>Ga0137358_10000069_pt1 | contig 31761 bp, 29 predicted proteins | sample Mad1_20_16metaG_FD_105551 | JGI IMG/M metagenome (GOLD analysis project Ga0137358, IMG submission 105551) | Vadose zone soil microbial communities from Angelo Coast Range Reserve, California, USA - Mad1_20_16 metaG | ecosystem: Environmental > Terrestrial > Soil > Vadose zone | place: USA... | reverse complement strand
TGTCGCGCCGACAGAGGAAGACTCACCGGACCTCGGTGACTCACGCCCTCCGTCTCCAGATACTGCTATGGAGGTGATTGAAGATGTTTCTGTTGAAGTTCCAGACGAAGCGCCACCTCCTCCATCGCAAGTCGATCCCGACCTTCCCGTGGATGCATCTCCGAGTCCCATACCACCTTCCACCCCGTCCGAGGCACCGGTTGGGGAAAGTGGTGCGGACGCTCTCCTAGCTGAAGACCTGAGTGACGTCCTTGAAGAAACAGTAGAAACGTTGGCTTCTGTTACTCCGTCAGAGGCTGGCCCGACGCAGTTGGTTGTGGGGTCGGGTGAGGATTTGAAGTCCGATGGATTGGCTTCCCCCGTAGACACAGAGAAAGTCACCGTGCTGGAGGACATGGACATTGACGTTGTGGGAGAACCTAGTGCCGAAGCCGACGAACCTGTCTTGCTTACTCCCGGAAGAGGAAGCCCGAGTACAGTCCCGCCGAGCCCTCAAGCTTCACAGATAGAGGACCAAACTTCCCTGCCGCCGCCGCCACCACCACCTCCATCAGAACCCGTTTTCCTTCCCCTCGCATTGCCTCCCTCCGCATTTATTCTCCCTCCCGACCCATCGACCGAAGTCTTTATCCCTGCCGCCCTCGTACCCATCAGGGAGTCGCTCCAATACACCCTTAATGTAGCCACTACAGAACCCCGATCTCTGACCACGAATGAATGGCTCAATCCTGAATTCTCGCTGAATCGTAATTACACGCTTCCGCGTGCAAAATCTCTCCCTCCGGACCAGCAGCGGAGGTTGAAGCTTGGCAAGAGTCTACGCAAGAAGGATAAAGAAAAGGACAAGACGGCGGAAAGCCGCAAGGATGGGATAGATGATTGGACTTCGTTGGGTATCAATAAATGGGGAGTATCGATCAGGGCAAACCCTTTGTGGAAGAGGGTATCCCGTGCTACAAAAACAATGAGTACTCGGGATTGGAACGTACGCTTATTATCCTATCCAGAGTTTTGCTCTCCTCAGACGACATCTAGGTGGCATTCACTGAGTTGCGCCTCATTCGAGTGTTGGAGCGCATAGAACAGCTCAAAGAAACAGGCAAGTGGAGCTATCGGCAGCCCAAGAAGCAGCGTGGACTTGGGAATGTATCTAAGACGCATTGGGACTATCTTTTAGATGAAATGGTGAGACGCCCCGAGTCTGCAGTCACCGAATGCATGTTTATGAATAATCTCTCAGCATTGGATGCGCACTGACTTCCGAGAAGAGCGTCGATGGAAGATTTGTATGGCATACAAGCTTGCCGCTGCTGCGCTCGAATGGCATAAAGCTGGCGACCGACAGACAAGAAAGGAGAAAGGCATTGTCGTGGACTGGAGCCGGCCAGTCCATGATGAGTCGCGAGACATTGACGACGTGGAAATGATCATAGTACATGACCAGGGCGCAGAGGAAGAGATGCAGGATGATTCCGACGAGAGGCCATTCTCGTCGGCGCTCATCTCCGCTGACTATGGTTCTGATGATAGCGACGATGAACAGGAGCTGGAGAAACAAGAGGTAGCTGATGCTCTTGAGCCGCGCGCAGCGCTAGAAGAGGCTCTCGGACACGCGGAGCGCAGTGAGTCAACTCAGCCAGAGAACGAGATTCGGCCAAAGGAAGAGGACTTGGATGACTCATCCATGCTGCAAGCGATGCAGCAACCCGCAGCCACAATGGACGTTCAACTTAAGCAGGATGAGACGCCTGGACCGCCGACTGAGAACGTGATGAAGTCTGGTGAATCGACTCAACCTGATCGTCACCCAGGCCTAAAGCAGACGTCAGATGATCCTCTTCTTGGCTCAGATGTTACTGTGGAATCCGCGGCTGCAGGGCCGACGTTAACACCGAAGCAACATCCAAAACCAAACATCTACTCGCCTCTTCGTGGTCACATAGCACACCTCGACTATGACAACCTCATTCTCGATTTCGACGACCTTCATATCCATAAAACTCGCGATGTTGCCTCTGACGACACACCCCACGATATCCACCCATTGCCGCCCGCTGACTTGCTGCAGATTTTTCCTGAATTGCCGTTCACATTCACCGAACCTCCGCCGTTGGCCGGATCACCACGTCCCCAATCTGCTGGGAAGAAAAAAATGGAAAAGCGAGACCGCGACGATCCTCATAGACGCAGCGATCCAACTACCTTTAGCAAGTTGACGGCTATGAGCCCTTTCATGCACACGCGACCCACATTGTTGGCGGCTCTAAACCCTGCCATACGTTGGGAGGATGACCACTGGACGAGCTTTGATGATGCTCCTATCATACCGGACTTTGATGCACCATTCAAAGTTCCCGACGAAGTTACGAGTAGTGCGTTTAATTTATATACCATGTTGAATACATTTGACCCCTTGCTAGGCTTATTTGACGGCGGTAAACCGAGCCTGCTCATCCCGGATGATGATGTCGTGTTACCTGGTACGCCCCGAGATCCAGCACGGCGTGCAGCAACGGACGCACTGTGGACTTATCAAGATGACCTTCTACTTAAACAATTGACAGAGAAATACCCTAAAAACTGGGGTCTGGTGACCGACCTGTTCAACTCTTCGCGCGGAGCGATCTCCTTAGAGCAACGTGCTGACTGGGAGTGCAAGGAACGATACAGGTCGCGGTGGTTGGGCAAAGACCGAGCTGAGAGAGATTTCACCCCCGTGGGACCATCTGCCCAAGACGGCCCTTCTTCCACATCCGCTCGACCTCTACAGTCGCAAATAACTACAAGAAAGCGTATGGCCAGCGTCAGTTCCACGACGGCCAATATGGCGCCAACACCTGGCGCCACTTTCGAACCAAGAAAGCGACGTAGGCACGTTCTGATATTCGAAACCATGCGAAAGTGTGCTAGGAAGCGGGAGGCAGCTCAGAAAACTTCTAGTATGTATTTGCCATTCGCCGGCTTTTCACTGCCTGATGCCCACATAGCCAATAATCGGAAGGCTCCCGCTCCGACTGTTCATGACACACACGGGCAGTTCTCCAAGTTACCTAGACTTAGTCCCGCAGAACTCAGTCGCATGAAATTCGAGAAGGAGGGCCAGGAAATACTCTCTAGACGAAGGGCGGAGGAGGCCCAGCGACAGCAGTTACTCCAACGCATGGGAAATGGCACACCAGGTCAATCCCATGTGCGTAGCATCGTTTACACCATTCGCAGGCTAATATGCACCATTTCCAGACTCAGACGCCAGTCGCGCTTGCTCAATCTCAGGTGCAAGGACAAGGGCAGCCTGCACAACAGCTAGCGCAGAACAATAATGCTTCGAGACCTCAACTAAATGGTCAGTCGGTGGCGCAAATACGCTCCCAGGTCAACATCTCACAACAACGGATCCCAGCTGCCAACACTACCCGCGCCCAGATGTTGCAAGTGCAGGCTGCGCAACAACAACGGGCCTTGAATACGAATCTGGGCGGGGCTCCTAATATCAGCACCCCACATCTCTCCCCGGGGTTTTCTCAGCGAGCCCCGGTATCGTCGTCACCCGTTGTGTCCCATTCCTCTCCGCCGCGAACATCAACAACGCCGAATCCCCCTCGCCCGCCGTCGGCTTCGCAACACCAAGGTCACGCTCAGCCTTCGCCGAACTTGCCCCATGTTTCCGCCACGCGACAAAATCCGGCGCCAGGGATGTACTTTCCGTCGTTGCACGGGGTACAGTTCACCCCGGAGCAAATGGAACATGCGATGCGTCTCCAACTGATGGTGAGTGGTTGGTTTTCATCTATACTGTAAGCCTGAGGCGAGCACGACAATAACGCCCTACGATAATACAGGGCTATGCCCAAGTGCAAGTGGCGCAACAGCACCAAGCGCAGGTACTAGCGGCGCAGGCTCAAGCTCAAGCACAGGCACAGGCGCAAGCGCAAGCACAGGCTCAGGGAGGAATGCAAACTGGATCATACGCGCCCCAGCCTTAAAGCTTGCCCATTTCATTCTCCGCATCAACACTGTTCCCCGTTGTCGCCGCTATATACCGCCGTACTTCTGTAGATTGAACCGATTCTATATATCGCTCTGTCTTTTGCCCCACCTTATGGCCGGCCTAACCAACAGTTTGCATACATGATATCGATTATACAAGTTTATCCCACATATCCTACAATGGTAAATTGCTACACATTTTCTGATTATATGACTCGAATGTCCTGTGTGAGTTCTGTCTGTCCGGAGAAACGAGGGTCGTGAATCGCCGAAACGCAAAATGCCCGCGCCCGTAAGACGTCTGTATTCCATCATTCCTGCGCGCTCCATATTTAGCATGGCCCTGCGATCCCTGACTCGAGTTTCCATTTTGATTCTGTCTCTGGGCACAAGATCCGACTCTTTGTGCACCGTCAGTGGGACACGGAAATAGTAGGTTTATCCGACCGACTACAGACTAGGAAGACACGTGACACAGCAAAGGGCGCACACGACGCGACGCGCTACTAGTACTGTACACTCAGGTGCCCCTGTCTCCCTGGGAGAATCTGGGAGAAATCATGTCGCTTTACTTCTGTCACAGTATCGACTTTTGCCTAACGCAGCTGCTGCCTCGAACTGAATGGTCGTCCTGACAGACCCAATGTTGGGGTTGTGTGAGCAAAACCCGTCCAAAATGGTACATATAATGAAGAGGTTCGTCCCAGTCAGGATGGCTGTGCCCAACCAAGTACTCTCCTAGTCTCCTCCCATCATGCCGGTCAAGCACCCGTTCAACATTTACCGAGAGCAACTCTGGCCTCTATACCATGGGTCTGCATTGTGGAAACCAAACCCCGTTGAGAGTATCTACAACCAGGTCTCGATCGGCGACGTTGGTTATATATACGAAGGTTCATTCATTCGCATGTTCAACGTGACGCTTCCTTGGGACGACGAGTCAAACAGAACACTCGGTGAACCATACCGCTACGATCTTCTGAGCTCCGACAGTTTCGCTATTCGTCGTGAGACCTTTGGCAAAGTTGACTACTACTCCCGACGTGTGTCTAGAGAGGAAAACGTCGGTAATACACAGGCTGCGTCACCCGATGAGTGAGTCATATATAGTCCCGTCCCGGTCAACTGCTATCAACTCTCTTGGCCTCGTAGAGCCAAATGTGTCACGTATAGGTGCCGGGGTCGCGGAGCACTTTTGTCTCTCCCCTGTGGGGGCTTCCGTCAAGATGTTATCCACACGAAAGTGTTCCAGAAATACATCGGAGACAATGTGACCTCCTGGTTCAACTGGTCGAAGGACAAAGGACTGCCCGTCGAGAACATGGAAGATATTGTTTTCGTCTATGGGTGCACATTGGTCACGTCATGGGCTGCCGCCGCTTTCGATGACTACACTGGGGGCGCACAAGTATCTCTGGCATGCAGAATGCTCAATAACGGAGGAACAGATTTCGTTTGGAGTGATATCCGTGGAACTGTAGAATATCACGACAGCCAACTCCACGCAGTCTGTTCTATCTGGTTACACTCACCTGTCGTGCACTGACTTTCCTCCTTGTCCTCCCAAAAAGAATATTCCATACCTTCCTCAGAATCGATGCGTTTTCATCAAGTGCCTCCGAGCAAAGCGCGTCCTTTTCTGGGTGACATTATATCGTCTCGAATCGGACTCGGAACGGGCCAAAGTACTCTCTGATAGTGCCGACAATTCTCATGACTACTTTTCTCATGACGACGTTTTAAATAATCATATTTTTTATGACGAAGTTCCTCCTAATGACGTTTCTCATGACGCCCGCGACGATGTCTCTGATGACGCCCTTTCTGAAGCTCTTGTTTCTGCCTTAGCAACACCATTTCCTGACGACCCTAACAACCATCGAGGTTCTGTTATGCAAGTGACCGAAGTTCTAGATGATCCAAAAGTAGTCTGTCTTGTGCAAAGTGGTACAAAACAGAAGTATGACACCTTGGTTTTAGTATCTCGACCCATTAATCAGGGTTTTGCGCTATATCGCGGAGGTTCGTCTGCCCGTGCACGACCTTTTGCTCTGCTTGTACTTAGCCAGCACCAAAAGAACTATCCCCGGGACGCCACAGCTGACAGCGCCATAGCCGTTGCACATGATAATGACCTGCAACTCATCGAAAGGACGGTAGGTCCAAGTCGAATATTTATGCCCAAACTGAACTAGAACGCGCACACCGCGGCGCATGAAGGATTCCCTCACTGGGGATGCAGTAGAGAACTTTTTGCGTGAATATAAACCTCCTGTGCTTATTGAGAACGGCGGTATGTGTCCTGTACCCCTACAAGGAATGCCAGGAGGGGCTGAATACTACTTTTGATAGTCATGACGCTTCAATACCCACACCAGCAGGTCAATGAGCACGGAGAATCTGACGAGAGGTAAAATTTCATGCTGCATGATCTGTGCTACCATTTAGCTCTGTCTGACTGTGTTTCTAGAGTCCTCTGACTAGTTATTGCACCGTCAACCCTGAAGTCGATGTCACACCCTCTGTAGATGTCATTGGGTCTACCGCGACCCAGTCGGACATCAAGAGGCCTAACCGTGGAGATGCTGCGCTCTGTGCTGTGCCATAGCACACTTGTAGAAAGAAGGCACACCACAGTATCGGTGGTGCCCACTTTCTACAAAACTTGTATATTTGCTTCAAGTTCTAATTGTCTAATTGTCATTGTTCACATTTTATGGCGATTGGTGATTGGGGTGGAGGTTTAAAATCACTGTAAGTTGTACAGTAAACTGTCCCTGTTTTTACCGTTGTTTTGGCCTGTTGAGCTCGCTGGCCCTGTGATTCCTGACATTGCCATTAGTTGATCCTCTCGACTTGGAGCGGGCACAACAAATCCGTCTCTTTGTGAATTGAGCTGCACGAAAAGGGCGTGCAAGCTAAAGTCTGATTGATGTGATCGGGTTGTTGGTTATTAATAATTCAGTTTTTCCGAATGTTTTTTCCCGGAATTGACACATTCAGAATTATCACCATTGCGTCTACACCGTGTCGCCGCACTGCAAGCGCGCGGCTGTCGCATAAGAAGCGATCGAGTCACAATGCATATGCCGCAGCAATGGAAGCGGCCTGCCTCATTACAGCACGAGTACGGTAGGTACAGTGCAGTATATCGCCAATCCAACCCGAGTCATCCTCGGCGGCAATGCGGTGCGTACTAGCAGCAACGAAAAATGATTGAGCTGGGTGACAGCTAGCTAGGCTAGCGTAATTTGACTACTGTACTGTAGCGATCATTTCCCCGGCGCGCGGGGAGCTCGGAAATGAAATCACTGTCACTCTCTGTCCACGAAGCCCGTTCGCTTGCCAGTGACGCGCCAGTGATCCCCGCGCGGTTTTGTTTATTTCCTTTTGGTTGTGGGCTAATAATTGTGATGTGAGATACTGTAAAGATAAAAATTTTATCGCGAACTGTGCGGTTTTGTCTCCTTTGGCGGCGGGGTCCCGTTCCAAATGGGCCAAACGAACCAAAGGTACCCATTCCGGGCCAGCTCTCTTGCCCCGCTTTAGGGGCGATACGTTCTACGCTGGCACGGCAAAATGCGGTTCACTCCACCTGTCTGCCGGACGTTGCGTCAACCCGCTACAGTATAACACCTCAATCCATCAATCATGTCCACAACTCAGGTAACGCACAATCACGAATTCGTCACAACAAGACAGTCCTCGTTAACCTCGTTCGTCACAAACTCTGTCAGAGTTCGATCTGGCAACGTAAGGAAGCTGGCGAAGAAGCCCAATATGCTCGACAAAAGGTCAGGCATCTCCTAATTATTCCGTTCTGGGGCGATTCGAACCCGTTTTCGGTTTTATCCCTTTAGGAGCAGGAACAACTCGCGTCTCTCCGTGTACGGAGCGAGGGTGAGGCGAAGACAGACTCAGAACAGGTGGAGCCGTCCTCGGGCGTCCCACGCGAAGATCGTGATTATGAGGCAGGTTTTGGCGGGCAGGAGGATCTCGAGGATCGATATGCCACCACAAGCGGAGAGCACTGAGATGATGGTGTACAGTACAGAAAAACGAAGCTCTTCACCTTTTCCCCATCTAGGAAGTGGCACCTCGAAGTAAGATCAATACGCTCAATGAGTTAAGAGCAGTGATTCGAAGGGGTATGGTGAGATGCGATCACTGCCCCCAGTGTTCAGGGTGTACATGCACTTACAAAAAAGATCCCCCACTTCCCACAATGCCAAAGTAGAAAAGTTGGAAATTATGGTACCAATCCTCCTTCAGGAGTCATAAAAATGTAATAGGTAAGAGTAAATTATGATCGCATATGATCGCATAGTCCTTTAGTCCATGGAGACTGTTCATATAAACACCAAGCGTTCGGTAAACGATGATCCTGCATCAAACGTTCGAGTCCGATAATAAAGACGTGTGTTCAAAGCTCAGCGTGGGAGTCCTGGGGCTTGTGTAATGGTGGCTTCAACTGCATCATCGCGGCGCCGACCCGTACTCTGGGCGCCGCATACCGGAGGGACCGAGAATCCGGACTCCAGCCATGCACTAGGGTAGGTGCACGACGCGATAGGGACTGCCAGCCCTAAGGTATCCGAGGGGTTTTCCCATCCGTCTCCCACTGAGACCGACTTCGTCGCGGTGAAAGATGGGGCGGGAAGCGTCGGAATAGTACCCGTTCGGGTGTAGTGTGGGAGGAGTGAGACGGCGGCACCAGCATTGCTAATGGTAGTGGGTGGCCACGCGAGGCTAGCAGAAACGCTGTTAGGAATATTGCCAGCGCCCGAGCCACCAGTTTGAGAGGGGGCCAAAGGAGGCCGCCAGGGATGCGTGTTTCCGCAAACACCATTCGCAGCACGGGGATCTGTGGGCATCCATCCGTTTACCAGACCGAGCTGATAGGACCAGAAGGGTGCTTGAATGGTGCCATCGGTTGCGTTGCCAATTTTCCATGTCCAGAAAAACCAGTTCTATAAAGGATTCACAAACAAATTGGCATGCGTCAAGAGAATAGACTCACCTGAAGAGCGTCCATACTTGCCAAAGCAAATTGTTTGGTGCTATCCTTCATAGTTTGATCCCAGCTCGTATAATCTATCCATTGTCCACAGTCACCGACTTTGGGCCAAGGGCCACCGGAAGTGTAGGTGCCATCGTAACGGGCGCCCATTCCAACACCGTTTACGTATAAGCCACAGTCATTAATGGCATTGCTGAATTCTCCAGCACTAGTTAACCCGAATGCTGTCATCGAATCGTTCATCATTCCCGCCCAGGAACTACATGGTTCTGTGGCACGAGAAGACATGCTAGCAGCGCTCTGAGTGGCAAAACAAAGATAGGGGTGAAGATCCAATGCGATACGGTCAGCACCGGGGAGGAAGCCAGCCCAGTTCGTGGTGCCCTCAAAGCCATCATGGAAGGAAATCATGGGCCCGTTACCAGTTCCAGTACCGCTGGCGAGACGAACGTAATTGTATGCTTGCAAATAGCTATAGCAAGAAATATTAAGACAGGTATAGGCTGATCTCTGGCGGCGCTCACTATCTGGACAGGTTGTCGAGACCGACCGTTGTAGCCTGTGGTTCATTGGTGATACCAAACATGGACACAACATCCCTGTACTGAGGCTGAGAAATGAATTCGGCGAGGATGCGAATATAATCTAGTGAGCGCTCGGCGTTGGCTAAGCCCATGGGGCCATTGAGCACGTTAACAGTACCCAGCCTTCCGGAGTGGTTCCAACCATTTTGACTACCAGGAAGAGAGTGGAGGTCTAGGTTGATGCGTATGCCATATTTCCGCGCCCATCCAATAGCCTTGAGAAAATATCTAGTGAACTATGAGAATCAAAGAAATGTCTAAACAAGTAAGCACGCACTTCCAAGCGGTCTTTGCCAAGAAAGGCTCGCCATTCCGCGTTTCGATGGCCCAGTACGGGAGGGGTATGCGAACGTAGTTAAGGCCAGCACCAGCGATCTGAGCAAAATCTTGCTCGGTCTGCATTTTCCCATGAGCATTAACACACTAAATGTGACCAGATTGGCATACAATGAAAGTTTTATAATGTTCTTCGAGTTGGTTGAGACCTCCGCTGGCCGTGTCCTGTGCCATAGCCTGACTTAAAGTCCACTCATCTACTGTGCCTGGGTATTTTTGGTATAGAGCAGGACTTATAAACTGCGGAATAATGAGATGGTCCCGCCCTAGCTCGCATAATGGCAGGAAAACTTACAGGCTCAGTGACCAGCCAGCCACCAATGTTGACACTAAATATTATGAAGACTTAAGCTTCGTAACAGCAAGAAAGTATGAGAACGGGTCACGTACCCACGGATACGATCAGTACCATATTGAAACGTCTCATTTAAAGCAGGAACCCAAGATTGGGATCGCGCAGAATTGGCAAGGGGATTCTTTGGATCGTGATACCAGTAGCCGCCGAGTGGGTTGTGATACGTAAAGGTGGTTCCGTCCTCCATTGTGACAGTAGAACCATCTCCACCTGTGATGAGGTTCTGAGAGGAGGGTGACTTTGTCCCGGAAGGGGAGGGAGCGGTGGCAGTACCGGACTGCTCAGGCGTGGTGGCTTTGCTGGAGGTATGCTTAATGGCGAGAAAGTATACGGGAAGGACGACAGCGACAATAAGAAGGACTAAGCCGCCGAGGGCAGAAAGAATGATGGCGTTACGGCGGGACTTGGAGGCTTTAGACGGATAGACGGCTTGCTTCTCGGAAAGAAAGCGGGGTTGAGATGAGAGAGTGGACAAGGGAACAGATGGGCCATCGAAGGGATCGTCGGGAAGGGCGCCGGGGTCATCACGATAAGGTCCAGCGAAAACTTGGCTTTCTGGGTGGGGGGAGCCTCTTGCAGATAGGGACTCGGGATTAAGAGCATAGAGCGAGGAAAAGGCTTCCGACTGTGGCCGAGAGCTAAAGGAACCGACAGATTCGCGGATGCCTTCGCTATCGATGGTACCGAGGAAACGAGGAGGAACGAGGTTGACAGACTGATCGTCGGGGTTGAGGTCGCTCATCTGGGGGGCTGGGGAACCTGGGGCTGGGGAACCTGGGTCTGGGGTGGGCTGCTGAGAAGATGTATCGTAGGGGGAATATGGGGTATCAGAAGGTTCTTGAGGGTTTGGAACTGGATCATAGGCAACGCCATGACCGAGACTGGCTGGGCGAGACATGGCGGGAAGAAGAGAAAAGGAATGTGGGTGAGAAGAAGAGCGATGAGACAACTGCCACGGACAGCCATACCCGCCCGCATGCAGGTTCCTCGTTGACTGACACTTCCATTTTCGGCTAATTTCAACCAAATTTTTATTACAAATCGAGTGATCGTCATGAGTACAGCCCATACAGACTGTACGTCGGACTCCGGTACTCCCCATAATCCTGCCCATTTGTATGGGCCATTGCCATCTGCGCCAGCGAAGGCAGCACAGGTGGTGATGGCACTCGTGGCGGCCGGTCATCTGTCCGCCTCAGTTTTTCCATTTGTTGTTCCTGTGCCCGGCTATTCATCAAGCTCAGCCGCCTTGTCGCCACCCCTGGTGATGTAGTAGCGCCCGACAACTCTCCATCAGCAACAGTTATGCTGTCCTCTCCATCTTCCCCAATACCTTGGCTGTCATAGGTGTACTCCTGTCCTTTTACGAGTTTCGGTACCGCCCAGTTTCGGTCTTCTGTCACGCTCAGCGAATCATCGGGGTATAAGCAAAACCCTGGCGAGGCTGAAGGATCAGGTGCAAGCACCGCCCCTCCTTTTAACTTGGTCTCTTTTCCTACAGAGGAGCTTGGCGTTGGCGGCAATGTGTATGCCCCGTTTCCAGAGTCACCAAAAGGGTTCACCTCAGGAAGGGATCTATCCGGCCCCATCGTTCCCGATCCGCGTAAATATGATCCGGCGACGTACGGTGCCTTGACGGGAGCACGTCCTTGTCTTGAGGACCCATCGGAGTCATCTCTACCATCATCGCCGGGTGATATGGAAGGTGACATCGTGTACGCAAGGCCCTCTGGTGAACCGTAGATGGTACTTCGGCGCTTGTCAATGTTCCGAACACTTTGTCTGGCGCTTGCCCGTTTTCGGTGCTCACGTGCGGCAGAACCACCAAATTCCAGATCTCCTTGACCAGAGCTGAGAGCGATGCCGATATTCTCTTGTCCAGTAGATTCGTACATTGGTGCAGAATAAACCACGCCAGAGAGGCTTGAAAGACGAGACAGTGCTTTTTTAGGGTGCCCATCTGAAGACTGATTCGTCGTGCCTGGTTTCGCCAGCGCTCCCTGTATGGTAGGTTGGAACAAAGTTTGAGACCCATCCACAAGGCGCGAGTATTTCCTTGACGTCTGGTTCATCGTATCCGATTTTAAAATGCTTGCTACGGGTGCCGGCTTTGGCATATCTGTCTGATACTGTGTCCATGTCCAGGGGACCGCAGTGTTTCCTGGTTGAGACGACAGTCTTTCTTTGCCGCCGAACAGAGGCGATTCATCTCCCATCTTTCTTTGGGGGAAAGCGTCCTGGAGAATCGGAAGGGAGGGTGTTGGGTGGGAGCGCCGCCGAGGTCGTAGGCATGATTTCGTCAGAATAAGAATGGAAGCTACGAAGAGCACCCCGCCAGTCGCCAAGAGAATGATAGCTACGGTAGGAAGTTGGTGTGGGGTGGTTTGTCGCGAAGATACCTTGTTGAATGTGCCAAGAGGCAGTTCCGCTGATGCAGACGTAGGAAGGGCGAACGATAAAGATGAGGTGCCAGATAGAGCAGAGGCCGTAGAAGACAACCGGGAGAAAGGAGTGTATATAACAGGACTGGACGGATAGACGAATATGCTGGAAGACGCGTTGCCTGTGACGGTACGAGGCGAATCAGGCAGTGGGGTAGTATGTTCCGCCACAGAAGACTGTACTTGAACCAAAGGGTTCGGCACCGGAGCAGGCACAGCGGAGATCTCGGCATTAGGATGGATATCATTAATCTTGGTGGAGGATCGGTTCCTGCTTCGGTCTAGAGACATAGGCTCGTCACCCTTCCCGAAGGTGACAGAGTTAGACGGACGAGACTTCTCTGGAAAAATGACATTAACAGTGTGAAGAGAGTCAACGTTGTTCCCCTGAGATGACACTGCAAGTATAGGTTTCTCCATCGCATGAGAGAGCGTTTTGATCTGAGACCGAGTTCTGCAGGTGCGAGGATGTGAACCCCGCTGAAAGGGTTGGCAACTCAAAGGCATAATACCACCATGCAGAAGCAGAGCGTCCAGCGCAGAGCGATTACAGGGTAAGCCAGACCACCGCGGTGGCTTTGGAGCGGTCTCAAAGACGGAGTAGGAAGAGGCGGGAGAGTGGGTCACCACCGGTAGCAGGGTATTGATGAAGAGAACTGAACCTTATCATGGGATGGACAGGACAAGTCACGTGTGGCTTGACGCGTTACGCGATAATCCCCGTCCGCTCGCGGTGTCTTCGCACTTTAGTCGCTCTTCTCTGTCCTTACTCCCATCACGGACAGTTCAGTCATTACTGTCAACGACCTCAGAAATATTTTGTTTCTTTAATTTTTTTTAGCGTCGACTATTGTCTTCAGCTGGTTCCCTTGTGACCACCTAGCTATGCCTTCCAAAGCTTCCGGGAAGACGTCAGTGTTCCTTGGCTCGTGTTACATGCGCATGAACCCGCTGAGTCGAGTGTGGACAGTGACTCGTCGACACATCCCCCCCACCGTGTAGCAGGGTCCAACCCATCAATGACTGGGGCCTGGAACAAGTCCCTACCTGACGCGCCACAAATACCAGAAGATCCCGGGCATTCCGCTTTTTCATCCTGTTCATATGATACAGCCTCGCCACTTCACTTCCATGGTTTGGCGGATACTCAGACTCAAACTCAAGTCGCGTCCAGTGCGGAGGCGACTGGCCAGGGTGGCACAGTAGCGGAAAGTAGGGTTTGTATCTACCTTATTTTCGATCATACTCCCTTGTTCTCTCTTCTTAACCCTGTGCCGGTCGACAACTACTGACGTTTTCTTTGCTGTTTTAGGCGGTTAAAAAGAGAAAGTTGTCTTATGATTCCAAGGTTCACTTGGGATCCAAAGCTCCGCTGACGGCCGCAAACGAATGGTCTGAGAAGAGGCCCGCGTCTCGTTCTGGTTCCAAATTAAAGCGACGACGTTCTTCCTCTGTCAATTCTGTCGATTCGTTTGCTGAAGCTGGAGAATGGGAAGACCCTGCTAAAGCTTTTCTTGCCTCAAATCGCCAATTTGAGATTCCCCTTTCTGAACTAGGTCGAAGAGCCACAGAGGGAGAATTCCAAGAAGAGTCTCACTCAATGGCAAAGGCATCACTACGTCCCACTCCACGCGAGCCCACTCAGGTTGATCTCTCATTAATTGAGGGGTTGCCCACCTCTGGCCCAGGTGCTACAGAAGTTCAGCAACATGGGGTCAAGAATGACGGCGTTCTCTCACGATCGTCGGATGTGCCACCCGATGCACAGGGGCGAAGGCGTTCTCCCGTCTCTGATATTCCTGATGACGCCTCAACTCCTCCAGTGATGTCAAATCCGGGTTCGATGGACTATCTGGATTCTCGTGTCGAGGATTACGAGGCGACCCAACCTCTGTCCGATGGTATCGAGTCGCAGCAAAGACAAACCTCTCCATGGAGTTCTGAGGCGTCACGACCGTCCCGAAATGCTCGGAATATTCTGAGCATGGTAAACCCCGAGAAAAAATGGCGTCTTCAGCGAGGCGAGCAGCTGCTGCAGGCTGCATTACAGAATGACTCGGATGGACAAACACAGCCTTCGGCAAACTTTCCTGGGTCATCCTATGTCCCAAGTTCGGGGCGCAAGCTATTTGACCAATTGGCAGCCCAGATGCTTGCTGGTCAGCAATCTTCCCCTCGACATGATCCGGAGGGACACGGTGATCAAGACACACCACCACCTAATGAGGATAGTCGAGATACTGTCATTGTCCCTGATTCCGAACCTCCGAAGTCAGCAAATACATCGTCTACTTCAGCTCGACCTCATTTGTTGACCCCTCCAAAAGGTTCTTCACACGACGGCCGGGTCGATTCGTCACTTTCTCAACCTGTTCAAGTTCCTTCTATAGCCGTAGGGAATGAAGTTTCCCGACGTAGTAACAAGAGAGAAGACCCGATAGACGACGACGACGAAGAGGATATTCCTCTACTTCTTACTGTGCGTCGTCCAAAGGCGGGGGCAGCTTCGCCATCAATGAAAGTAAACAATCTGCCAAAATCTCGTATGCTCAAACCGACCGGGCGGTCAGTGGAAACCAAGGCATCCAGCATGCGGGGAATCCCTCGTGTCAACGAAATACCATCATCCGTTCCCGAACAAGACCATCTTTCTTCTCCGTCCCAGAAGCTTACTAGCCCTCGTCGGGGGGGTAAAGAATGCGAAGATAGTGAGGAGGATGCTCTAGTACCTGGTGGACGATCCGACCAAGTGACTCCTGCTCCCGATGAAAGCTCAACAGAACCAGCAGATGATCTGCCCATGGATACTGAGGGCGACTTGCCAGCTCTGTCAGACGTGAAGGCGTCATCAAGTCGTAGACGCCCTCCGGCATCCCGTCGCAAGGCTGCGTACAAAATAACACCTAGGGCGGCGAGTCATACACCATCCATGGCTTCGGGCACTCGGTCTACGAAACAGACGAAGAACCACCATCGTATGGTAACACGTGTGTTTGCTCTGTGGAAGCAAGACGCTGCGTATTTCTCCGGCATCGTCTGCGAACGAGTGGGACAATCAGATCGCTTCAAAATCCATTTTGATGACGGCGATGAAGATCTCGTGGACGTGAAGAATCTTCGCCGGTTAGAACTTCAAATTGGTGACCGCGTTTCCATCATCGACAGCCATGAAAAGGCGACCATTGCGAATGTGGATGGACAACACCCGGACAACGTGACAGTTCGACTTACGGACGATCCCTCAGCCGAGTTAGAGGTCAAGGTCACGGGGCTGAAGGTCCAGAGTCGTGCAATCAGGTCACAATGGGACAACCGAACAATGAACGCAGATGAGATTGTGACCTTGGTGCCGAGAACCAAAACCGAGACTCCGACTTCTTTAAGAAATTCGAGCGCCAGTTTGAGCAAAAGGGTGTTATCTAAAGTGGGGATCGTTGTCACATTATCCGTCGGACGTGACTGGGAGAGGGAGAAGGACATGATCACACGGATCATCAGGACGAATGGGGGAACGGTACTCGATGACTGGTCTGACATTTTTTTCCTGACGGGAGGGTATTCGTTCAACAAGAGGCGATGGGTCATCACGAGTGACAACATCGGCACAGAGATGAAGGATGATATCCAACAGGTCTTCCTCGTCTCCGACGCTGCAAACGCAAAGCCACGATTCCTTACCGCACTCGCGCTTGGCATACCGTGCCTCTCAGTAGAGTGGCTGAGGGCCCTGTCATCTGGCGTGAGTTTGACAACAGAATTAGATCCAACACATACTGAGATTTTCAAAGCAATGTGCTGTCTCAGACTGGCCCAGGTATCTCTTGCCTGCGGGTTACAGCGACACTCTGGGAGCACGGGTCACTCAGATGGTGGACCTGGACTGGGGTACGACGCTTGATCATCTAACTGGCATCGTGTCGAACAATGTGGCTACAAAACTTTTCTCTAAGAAGTCGGTGCTCGTGTTGGGCCCAGAATACTTTCCTCCGCCGGCGAAGGGCAAAAAGGTACTTTATTTCTTTTCATTGACGACTGGGTTGATAACACGTTACACTAGGGTACTTCAGGCGTTAGTGATGAAAAATCCAGTGAAGGCGGTCGCTTTATTCCGCGCATTATCGTGTCAATGGGCGCCGCTCGTGTGGAAGCAGTGCCTGAACTCAAGTACTCTTCTAGCCCTGATTTGAGAGATTTTCACTACGTTGTTGTCAAAGATCTGCACGAACGACCATCTGTTGGCGGAGAAAAGTACGTTTCTATGGAGTGGGTAAAGGATTGCCTCATTGCCGGGAGGATGTTCCCTCCCCGCGTGTAGTATCCAGGCGGGAATTTCTAAAATTTGATTGGTTGGATTTTCAGAATTGATTTGGATTGGTTACCCTTGTAAAATGCCCGTACCCGTATCGTCGAGACATTGTTCCGCTTTTAATTTGTTGTTTGCTATCTGTGACCGCTTTCATCTAGCATCGTAGTCATCTGTACTTGTTTATTACTAACCCTTACCTACTAAATAATTTCTTGTATTATCGTCACAATAGGTCGAGACGTATCATGCTGAGATTAAGCAAGAGGAATAATTGTACATCTGAGAAAACGTCCAAAGCTATATACGACGGCGAGGAAAGGGAGAGGAAGGGAGAAAAATATGAATATCGTCTAGCTAGGCAACCGCACCCCGCATCGTGAGCATTTTTTCTCCGTATCGATGCTAAGAAGTACAGTTAGCGGCTCTGCCAGTTAGACAGGAGACAAATCATTGCGTACCAAAGAAAGATGAGCCCAATAGGAAATAAAAGTATAGCGCAAATGATGCCACAAAGACCGAAGCTTGTAGTCTCATCATGGTTACCCCTCGCACATTGAGCGAAAACTGAAAATACATTATGATCAGGAAAACGTGATCGTTCGGAAGAGGACTCACGTTGATTCCGATACTGTTGCCCCACCCACTCATCCGGTGGAATAGATTGCGGCCCTGTTCCAGGGGCGTTCCACTGCGGTAACAACGTAGGAGACCCCGAATAGGTTTGGCCCGAGGACGGCGGGTACTGCTGGAACTGGGATGGTGGATTAGATGGAGGTTCTTGTGGTGCATAGGCGGGTGGTGGTGCAGGCAACGGAGCCGAGTCGTCGGGAGGTAATTTTGCGTCGATGACCATTACGAGGGTAGGGTAGCTATGGGAAGTGCAACAAATGGGGAAGAGAAAAAGGAGGGCTAGAATAGGGTGGATGGGACGACGAGATGCAACGTCGGCCTTGTGGACGTGGTCGTTTTGAACACGGTAGGGCACTGCCTCGGACCGCAGCAAAGATAAAAAATGTTGGTGGTGGCGCCCGTTCCTGTACCGTCGGTGGGGCGATGAAGAGTCCTTTGGACGCACCGCACTACTAGCGCGTGTTATCTAATCCTCACTCACATGATCGTGCCGCCAGCTCCGTCTCTCTAACTCAACCAGATGGAGGCCGAATATGAAGTCGGTGCGTCCGTCTCTCCGTATTCTTTATCCTGTCTTTATTGATGCCGTACCGAAGAGTCTATTTTGAAGGCAAAGGTCTTCATGAAAGGCAAGAAGATGGGTTGGGTAGGTCCAATGTTATAGCATACTGTATGCGCACATCCGTTGATATGTACAACCTAGAAATTCTACGTAAAGGTGCGGGATATGTCTTTCTATCTTATAGCGGGGTTCCCATTGTCTTTACGTGTTAGTGGAAGGGCTACGAACACACTGACAACACGTACGCTCGCACAACATTGAGGGCTTGTAAGCCACGTTGCTCACATTTCCTGTAGATGGGAACCCTTCAAATCTTTCGAGAGTTCCGGAGAAGAAATTATTCAAAGATTTTGGGACCGCGTGGATACCAAGGGTCGTGATGTCGATTCAATTGAGGGATGGACCAACGGGGAGGAAATTTATCCTTTGGGACCCCCACGTACGCCTTCTCACTCTAAGCGTCATACTAGAAATTTACTCTTTGTTGAGGCCGAAAGAACGAAACGACGCCCAGAAAACGTGAACGGGCCAATACCAGATCGTCAGGGGATGAGCATCTCATGCCCGGTGGGACTGCGAATGGGACGACGACAAAGAGAACATTGGAACGCTCCGAGCCTCAAAACTCGTCTAAACGAAAGCGAGCCAGCTCCAGTAGGCGCAAATCAGATACGCAAGCGACACGGCGTTCTCGACGTGAGGCGCACACACCAGTCAGTTCACGTGTCCTGTAGCACCCGTTTGCGAAAGACATAACAACCTTTAGGTTCCTGACTCAGAACCCGAGGATGAAATACCCATGGACACCTTGCCAAGTACGGGTACGCCCATGGTCAGATCTGTGTGACTTGATATTTAGCCTTGCTTAATTAGCCGCCGATGATATGATTGAAGACGCTTCTGGACCCGCGGAGCTAGTCGATCTTGGGAACCCGGTCACTTCTAGCGCCTCGGGACAACCTGAGGAGACCCAGCACCACAGTTGTCTTCCATCATCTTCGAGAGTTCCGAACCGCGTTGAATCACAATCATCAACACAGACCACGGGCAACCCATTGCTTTCTGGTCCATACCTAGAGGTCAACCAGTCAGTAGAACTGGATGCCCCTCAGAGTCGGGGCGCCAAAAACGGTAGAAAAGGACTAAAGGGTAGGGATGCCTCGCTCCTCACTTTCAACAAGAAAAAAGGTGTTCTTGAGACCCTGAAGAGAAATAGTGCCGTAAAGGATAGCCAAGCGGTCGGGGATGCTGAACGAGTTCTCGAACTCCCCGAGTCCACTAGTGCGACCCTTGGTAGCATGGCTTTTCTTTCAGGGCCGCCAATCGAGACATCAAAGGAGGACAGAAACAGCAATACCACCGCAGTAGATCAAACAAGTCATGTTGACACCGAGTGTCGTTTACTCGGGGATTATGAAGAGCAAAACCAGCCCTGTCCCCTTAGTCCAAGTATCGAGTAAGGATTTTCATAAATATCTTATTTCTTTGTTAAGATTGCCCGCCTAGGCTACCAGACAAAATGCCTACATCAATCAGCTTCCCTGAACCTTTGTCTGGCGGGTCTAGTCCCTGGAAAAGATCGACTATCTTTGGCCCTTTGTAAGTTTTTTTTGAGTTGCAAAAGTTGGTTCCCATTGTTGACACCAGCGTAGGGCGACCGGTACTGGTTTGCCAACCTGGGCTACATCCTCAATCTCAGATACGGGGTAAGCGAGCACCCTTCACCGTTTGACGGTATACCTGAACCCATCTGAATAGTGTATCCTCTTCAAATCCCGGACTCTTTCATCTAAGTCTCGACAATTCAATTTCGGTACCGGTGGCACTTAAGGACGTATCAACGCAGGCCAATCACCACCTTCAACTAGAAAGCATCGTATCGGACACTTCCGGTCCACCTGGGACGCTGTACACATCTCATGCAGCTACCGCTCTTCTAGAAACATTGGAAACTGGAGGGCCTTGCGCACGCCTAGTACCTGGGGACACTGCAACAGCGGAGCAACGTCAGGTGTTTGACGCATTCTGCACTAAACTGGGGGAGGGCGGTCTGGTTCGTATTTGTCGTGTGAACATACTGAATCCTCAATTGACACGTACTTCATCAGTTTATTGTGATGGCGAGCTCAGGGCTCCTGGCTTGCTGCTCGTCAACAAACGGAGATTACACCAAGAAGCTTGCATTGTCTGCGGCATTGCGGGGCTTGTCTGGGACTGTGGTGGTATCACACGTCAAGGTGGCCAATCATTCCGCGTTCGCCGATGCTGCAGCGCAGGCAGAGAATGTTCGTTGGTAGATCCACGTTGGCATTATGGTCGCTGTATCGGTTATACCTTGGTTTTTCGTACGCCTTGAGTCTATCAATCCATAAATTTGGGGTTGGGGTTTGCGCGTACACGTGATGCGACGCGTGTGACGCGTCCAGCAATCGAGTTGGATGCATTTCTCTCCAGCGCACCAGCGCATATAATCGATATGCTTCGTAGAACACCCACCACCACAGACGGGAAACTCGTGGATAGATATCAAGAAAGCACTCGCATCAACAAGCCCTTCAAGGTCCCAACTCCCGTCATCCAACGTGCTCAACCACAACGGAAGAGGAAGCGCATCTCGTACAAAGAGAACCGGGGGACCGACGATGACACCGATTCAGATTCTGGCTCAAAGGCGGCGAAGAAGAGAAGACCATCCGTTGACACTGCATTTCCTCCTGGCGAAATCTGTCCATTCCCCGTTTACAAGCCAAAGCCCTTCAACGAGCTATTTGGCCCCCGTAGATACACCATCCCCGTTATGACAAACAAGAATGGCGAGATTATCAAGACGATCCAATTGAATCCGTCTCTTGGCATAAGGCCACAGATACAGATCATACCCCGGCCGCTCCATGATCCAATGGAAGATCATGCAATTGTCCTCTATGACCCCACCGTCGATACACGGGAGACAGATGAGGAGAGAAAGGCTCGAGAGAAGGAAGAACTCAGGGCTCAGGCAGAGAGGGACGCAAGGGAGAAGACTGCGGGACTGTTCAACCCGCATAAGAGTTTACGAGAATTGCTAGGCGGTGGCAAAGAGAAAAAGATGCAATACAACAAGGTGCCAGTTGTCATTGACCCACGCCTCACCAAAGTTCTGCGACCTCATCAAGTCGAGGGAGTCAAGGTTTGTGTCGCTTTGTCTTGATACCCTGACCCACCTAAGCTCAAATCTCATTCTGCATAGTTCTTGTATCGTTGTACGACTGGAATGGCTGTTGAGAATCAATACGGCTGCATCATGGCCGATGAGATGGGTCTCGGCAAGACGTTGCAATGCATCGCTTTACTTTGGACGCTCCTCAGACAGTCTCCGCGCGCTGGGAAGCCGACCATTGACAAGTCCATCATTGCGTGTCCATCGAGCCTGGTCAAAAACTGGGCGAACGAGTTAAGTACGCTATTATTACATGCTAGTGAGATGAGTCGCTGATTACCTGCTAGTAAAGTGGCTCGGCAAGGACACCGTAACACCACTAGCTGTAGACGGCAAGGGTGGAAAGGCCGAACTACTCGAGAAGGTGGCACGTTGGGTTGCTGCCAGCGGGAGGAACATAACCCAACCAGGTGAGTTGGCTATGCACCACCCGGGGTCACGGACTGACTCGCTACCTTCTTAGTAATGATCGTTTCGTACGAGACATTGAGAAATCTCACAGCACATTTGGCGAATTGCAAGATTGGCCTTCTCCTTTGTGACGAGGGACATCGCTTGAAGAATTCCGGTATATACACACGCATACCTCTACTCCTTCTTTACTTACCCAAAGTCTCAACGCGCCTAGAATCGCTTACATTCCAGGCGCTGAACTCTCTTGATGTAAAGCGTCGCGTTATCCTCTCTGGCACTCCCATCCAGGTATTAGTTTGTGACCAAGTCATGCACATTCACTTGCTGACACGGGAAAAATTCCTCCCAGAATGACCTGTCAGAGTACTTCTCCTTGCTAAGTTTCGCTAATCCCAATTTCTTGGGCTCGAAGAATGATTTTCGGAAGAACTTCGAAAACGCCATTATTCGTGGGCGGGACGCGGACGCGACTGACGGTGTGAAAGCCACAAGCGAAAAGAAGCTGAAGGAGCTTGGAGAGTTGGTTTCCAAGTTCATCATCCGCCGAACGAACGATCTTCTCTCCAAATATCGTACGTTATTATCCAGTTTTTGTTTCCATACATTCTCACTTCTATTCGTAGTTCCCGTCAAATACGAGCAGGTTGTGTTCTGTGGACTATCCGACTTCCAGCTTTCCCTGTACAAGTTGTTCATTTCGTCTCCGGAGATTCAAGCGTTACTTCGAGGCACAGACTCGCAGCCTTTGAAGGCGATTAACATCCTCAAGAAACTCTGCAATCACCCCGAACTGCTTGATCTTCCCAATGACCTTCGAGGATCGGGACATTTAATACCGGAAGGATTTTGTGGAGCCGGTCAAGCAGCTGGTCCAAGGGGCCGCGATAGGAATCAAACGCTACACACGGAGTGGAGCGGGAAATTCATAGTTCTAGAGAGGTGTGCTTGAATGTGCTTCTGGGAGCCGGACACTAAAGCATGCGACAGGTTCTTGCATCGTATTCGCACGGAAACCAATGATAAGATCGTTCTTATCAGCAACTATACCCAAACGTTAGACATTTTCGAGAAGCTCCTCCGGAGCAAGAAGTGAGTTAAAACTTGCACTGCCCGGCTACCCTAACGTAGCTTCTGCAGGTATCATTACTTCCGCTTAGATGGAACGATGACTATCAGCAAACGCCAGAAACTTGTCGATCAATTCAATGATCCCGAGGGCAAAGAATTTGTTTTCTTGCTCAGCAGTAAGGCCGGTGGATGTGGGATCAATCTCATTGGAGCAAATCGCCTAATCTTATTCGACCCAGGTAAGTCTTCCTCCTCGATGCCTTGGACAGTCCTCACGTCAGCCCTCAGATTGGAATCCTGCTGCAGATCAACAGGCTTTGGCACGTGTCTGGCGCGATGGCCAGAAGAAAGAATGTATGTATTATTGCCCTCTTTCACCTTGCGTATGTACTCATGGCTGTCTATTCAATGCATAGGTTTTGTCTATCGTTTCATATCCACAGGCACAATAGAGGAAAAGATATTCCAACGTCAGGCGTCCAAACAAGCCCTTTCCTCTGCGGTAGTCGATGAGAAGGAAGACGCGGAGCGTCACTTTTCGGTCGACGCCCTCAGAAAACTGTTTTTGTTCAATGAACACACGGAGTGCGAGACGCACGAAACCTTTAAATGCAAGCGCTGCAAGCACGGCAAACAGATTATTAAAGCTCCTGTCCTACTCTATGGTGATGCCAGCACGCGCGTATCCTCACCATTCTGTACCTTGCCCAAAGTTAACTGACAGTACCATCTACAGGTGGAACCATTTCACCAACGGAGAATTGAGGAACAACCATGACGACTTACTCCGAGCTGAAGTGGGTCACCCTGAGGTATCATTCGTTTTTCAATACATTAGTCATTAGATCTTTTCCCATCACAAACATAAGTTATGGTGATCACATACCGAACATTGTATAATAGACTTACATGCGTTACGTTACATGTTCAGCAAGCCAAAGCCAAAGACAGTGTATAGACTATAAACGATCGGACCACGTTCCCCAATCCCCTCCTACAGGCCGTACCTTCACCTTCTCACCTGTCAAGCCAAAGTATGACGCCCTGTACCACGATTGCATCTCTCCTTCGCTATATGGACCAAAGACTTGCCCTTGTTCACCCGTCGAGTCCGGAACATCCCACTTGAATTCGTATTTGACGTCCGCAGACGGAGGAACCCATGAAGGATCAACATTACCGGCAGACCGTACAGAGCGTACAAGCTCCTCGTAGGTCCGCGAGTAAATGTCGGTGTCACCAAGGGAGAGAAGGGTCGAAGCGAGATGTGTGAGGTGCTCGACATCAGACGGCAAGTTGGGATGCTTGTCCGTGGCTGCGCGGGAATCCTGCAACGAGGCTTTCGCCGTCCGCGAAACAGCAGAGCTTGATAGGATCAGATTTGGATTAGAGAGGAAGGTTGCAGCCGTAAGGAAAAGGGCAGCGCACCTGGACTGCTTCGCCTTGCTCTGTTTATTGCGCGCACCGAGCCGTTGAAGAGCCTCCAACACCGTCTCGCCCTTCTTCAACATAGCGAGCACCTCACGCTCAACAGCATCCTTCCCACCAAGCTGCTCCAACTCCTCCTCCTCCGCGCGGATCTTCTCCATCTGTTCTTTCTCCTGTCTCCGCTTCCTCTTCCGCGCCAACTTGATCTCGCGCTCGCCAAGCCCATCCATCCACCGATCATGCAGCGCATGCGGGTCAAAATTCCGCACGTACATCCCGTCAGTGGAGAACTTGCCCTCCTCCATCTCCTCCCGCATGTTGAATGACGATATCTCGTACCCCATACCCACCTTCTTCCTCCGCTCCGCATCGTCCTCGTCCTCGGGCTCCTCGTCGTCCCCAGAAGAGTCATCCGCATCGCCGTCGGCGGACCCTCGTCCGAATTCTTGCCCCTCGATATCGCCTAGACGCAAGAACTCCTCGCCCTTCTTTTCGTCGCCTGCATCGACTTTGATGTCTTCATCCTTCGGCCCAGTAGCAAACATATCTTCGTCCTCCTCATTCGCCGCGCCATCGGCACCAGGTCGACGGCTGAGGACTACGCCCTCACCGTCGTCGCTCGAGTCTGATTCATAGCCCTCGGTCTTGACGCGCCCTTTGCGTACCGCAGAGGGATTCTCGAGAGCCGCGTCTACTTCGTTTGCGAAATTGGTCTCGTCATCTGCAGGGTCGAGAAAGCGCGTCTTTTTTGTCGGAGGAAGCCCGATTCCTGCAGAGTCTGTGGAATTTGTTGCCCGTTTAGCCTGCTCTGGTAGGGGCATATGGGTAGCACGGTGGTAAAGGGACAACTGTGGCTGGTGGCTACGTTTGGTCGTGGGAAAGTGGTGATAAGATAGTGTATACAGTGGCTTGTTAGTGGTCAGTACAAGAAAGATAATCTAGTCCATGACATCCGCCTCCTCCGCAGTTACGGGTAATCGACGTCGTGGGGTATACGGATCTTCTACATCATCAGACCGCATTAAACTTTCCTCCTCTTCCGCAGTCACCTCTCGCGAGAACGGCCGAGGTTCACGTGCCCGGGGATGTGGGCGGTATATGAAAGACTGGGCAACGATAGTCACATCAAACATGAGTGTGCCACCGCTTCCAAGAAGATAACTAAGAGAATGGTGAGAAGAGTGAGGGTGAATGTCCATGAAAAAACTTACGGCATGCTCTCCATGAGATACAAATACGACATTGTGGGAGAGTCATGCATATTGGGAGAAGAGAGTATAGACAAAACATAAAAGAAGTTACCGAGGAAAGCAAAAACAAAAAGGTACATCGACAATCCCTAGAAAGGAATTGGCTTTGGAAACGACCTGCGTTGAGGGATAATCATACCTCAACGGATTTCCTAACAAACTTTTGAGAAAAATCACGATAAGTTACGGTAGTACTATGTAGGGCGTCTAGACACGCACATTTTTCCATATTTGTGGTAGCCTGGATGTTAGATAGAGTGTCGTGCACATCCAAGCTGAGATACGACCAATTACACGCTCCATTGGGGGTTCAGCCACCGGTGGTGGGTCGTTAGACATATCTTCAAAATGTGGAGTGTCGATAACCACGTCGACGGCAGCCAATGGTGGGCTCTCGTGTGTGGGCGTTGGGAACGACAAGCTAGATGGTGTTATACCAGATGGTGACAACACGTTCCCAGGTAGAACGGCTACGCCACTTTCCGCACTGTACCCTCGTATGCCCAGTGTCCCCATCCCGAATAATGCCCAAGCACCCATGAAGACCATGGTCGCACCACGTCTGCTAGTCCGCGAGCTCCGCCTGGGTTGGCTCCCCTCTTCACTGGGAAACCAGATATGCTCTCCCCGTGAGTCTAAAGAAGGGCGATCGGCGCGCTGTAAAGAGCGACCGCGGGCCGACGCGTCAAAGTCATCTGTAGTAGATGTGATCTGTAGTGTAGCTGCTATTGACGAGGATGGCACTGCCTGGCGACTCCTCGAACGACTGTGGCTGGCAAGGGGTCGACTCTCTTTGGTCTGGAAGACGTGTTTATGCCGGCCAGACCGATCGGAATGAAAGCTGTCTCCCAACATGGCGAGAGCATCATCATCTACATCGTCGTCATCGTGTCGGCTCGAACGACGTCGATCGGTGTCAAGGAGGCCATCCAAGCTGCGTCGGGACTGACGAGCGGAAATGCGTGGTGAAGTTGGAGGCTCATTCCTTTGCGTAGCAAGCACGTTTGCCGCAGTAGCTATATTGGCCGCAGCTGCGGAAAGGGTGCGGTAGCGAGACGGTGCTCTCTCTCTTGATGGGTGATAACCGAGAGAACCAGCACGCGAGCGCGGATGGGAGAAAGCTGACACCGTCGGAGTGGCGGTTTTGCGATAATAAAAATACTGAGAGAGCAGAGCAATGTCGATGATGCAAAAATACCCAGCGAGTAATGTCTAGGAAATGATGAGTTTGGGCTGTTTTAATTGACAGAGCAGGAGTTACTTGGAATGGAAGTTGGTGTGTGAGTATGCACCCAACGAGGTTGGTTATATCGCCTATAAGCGAAAGAATCGTGAGCGTTTATCAAAATATGCGGGTGTCGGTCATACCGAGTAACCAGTTGGAGAGAAAGGGGAGCGCGAGGCCCTCTACAGACTGTCTTCGGGCGTTTTCGACGACCTGGCTGGAAGTAAAAGATAAGGGTACTACACGTATGTGAAAGGCAGGGTGTGCAGAGTGGCACTCACGGGAATTGGGCCCCCAGCCAGCACAAGATGGACATGAGGCCAGACCAGTCGCTGAAGGACATCGCTGGAGGAGGGTGGCAGAGGCGTGTGCTGGCATCTGGCGTGGGGATGCCGGCCTTTTCCTTCTTGTCTTGTCTCACTCAATATGTCTGCCTCTCTCCGCCTACCCGAGCCCCGACAGCTGGCAAGTCTCTCTCTACTTTCTTCAGCTCTTCGCTCATCGCTCTTTGTCCAAAGCGTGCCCTAATCCTTGACTATCTCGTCCAACGATGTTACACGCGTACAGCAATGGCCTTCGCAGCGGACAGCACCATACGACACCTCGATGCAGACGGCGACGAAATCCGTCGTCCTCGCGGAGAGGATGACTCTCCCGGCATCACTGAAGATGCATTGCACCAAGCTGACCTCAGGCAAAGTGCCTATTCCTTTCTTGCGTTGTATTCATTGCCTCATCGTCGAGATACAACCCATCTAGATGTTCAAGTCAGCATCCTTTCCGGTCGGATCGATGACGCGATTGACTGCCTGAACGCCAATTTCCCTTCCACTCTCCCCTCATCAATATCGACACATGAGGATGCTGGGCCATCCACTCCAAGGGGAGAACCCTCGCAATCGAAAGTAGTCAAGACAGTGCTTCCTTCCACCGTAGAACCCGCGCACTTGTATCTTGATCTTCGTATCCTAGCTTTCATCGAGGCATCCCGGACCAAGCATTTACCATACCCACTGCCTGACCCTACCACTTCTGATCCTGTACTAACCCCTCGAATATCCCCACCGAACAACCTCCGCGACCCGTCTGGCGAAACGGATGGCGACGCACACCTTGCCCGATTATTAAAGCATGTACATGAACTGTACGACTGCGCACAAGCCTTGCAAGACCCGCATGAACGGGCAGAATATCAACACGAGCTCAGTGCAGTCAGCGGTCTGTTAGCATACAAAGTTCCGGAACAGAGTCCCATGGCAAAATATTTAACTCAGGAACGGAGGGAAGTAGTCGCCGATGAGATCAACAGCGCCATCCTTCGTGTGTCGCTTTCGTCTCCAGTTACCATTGTCAAGCCGCTGATGTGACCGATGCAGATCGAGCTGGCTCCCCTCCGATCTCGTACCTCGAACTTTATGTTCGATATAATACCGTTATCTGGAACTACATGAACGAGCATGAATTCCGCGTGGCGCCGTCCCGTGGGTGGCCAACCGGAGTTATACTCCCTCCACGGCCAGAACCTATTCTCACATCGATTCCCTCTGTTGAAAAAGTGTCTGTCCCAAAGAGCAATGAGTCTGAGGTCTATCCTTCATCTTCACTACAGGCTTTTCTAAGTCACTAATTCTGTACATAGGTCGTACCCGCCTTCAACCTCAGCCGATTTCTGGCCACCACCTGATGTAAGGGCATGGACCACCCAACCTTCACCAATAAGACATCAGAGTATTTTGATAGACGTATTTGCTTTGTTTTGTAGCTTTGTATTCAAGTCCTGCTTTTGTATCGCTTGCATGACTACCCAGGATCCACTTTCATAGTCCTTTAAGCAATTTCTACGTTACAATCCTAACATCCTCCCAACGCCCTTCATTGACTTTCTCCAGCTCTTCCGATGCAATCCCACAATCACGACATCCCAATACCTTCAAGTACGCCCACCGCCCCCACGCAACCCTCTCCAGTGCCCGCTCTCCACCCCAGGCAGGCTCAGCCAGCCACGGGTTGTACGAAATGTCCAAAAATTCGAGAAGGGGACACTTATCCGGTAATCGGTGCGGACAAGTGAACGAGCGCGAGGCGCGTGAGCGAGGAAGGTAGAGCGAGGAGGACGTGGATTGACAACGCAGTAGACACGATCGCGACGGTTGTGAGTGGTTGTTGCTCTTGATCCAGTTCTTGCTCTTGCCAATCAGACCCGGCATCATCCCACTGCCAAGGCTCCTCCGATTCAGACTCATGCCGGTGCTGGTGTTGGTGCTGATGATCGACCGACGTATGTGCATGAGTGCGGAATATCTCCGGACGCAGCGGCGATGCAGGCTGTACAACAACCAGTTCACCCTCGACATTATTCCTACCCTCGCCTAACAGCGCACGCAACCTGGCACCCGAAAGCGGACTCTGCACCGCACACACCCGCATGGCCTCTTTCCTATGATGCGGCGCCAGAAACGAAGCGAGTTCTTCAAGTGCAGCCACATCCGAAACACAATGCTCTAGCAAGACGCGCAAACAGCACTCGGCCAGACTCGGACATTGATGCGGATGCGGACTCCGTGTCTCAGCCGTTGTGGAAACAAGGTCATCGTAGTCCGAGTCGCCCTGTGCAAAGAAGAGCGACAGTGCCGTCGCGCGCCAAGCGGGGCCTTCATGCTCTGAGTCGGATACTTTGGTCTGGGCGGGTGTGGTCGCCGCCGCCCAGCTTCGTGGGACGGGTCCCGCTGCAGTCATTCAAGTCACCTTTACATCACCAAGAGCCCGGGACGACAAACGATGGGGTTGCAGACCATATATCTCAGCGTACGGCAGTGAACGTCCGACCGACTGGGGCGTTGAAAGAGCGGTTGCTCCGAGTCGGGACGTTCGTTGGGTATTTAGCGTGCGCCGGAAATGTTCGCCTCTGTTCGTCTGTCAGCCGTTGAAGGGTACTTCCAAGTCAATGGTGGCACACCGAAGAGTATGCAGGAGGTTATTAACGTCCTTGCTGCTCTTCGAGGACCGAGGGACTGGATCCCTCACTGACATGGCTGAACGGAGTTCGAGTCAGCAATTGTAAATGTCCGCTGCAAGCTTACTTAGCCGGGCGTTCATTCTTTATATCATTTTCATACATATGCATCATACAGGCGTAAAACATGGATGAGAATGGGCCTGAAGCATATGTGTTTTATGGAAGTGATACACGGAGAACCAAATCCCACCCAACAATGACTCTCGGCCTCGACACTAGTTCATTTGTCGGACAAGTTTGTTGATATTGGCTTCTCGGTTACCAAAATCACCACCTTCAACATAATGCTTGAACTTGCGCGTCCGCCAGCCGCCGGTAGGATTCGAAAGTTTGAACGGCCAAAGGAAGTTCGATGCCTAGAGGAATAGAAGTTCAGGATGGTTTCGCAAAATGTGCCTACGACTGTCTGACCTGCTTGAAATTGGGGCCGACAGTGAAAATCTCGTGCACGAGATCTTCGACAGACAAGATGTCATACTTGCCGAGAGCATTCTCAATAACCGAGTTATTGGACAGAGGGACACGCTGGCGGTTAACTTTGCCATAGCCGCGCTTGTAGATCAACTCGCGGACGGTCTTCAGGTTTGGCTCGCTGAAGCGATAGAATGAGACTGGATGTAAAGCCCGTCATCTCGAACGAATGACGCACCCATATGTAACATAGGGCTCCACAAGACGGAGCATCTGTTGAGTCGCCTTCGTCACGCGCACGAACACACCACTGTTGATTTGCAGAAGACGGAGGAGTTGAAGGATTTTTCGGGGTTTGGGTGCAATCTCGTTGATACTATCTCTCGGGATTCAGGTCTCGGTTTCGGCCAAAGCGAAAATCATTACTGACCCTCGAATGCGTACAACGAACAAGACTTTGGGTTGAGCAGGGACATAGAAGTCGCCGGATGCACGCGCTGCCCGCTTCAGACGAATCTCTTCCTTCTCCTTCGATAGGTATTCCTTCACATAAGACTCGGCACGCTTAAAGATGACCTTGCGTTTTGCCTTGGAGGCCTGTACATAACGATAGGGTCAGCATTGTAGAGATGCATATAGTGGAGAGGTCAGTCCCGAAAGATGGTTGATTGGAGGCAGCATAGTTTTACTAGCCATTCCAGGGTACATATGCATCACAAGAATGGGGACAGAGCCAAACACACCTTTTTGGCGGCTGCAGCCTTCTCCAAACGCTCTTCGCGTGCCTTTTCATTTTGCTTCCTTTTCTTGAGGAGGGTCTCGGGTACTTCAATGTCCTGCCGAAAGTCTGTCAGACACGGCTCGAGACATCAAGGAAGGCCAACGATCTCACCGCGACGGTCGGGACACTATGTCAATAGGTTAATTATGGTTAGCATAGCTCCGCATCAGAGGATAACGGACGAACGTAGTTGAGGCCGCCATTGTTTTGACCTTTGGATTCGTCTACAACGACAGTGTTCACTCATCACTAACCGTGGCTAAAACTGTATAGCATGACTAATTATTTCCCACACGTAATTAAATTAAATAAATTACTACCCAATATCTAATCTACTCTCACCCAGCGTCCTCCACAAATGCAACGAGACAACCACCTGCATCCCCACACGTGCCATTGCGAGAAATATGCCCCGGGAGTGGGTACGTCTCCTCGAAGACTCATTTCGTGCTGCGACTTGCCTCCACATCTCACGCAAACCCGTGTAGGCCCGTGGCGGAGTAGAATTCCCTTCGATATTATATCTTGCCCTTCACCAGCGTATTCACTCGATTTTCTCGATTTTCCAACCTCGGATAAGAATTCTTGGGGGTTTATGAAGAGCCTTGACTTTTCTATGACATCCGATTTGGATACTGTCCGCGCAATTTCCCAAAGAAGAGGGTAAATCTCTGGCACGGGATTGCATGCAGCGATACTCCTCCGCACGTCGGCGGCTGCATGGCGGTGAGCTTTCTAGTCGCATTAG
>Ga0137358_10000068_pt1 | contig 31793 bp, 44 predicted proteins | sample Mad1_20_16metaG_FD_105551 | JGI IMG/M metagenome (GOLD analysis project Ga0137358, IMG submission 105551) | Vadose zone soil microbial communities from Angelo Coast Range Reserve, California, USA - Mad1_20_16 metaG | ecosystem: Environmental > Terrestrial > Soil > Vadose zone | place: USA... | reverse complement strand
TCCGGCCAGAACAAGCTGACGAAACGAATATTTTCTTCCGTTCTCATCCACCATGTCGACTTTGAGTAGCTGGCTTTGGGGGACCAGTCAAGTCGACGAAGCCGTTGGTAAGATATCTTTCGAGTGTTTATCTCGGTTGAACATGACGGACGCCGACAGACAAGGCTACATCCGAGCTCCTTCCAGCTGGCTCAGAAGATATTGCCCTTAATCTCGAAATATGCGATCAGATACGTTCCAAGAGTACCCAGCCGAAGGATGCTATGCGTGCATTGAAACGTAGGCTGAATCATAAGAACCCAAACGTGCAGCTCTTAGCGCTGAGTGTAGGTGTCCTTTAGCTCTTTGGAATCAGTTCTTACATTCTTCGCGTCTAGCTGACTGACGTATGCATCAAGAATGGTGGAGACCACTTTTTGGTAGAGATAGCCTCCCGAGAATTCGTGGACAACCTCGTCTCGATACTGAAGTCACCTTCATTGAACCGTGACGTCAAGAACAAGATCCTTCGTTACGTACAGACTTGGGCAATCTCATTCAAGGGGAAGTACAATCTTGGTTATGTCGAGCAGGTGTATAAGACGTTGAAGACGGAAGGTGAGTCCTATATCGAGTTTGTGGACATGCAGCCTCACAATACCCTTTCTAGGGTTCACTTTCCCTCCAGAGGACCTCGTTATCGCGGGCTCGGCTCTTGTCGACACGCAAACTGCTCCGGAGTGGATAGACTCTGACGTTTGTCTCCGCTGTCGAGACCCGTTTTCATTCACCAATCGAAAGCACCACTGTCGCAACTGTGGACGCGTTTTCGACCAGAAGTGCTCTTCCAAGACTCTCCCTCTCCCTCATTTCGGTATCACACAGGAGGTACGAGTCTGCGACTCGTGTCACAAGGACCTCACGCGGCACAAGGACAAGATGTAAGCGTTCGTTGTATGCATTTCGGCGACAAGCTTACGCCTCGGCAACTTCGAATAATAGGCATCGCCGATCTCACCTTGAACACCGCTCTGGGCGTAATCTTGCAGACGCAGACCTCCAACGTGCAATACAATTATCGCTTGAAGAAGTTAATGCACAGGGTCAACACAGACGTCCGGGTTATGTGCCATACCAATCCGATTCCTGGCAACTGTCTGAGCCTCCGTTGGTGGAGCATACCTCACGGTCATCAGCCCAGGCTGCTGCTGATGATGATTCCGACCTCAAGGCTGCCATCGAAGCCAGTCTTCGCGAGGCGAATGCCCCAAAGCCCAGTGCACCTACTGATCCCGAGACCCCTACAGCCGAAAGGCCTTTGATTTCCCATACGGGCTCGGGCTCACAGTCTTATTTCCCCACTGCTTCTGCACAGCCACAGCCAACCCTGCCAACCCTTCCAAATTACGATCTCGCGCCGTTAGAGTCTGACACGATTATGACGTTTAGTCAGACCATTGAGCAAGTACAAGCGCAGGGTGGTAGAGACGTGTCACGATATCCAGCCGTAGCGCAGCTTTTTGACAATGCAAATAATCTGAGACCAAAACTTGCCAGGAGTTTGGATGACACAGGTCGCAAGGAAGGTACGCTGACCCTTATTTACTGCCTCAGTGCTTTTGACCCCAGCATGGTCCCATCAGAGTTACTCACCGAGATGAATGATAAACTCGCACAGGCGGTGAAGTTATACGACCACATCTTAACACAGCAGGTTTCACGCCCAATATGGCGCCAGCAAACCGCATCGCCTCCAGCCCAACCTTTCAATCAATGGAACTACGTACAATCCCCGACTTCCACACAACCTACTCACACTCCTATGGTTGAACCATGGCATCAGCCCTCTTCCACCTACACATCCTCGCAATCCTACCAACCGCCTGCTAGCGATGGTCCATCTCATGCCACGCCATCACATTCGCCTCCGCAGACATGGACCCAGCCCTCCCACGTGTTTTCCGCTGCCGGCCCTCCTCCCATCGATTCATCTCAAGCGAACCAACAGTACCACTCCGTTCCCATTACCCAGTCCACGGTACCCCAGCAATACCAATACGCACACCCAGTCCAACCGGTATCAATCCAGCAACCTCACCCACCAGGACGGGCGCCTGCACAAGTGATCACCTCTCCACAGCAGCCTACACACGCTCCTACGCATTCCTCAGCAGTACATCATCATATATCTTCACCTCCGACCGCGCAACATCGCCAGCAGTCGTTGCCGCAGCCTCAACAACCTCTGTCACGGCATAATACCGTCACCCATGCAGCACATGTCTCACCTGCGCCCTCGCAGCAGCAATACTCCCCTACCCCTGCCATTGGTCTTCCAAATTTTCCGTCGGTTCCAACAGCACCACCGAGTATCCCATACGGGTCCTACGAGAGTGCGTCAACGGTTGTGGAACAGCCGAAGAAAGAAGCGCTTTTGATCGAGTTGTAGGCGTGTCGAGGGCAGACGAGATCGATCCCAGTTGCCGTTTTATTATTGTTGTCATACATGGCTTTAATGTACTAATTCTATGAGGCGGAGCGCGTGGCAGCCTGGTACACATCTCACATACATAAAAAAACACATGGCGAGGTCATTTTACTACCCCGAGCATTGTCATTGGCTGAGCGAGTGGGATCGTTCAGATTAACTATTACAGTTTACCGATGCGGTTTTTCTCTTTTTAGCATTATCGAGCCAATTAAGTCTCTCGATCTTTGCTCGATCTTTGTCTCTTGAATTGCGGTCATCGCAAGGAACACGTTGAAAGAAACAACGCAGCAATAATTCTTCCAAACCGAGCCCCTCACGTTTTTGTCGCTGTGTTCTGTGTTGTCGCTCCTGCTGTGAGTGCCACTGAGCGAGCATCATATTCCCTCAGACTCGGTGTTCACTCTGAGTAACTGGAATACGGTACCAGCACTTCTCAGGTGAACCCACGAATTCAGCTAGCATCATCACGGAACACCTGGAATCTGGCCCCCTTTCATTATACGTAAAATGGACGGTATCAAAATGTCAACTTATAAGCCCGTTTCGTTATCTAGATTGGAACGTGTTGGCCATTCAGTACCGTGACCAGCGGCGCCGCAATCAACATGAATGATGATGCAAAGGGGAAATTTATACTCTTCTGAAAGTGCCAACTTTTCACTCGGACAACGATCAGTTGGAGCGTTTGTTTTTTCAGGGATTGCCAGTGTGTCGACGAGAGCGTTACAAAATTTAATTCATGCTGAAGTCGTCTACTTCGTCACCAGCAATTTGTCCGGCGCCTACGGTGACAGTGCTCAACAATTCACGACAATTCATTATATCCTAACTTATGCGACACCAAAACCATTGCATATGACGTCGAACATCACGCCCCGTGCGGTGGACTAAAATTTATCGAGCTTCAGCAAGGACATATACATGTACAGCTCACTTCAAAAGTGGCACGTCGCGAAAACGACGAGAATAAATAAAAGTTGTTGTCTCTACATGGTACTGTATTTTTCATGGCCGGGACAAGATCCATAGAGAAAGATAAACTTGTTTTCCGGTCAAAAAGAATGCTATGAAATAAAATAGAGCAAGTCGACGCACGTAAAGATAGAACACGGCGGAAGGTCATGCATGCATTTGTAGGCACTGGCATAACAAGTTTGTCGGAAAGATTCCGGCGTCATCTCAGAGAATCACCTTATTAAAGTGGATGTGAAGCCCGGATTATTGAATCGGTTGATTCTGCGTGGCCTTGCCAAAGTCGCCGAATATCAAGGCTTCCCCATCGCACGAAATTGAATATCTCGCCATCTTGCAACAATGACTGTGAATGGTGAATGGGCTCACGCGAAACGTACGAATGTGGAGGTAACACGACCTGTACGAGTGACTAAATCCCTCCTTGTCGCCAGTGTCCCTTTTCTACCACGTCGAGGGTCTACAGTAGACCTTGATATCAACAGAAGGTGCAGCATTACAAACATCGAGGAACAAATTTGCGGTACTGAGATAAAGCAGCAGCCTAATCACTGTTTGAGGAGACGAAAATGTAGGGACAAGAAGGCAGAAGGTGTCGCAGAATACGGACCTATTATCTCACTTGATGAGAGCCGCTTGCTCGGGTACCTTTGCGAAAGAGACCAAACCGACTGCATGGAATCCAATAGATCTGCATTCCTGATCTTAAGTTGGTTTAAGAAGTTTGCAGGAAAAAATTGTCAGCAGGGCACGTGGGGACGTGGGGATGAAAGGGGTAACTTGAAGCCCAACCCTTTTAAATTTTCGCAACAACCCATTGCCCAGAAGTCTGGCCCACACGTATACAGGCTGTCCATAAGGATCACTGGCGCGCAAAATCCAAGTACCCGCACTCGCGAATTTGCTTTTTGAATTGAAAAGAACGAACGCACATCCTTATTGGCATATACGTTCCCTGCATGGCCGATGATTGCCCGACTATCCACTTCATCGGTACCGAACACGCGGACCGTACCAAATCCGTGAGATATAGAAGGCTGACGCCGTCAAAGAGAATGCTCTCTGACATACTGTAATATGAATTATGTGTCGCGTGCTATAGAAAATACGAAAATTGGGGCTCACCAATCCAGCAGAAGAACAACAAGAAACTTTGCATGCGCCCCGGGCTGCCCAGTAGCGGATCTCGGAAGGTAGGTCATCGTTTGGGGAAATTCCTGTATGATATAAACCGTCTAGAAATGCGAGTCCACTTACAGAGGAAGTACTTGCTATCGTGCTGAGTCGCATACAAGATCAGTGCCATCTTGTAGTTGCGAAGAACAAAATTAACTTTCTGCTCAGCAATCAGTGGGTTGAACAAATCATCCAGGTACTAAAAGCGGAAATCATCGTTGGGGATCACCCTAACAGTGACGTCGGGAACCGTTATGGGGTCCTTTGTGAGGTAATGGCTTCGGGACACACAATTACTTGAATCTTGGTGGACCACAAGCCACCCGTGCTCACTACTGTACGAACCGACAGGAAAAATGAGAGACCTTGGGAACCGTTGGGAAGGAACAGAGTTGGACGATACTGGTGGAGAAATGCAGCATCACATGAAAACACTGACGAGCACGTTCTGTTTCGGGGTCGATTGAACACGGAATCTATAAACATAAGTTCCTTTGGAAAGGACCCACAATAGTAGTGAGCAAAAGGGTGTCGATTGGCAGTTGCTCCGCCCTACGAAGCCAAACTCGGGCCAAACATTGGCGGGGCTGCGGTGCCAATCTAACCGCACCCCGCTTCCTCCGACGCCCAGTTCACTTTCACTTTCGTTCAAATGGCCGAAATTGTTACGGAGGAGGCAAAGCTGCTAAGCGAAGCTCTCAGCACCGTCAAAATACAAGTTCAGCAGATGAAAAGACACCTTGTATGTCTCCCGATTGCCAACCGCCTCTGCCCAAGTATCTGACTGACTACATGGCAGGAGTTAGACCTGCTAATGGACGCGCTTAAGAGCGCAAGCTTAATGCTCGCTGAACTACGGACATCATCCCTCTCCCCGAAGCAGTACTACGAACTCTGTTAGTTGTCCACATTCGATGGTATTGAAATAACCTATTCACGCGGCTACAGACATGGCCGTGTTCGACGCTCTTCGCCATCTCTCCAACTATCTCTACGATGCCCACACCACAGGCCGCCATCACCTCGCCGATCTCTATGAGCTCGTCCAATACGCTGGGAACATCGTTCCACGGCTATACCTCATGATTACAGTCGGCTCAGTCTACATGTCCGTTCCTGAAGCACCCGTAAAGGAAATCATGAAGGACATGATGGAAATGTCACGCGGTGTTCTCCATCCCATCCGTGGTCTCTTCCTCCGGCATTATCTGAGTGGCCAGACACGCGACCACTTGCCGATTGGCACTGACACTGGGTGCGTGTTACCTATGTTCGACCTTGATATTGCTCCTGACCGTCACCATCGCAGACCAGCTGGTAATTTGCAAGATTCCATCAGCTTCGAGCTCACTAATTTCATCGAAATGAATAAGCTCTGGGTGCGCCTTCAGCACCAGGGTCACTCGCGCGACCGCGAGAAGCGTGAGGCCGAACGGAAAGATCTTCGCATTTTGGTCGGCACAAATCTCGTTCGCCTCTCTCAGCTTGACGGCGTTGATCTGGAGCTCTACCAAAATAGCATCCTCCCCGCCATTCTTGAGCAGGTCGTTCAATGTAAGGATGTTATTGCCCAGGAATACCTCATGGAAGTCGTGATCCAGGTGCGTTTTCTCTCCCATGTTTCCCGATTTGACCGACCAGGAACCCGCCAAGGTGTTCACGGATGAGTTTCACCTTCACACCCTTGGTTCTTTCCTCTCCGCGACTGCACAACTACAAACCAAGGTCAACGTCAAGCAAATAGTAATTGCACTTATCGACCGTTTGGCCGCATATGCTGCACGTGAGGCTGAAAGCGAGGATGCAGAAGAAGTAAAACGGCAAGAGGAAGCTGCCGCACGCCGCCTCGCAGAACGTGTCAAGGCGCAGCGCACGCGGACGCGCGCGAATGGTGTCACAAGTCCGGTACGAGAGTTCAAGAACGAAGCTGGGTGGGGAGAACCGACGAGTCCCACATCACCAGCACCTGCCGAAGAGAAGGGTGGGTTGACCGGTGATGCGGAAGGCGAGAAGCTAGAAAAGGGGAAGGAGAAGGAGAAGGAGAAGGAGGGCGAACCTGTACGCAAGTTCCGAGGGATTCCAGAAAACGTCAAACTTTTCGAGGTATTTTGGGAACAAGTCGTGGAGCTCATCAAAGTATGGCTCGTTCCTGTAAAGCCAAATTCCGCTTCTCACATTCCACAGGCTCGACCCGACCTGTCAATTCAAGACGTCACCGCCTTGCTCGTGTCGCTCACAAATCTATCACTCAGCTGCTACCCAGATCGCCTCGAGTATGTGGATAAGGTTCTTGGTTTCGCTCGTGATAAGGTCAAAGAGTTCGCGGATAGGTCCGTCGATTTTTTGTGATCACACTGTCAGGAAACTGATTGGCCCTACAGTCCGGATCTGCACAGCCAACAAACAACATCCCACCTTGCAAACCTCCTTCTCGCGCCAATCAACTCATATCAATCTGTCCTCACCCTCCTTGCACTGCCTAATTACGTCCCGCTTCTCTCTGCACAGCCTTTTGTAACGCGCCGCATGCTGGCACACGCAATAGTCTCTAGCGTCCTCAAGAACGAAACTGTTGTTGAGGACCCTGAAGACGTGCATGGGATTCTCGAACTTTGTCAAGTTTTGATACGCGAACAGCCTGACGCCGCCCCCCTACCTCCAGGATCCGGGGGACGCCGCGGGGCATTTGGCGGCAGCGAAAGGGAGGACGTGGCGGAGGAACAGGGTTGGATTGCAAGGATGGTACATCTATTTCGATCAGACTCACTGGGCACCCAATTCGAGGTGAGAATCAGTTTGTCACCTGAACCGTGGGATTGATTGTGGCGTGTATCTCAAGATCCTACAAACCGCCCGACGGCACCTTGAGGCCGGTGGAGACCGCATGCGATTCACCTTTCCAGCTGTTATCACGTCCGCGATTAAGCTCTGCCGTAGGTACAAGAACCGTGAACACCTCGAAGAAGATTGGGCATCTAAGGTCGAAGCGATTCTCAAGTTTGTTCGGCAACTTACCTCAATTCTCGCCACTCAAGTCGATGCTCCAACTATCGCGCTCCGACTCTTCCTCCTTGCCACTCAAATTGCCGATGAATGTGGCTTCGAGGACCTCGCGTATGACCTATATGTTGAGGCATTTACTGTCTATGAGGAGGGTATTTCCGAGTCCCGCGCCCAGTTGCAGGCGATCACGCTCGTTATTGGCACATTGCAAGGAGCCAGGGTATTCGGAGTCGACAATTATGACACCCTTATCACGAAAGCTGCCCTTCATGGTGCAAAGCTGTTGAAAAAGCCACACCAGGCCAGTGCTGTGCACTTGGCGAGCCACATGTGGTGGCAAGAGACGTCCGCTCTAGAGAGGGCAGAATCGGCTACGCAAGAAGGGCCTGAGAAACCTGCAACAGTACTGCAAACAAAGGATGGAGAGGATGGAGCGGACGCACCGAAAGCGGTGAGATAGCTGGTTTTAAAACCACTCAGCGAGCTTACATACGTTATAGTATCCGCACCAAGACAGCAAGCGTGTCCTCGAGTGTCTTCAAAAATCACTCCGTATTGCCAACTCTGCGACAGAGGAGATTGTCACTGTCCAGCTATACGTTGACACCCTCGATCAGTATCTATTTTACTTAGATCGCGGGGCGATGGCGGTTCGTACTTGGTGCTTAAACATTTCTCTGCCAGCGCTGACGTCGGCCCCAGGTAATGCCAAAATATATTAACTCGCTTGTGGAGCTCATAACAGCACCGATCGATAACATCGGTACACCTGACATTCATCCTGCACAACGCGCGCCGCCAGGCCTATTAGAAGGGGTTCAGACCCCTGAAATGATCATGCGCCATTTTCGTAACACCCTTCTATACATTCAAGCAAAGAAGATGGCCGCGGAGGGCATGCCAGCCACCCGCTGGAACGACGTAGATATAGTTGGTGCCTTGTTAAAAATGGGACTTGGCGCACGGTGAACGGCCATGCACGGGAGATGTAGGTGTACCACCTTTAGGAGTTGCGTAGTCTCTATGCCAATCTTGTTTACCGTCTCATGATCTTTGGCTCCTTGTTGTGCGTATCATCTGCTAGCGGAGTCCTGTCAGGTCATTTGGTATATTTTTATTATCACAATCACCTGCGAGAGCTCGGAGAAATCCCGGCACTACAGTAGACACCAGTCACTGTATGATCGGGGCTTCGGAAAGACATTGCGTATGCTGCTCGAACAAGGTCCGCTCCGCCAGTGGGACAGATGAGGTTTATGTAAGTTTACGGGGATATACATAGGGGCCCCCGTTTGGATTAATATCAGTGCTTTTAATCCCGTGTCACATGGGCCATGCCGTTTCCCTCTTCCTGTGAGCGGCGGAGTCATCAACGCCTGACGTGGGCGCAATTGGACGATGTGGTTATCAATGTGCGTGCGCCCACCACCGCCGGGATCAACTCTAAATGTACATGTGATCCCCCAAGGTTGGAACCTAATCCGATTCAGCGTATTGGAAAGCAAATCGAGCCTTTCATAAACCAAACAACGGGACGACTGATATTTCCGGCGTGTGCGAGCAAAGAGAGAGGGCTAATTATATCACATGTGGTACTGTGATCGCCTCGCACAATTGTAGAACAAAAAGAAATCAAGGAAACCGTATCTTCTTGAAATGTATGACAACGCAGAGGTCATCGCCCCCTTCGTAGTGAAGATCGGAACGGGACATTTGCCAGAGAGGGCCAGGAATTCCCTGTGCATCTGGCACAGCAAACGGATTAAGATGAGGTTGCCCGGGCCACCTCATACTAGTCGGTGGCTGGCCTGCGATTTGAAAGCTGGTGCTTTGATGCCCAACCTGTCCGCTGGGCATATTCGGCTGAAGAGAGTGTAGTTGAGTGAAAACATCCATCAAACTACACGTGAAGCACACTCACTAGCGCCGGGCCCGTCGGCGGCCCACCGTGAGGCACTGAACCTGGGACTTGACCACCATGGCACATACTTGGTCCCGGGGTAGCACCAGCATTGCTGGGGTCGTGCTCATAGGGTGGCCCGCCTTCGTAGACGTGATGTTGAAAAGCACCCTGTTAAATGTTTTTTAAACCGTTCTAGCGACCGACATCAATTGGACACTTACGATGAGGGGTGGCGCTAGATGTTGAGGACCTTGGGGATACCGTGTCCCGTCATTGGAAAGCTGTATTGGCAGAAGTAAATAGACGGGTCTGCGCCACCAGGTAGCCCTCACCCGAAACCCACTGGCAGGACCAGGACCGGACGAAGATGGGACATTCAGCATCCCTTGCGAGTTTAGGTTGGAGGGGGACGAATGCTGTCCAGTGGTTGGTGCGTGAGTCGACCGCTTTCCGTAGGACGCGTCGAACATTTCTCTTGAGTCAGATACGCTGCGGGGGGTGCTCGTTTAGCAACGATTATGGTCCAGCGGGGCCGCCCTTTTATTCCTTTCGACCACGAATCCCAGTCCCCAGTCGTTGGTGTAATTTGCCAAGGCTTTACATAAAAAATGCACGAGGTAAAGAATCAAGTAAATGATAGGTTCGGGGTTCGAAGATTTTCCGATCTGGAGCTCACGAGGCAAGACATATGGACAATACAACAAAATAGTAGTAGACGCACGAAAGATGATGGTTGCTCTCTCGTCCCTGGACAGAGATCGCGTGTATGAGGCATTTCATGGCCGCCGCAACGTGGGTGAAGTCCATTAGGAACAAATAAGCGACCGATTTAATTGTTACGAGATCCAGCCATCCTCGCCAACCGTGGTTCAGTTCAGGCACCGAGAGATACCCGAGCCGCAATCTGGGCCACGGCCACATTGCCGATGGTCTTTTCGAGAGCCACAACCTCCCTGAGTGTACTGCGGCAATTACCTCAAAAGTTGCCAGCTCCAAGGAGGCCGAGGGGCGTCAGTGATGTTCAAGTTGATAGTTGTGACTACCGTACGATGTGATGATCGACGTCGCCAATTTCCGTGCGGGGCGTTTAACGCGACTCTGCACTGCAGCGCCGTCACCGAGTCGGTCATCTCGGATTCGCAGTGTGATCTGCGCGATCGACGCATCGCAACCGCTTGAAAAGGTGTCTCGTAGTAGGAACGCGTAGGGAATGAGGACCGCCTTCCGGCGCCACCACTTCACTGGCATGTCCACCGTCAGTCGTCAAGTTGTTTCTTTACGTTGAAGGTCCAAACGTGTACTAGCATGGCGAGAAAGATGGGTGAGTCTTCTCTTTGGAACAGATATACTCTGAGCACCCGACATTTCTCCGCACAGAACTCTCGACTCGTACATCCGAGTCCGCACACTAGCAGCGTCAGTAAGCATCTAGAAGACCGTGCCTCGCGTTCGGTTTCCTTATCGTCTTCTCGTCTTCTCAGATTTTTGACATGAAACATAGAGGGATCTCGGTATTTTTCGTTCCCGAAGGGTTCTGTTATAGAAGATGAATTTTCGTGGAGCCCCCCAAATAGCGGCTCTCACCAACTCATGAAGTAGTAGTCCACACTCCGGCTGTTTTAATCGCCGTTTATAGATCTGCGTTGACTTTTTCTGTTCTAGTCACTCTGATCTTTGCCGGCGCAGTGGACTCACCTCAGCGCACCTGGCATCTTATCAAACCCTAAGTTTACGCTTGCTAATCCAGGCAACGACGCCCGCCGACGAGCAGTACTGCCGTTTCATATTAGTAGTCTGCCCTCTACCGGTAAAAAAACGCAAAGCAACGCCACTACAGCGGCTGGTGAAAACGGCCGGGTGAGTTTGACATGTGTATGATGGCGAGTGTTGACGGCATCCTTTCCTCTGGCTTGCGCTTCCGTGTATAGACAACGTTCGGACTTCACATGACTTCCAGCAGACGAAATTGGCTTGCAGGCGCCAGTATATCCTTATCGCATTCACCGTCACCATGCTAGAACAAAGTCCGACGTGCAACCTTTCAAGTTGGAATATCACATATTAAACGAAACCGATTTGGAATCGACGAAGTGCCTACCAAGGAAAAATTATACTGTGCGATTACTCGCGGCGTTCGGTTGGGTGAAGCCTACGGAAGGAACCTCGAGCACGGCGGATCACAGGACGCATTCGATATCTGTGTCCGCCATTCATGGACGGGTAATTTCCGGTGTCGCCTTTGGCGTTTAATGTGTACGAGAGAGTAAGTTCTGGTATGGTTTCGACTCACCGCACTGTGCTAGGAGCACCCTTGAGTCCGCGCGCTCCATCTAAACTCTCGTACTACTGAGGCGATGCGTCTTATGATCCGGAACACTATGGATCAGCGGCTGGATAAGGGAGGTTTGGATAGGCGAACCGCCTTCGGACTGGTCTGCACGGAAGATGGATAGTGGACTTACCAACGAGGCCGAAGCCCGGCATTCCGCGCTCCATCCATATAACGCACCCCTTTCTGAGAGCGCAGATCCGACCAAAGCTGAGCGCTGGAGGCCTGTTATTCTGCTGATTAATTTTCGAGCTATGATCACCTGATGACTACCGGGCGACGTGTATTGGAGGGATCATGCTTGAAGATAACGTAAATTAACCAACCCAAACCGACAAGGCTCCAACACAAGCTTCGTCCTCCGTAAACATCCCAAGCCTCGAGGGCGCACGTTAAGGAAGCCAAAAATGTCTTTTCACCCTGTTGGTGCCCGCTCCCCGTTCCTAGGCTTCCCAAGGGGTACACACGGGGTATTCTGACTCGACGTCAACTAGGAGAACCATATTTTTTTGGCGAGTTCCCCCCTTTCCCCTCGAGTCACATCGCATCGTGGGGGAGAGCTTAGAAGCTCCACTCCCTTGTCGCCCCTCTCACCGCCGAGTGTCGTTGTCGAGAACGATGTGTGAATATTGTTGTATAAATATACTGTAGCCACACGCGACTCGGAGTCCGTCACTCTAAACGCACAGAATTGGTTTACGTCTCGCGAATTTAGCCGCGATTAGCGGCTTGGGGCGCGGCTTATATTGAGAGTAATGAGAGCGTGAATAAATTAGAGGAGATTTGGACTGTGGGATTTAACGAAGTGCGAGGAGCGATCGGATCAGAGAAGGCGCGTGGGTACCGTCGATGGCAGTGACGGCGATGACGACGGTGGTTGTGGCTCACTGCTTCTTCGACGTACCCCTCTCTACCAACTATCCAAATTATACGAACTTGTGTAATAGCGGCCGTCACGAAACCGCTGGCATAAGAGATATACATCTTGCATTCGACTCTCTCGATAGGCAGGCCGTTCACCAAGGGTTGCTGAGGTAGAAGAGGGGGGTAAGCTTCGTATCTGAGGCCCGCCGATAGTAGTCTAAATGACAGATCGGACCGTATGCAGGCCTCAAAGTGGGAAATTGTGGCTGACGAAAACGAGGGTGAACTGCCTTCCGGCATGTTGGCACGTTTCGTAACAGGTTCACGTGTTGCTGGCATTGATTGCGGTGTTGTTGCGGTGAAGTCCCGGCGCAAAACTGGTATGGAATTTCGTATCCGAGAGAGAACATGCGATCGGTAATATGACACAACATGCTAGGAAGGCTACAGTGATGACTGGGGAAAGGCAGTGGCGAGGTTCGATACGAGCTGTGGAAGTTTGTGCACGTCGAACAGCATGAGGCGACCGCCCTGCTCGAGCCCGAAAGATTCTTTTTCGCGAGGAAGTGTATTGGATAAAGAATAATCCAAAGAATGAGAAGCGACCTTTCGAATAAGGTTCAATACCTACGCACTGTACAAAGGGCGTGGACAAAGCATGGCGTACCTCCTGTATCCACGGGTCTTCATGATGAAAAGAGAACACACGGCCCGCAGCAGATGGTGTTGGAGCGCCTCTGCGGCGTTTCTGCTGTTGAAACGACGTCGATGTGGCCTCCGCCTCTTCGTCGGGGAGGACGTATGTTCGCGAGATCACAAGGAAATGGCCGAAATGGTACAGTTCTCCATCGTCGCACGCCCATCGTATCTCATCCGCGAGCATTCGATACATGTGTGGGATGACTTGTACCGGCATATTTACGAGGCGCTCACTAAAGATAAGGCCAAGGTGTGATGAGGCGTCGTGAGCAAGGATAGTCTGGAGAGTGTCGTGCAAGGATGGGTCGCCTGCAGATTTTGAAAGTATGTATTCTGCGATGGCTTTTATCGATGGGTGGTCCTGAAGAGTACAGCTTTCAGATCCTCATTAAAGAAGGGTGAAGGTATTAAGGAAGGAAGACCTTGTGAGCGTGCATGTTGAGCACGGTGAGGAAAGCATACGGATCACTCTCCCTGCCATCAGTTTTTACGGTGGTTCCAACAAGAGGTTGTGATAAAATGAGTTCTGACAGTTCATGCGGTTTTAAAAGGTCCGCATCTGTCTGAAAGAGCTGGACAACAAGTCGCTTGAGCGCAACAAAGTCCACAGCGGGGTTTGGGTCGAAAAAGTCAAAGTCAACTTGAATACGACTCTACTGAGCAGGTTTCAGCGGACAATTTCCAAAAAAAAACAAAAGACAACAACCGCCTCTGATCCACTCTCCCCTTCGTCCTCTTCTTTGTGTCCTTGTTTTCGCTTTGGCATTGACAATTAAAATCAATCAAGGAAGGAGATTATTGTCACGGAAGAGCGGAACGATTTGTCCGTCGTATCACGATCACGGCGGAGCGGGCCGTCGAGCGCATCCCTACCAAACCCCGTCGCTGCAAGACCCGACCGACAGTCACAGGCAAGCGAGCTCAGACGAAATGATGACGTGTAATGTCGTATCAGAAGACCTGCTCCCAGTGTCATCCTTGTCCAGCATCCTCTCTCCCCTCCCTTTCCAACCAATATCATGCTACGAGCAGTTCGGTCATTCAAGCGCAACAAGCCCTTCGAGGTGTACTCCCAGCCTAAGCGACGCTACAGAATACACCAACATTCTCCTGCCCGCCCCTCCCGTATTCTTCGCACCACAGCGGCAGGCGGTGGAGCGTTGGCGGCAACCCTGACGCTAGGCTTGGGTTACTCCCTCTACGCCGACGTTCCATCTCCTCTCAAAGAGCCCACGCCCACCCCACTCTCGAAACTTCTCATGTCATATGTTGTTTATTCCGCGTGTTGTGTCCCTGGTCTCGTCGAAGCTTCACCTGGTTTACTTGCGTTCTGCGCATCCATTCCTGGTCTGCGGCAGCTTTCCGAAGCCTTCGTGCGGGCTACTTTTTTCAAACAGGTTGGTTATTCTTTCGTTTCCATGTGAGTGAGATAGGGGTACTAATTTCAGGAAATGCCGAACACAGTTTGTCGGTGGTGACACCGCACATGAATGCCTACCACTGATACGCAAGCTTCGCGCGGAGAACAAAGGCGCACTCCTTGGGTACACCGTGGAAGCCGATGCAAACGAAGGTTTGGGGGGAGCTCGCTCTACGGGTGAAATGCATCAGCATATCGTGGAGGTGATGCATTCCATCGAGCTTGCGGCTCAATTTGAAGACTCCTTGGCATGTGAGACGTCAAGTTCCGGCCGACGAACATGGGTAGCTGTCAAACTGGTGAGATTTCATTGTTATCTCATGTGGGAGAAATGAACCGAACAACTCGGAGTACATTAGAGCGCTTTCTTATCGAACCCGGCCGCGCTGCTTCATTTATCTGCTTATCTTTCCTCGATTCATGCGCGCGATCCTACGCCTACGCTATTCCCAGGTTGCCCACGCACAGATGATCTCGCTTTCCTAAAATCGAATGACCCGCCGCCTGATTCACCCCTCAGCGCCCAGGACTTGTCCGATTTACGGGAGCTCTGTGAGGGCCTCACCCGAATCTGCACTCGCGCGCAGGGACGGAACGTTCGCGTGATTATAGACGCGGAGCATAGCTGGTACCAGGTGCGTCCAGCTCGTCTGTTGCCCTTGGGCTACTTCACATCCATCCCGTACGCAGCCGGCGCTCGATTCAATGTCCCTCGCCCTGATGCGCGAATTCAACAAAGAACCTTCGTCACTGACGCGCTGGCTATCGCGATTATTTTCTCGCACCATACAGCCTAGCCCACCGCCGCTCATCTATGTAACATGCCAGGCTTATCTTCGCCGGTAAGCTCGCGTCCCATTCCCTCGGAACTTCAATAAGGTGATATTATATTTCAGTACACCTGAATATCTCGCTCAATGTCTCCGTGACGCCGCTTCCAACCGATATGCTCTCGGAATCAAGCTCGTCCGCGGAGCCTACCACGATCAGGAAGTCATACCCAATTCCCCCTCGTTTCCTCTTACCACCAATGCGTCTTGGCCACCCGTTTTTACAACCAAGGACGATACAGATAGATCTTATGATGCGGCTATTGCGGAGTTGGTGCGAGCAGTTGCGAACGCGGATGGTCGCGCACCGAGTGTGGGGGTGCTTTTTGCCTCCCACAACCCAGGGAGCTGCGCCAAAGTTCTCGATGCCCTCGTTAGTGTAGGCCTTGCCGTACGTGAGGAAGACGGCATGGTAAAGCTCGATGACTTAGCCGCAGAGCGCGTTTCTCTTACCCAACTATACGGTGCGTAAGGTCCGAGTTTGTGATCGTGTAGGTAGGGAAAAACGCTGATACTGCGTGTGGGTGATAAGGCATGAGTGATACGCTCACCGATCGCCTTGCAAACACTGTCAAGGTTCGCGCACCGTTCGTATTGAAATACATCCCGTACGGAGCACTTTCCGAAGTACAGTACATGCCTACGCCGCCTGTCAGCGCTCAATCTAACTTGCATACCTAGGTAATGCCGTACCTTTCCAGACGCGCGATCGAGAACAAGTCGGTTCTTGGGAGCGGTCATGCTGCGGAGGAGCGGAGAGAAGCCTTTGACGCTCTCTGGGAACGTTTATTCGGAAGATGAGGCGTCTAAAAAACGCTGTATGGACGTACTTGATGGGGGACGTACTGTGTACTTCGCCGCGCTGTTGAGGGGTAGTGGACCGGAACAATATTTCCGTTACACTCGATCTGACGTCACCCCGAAATCAGCGTTGTAGCCCACCATAAGCCATGTTAACTGTCCGTCTACACGTTCACGGTGCGTGGTACATGCATCATCAAACCATGAGCCATCCATTACGGAAGGTGGCATTTCGTCATCAGTGATCAGTGATGTCGCCTTGATACTCGAATTTCATCATCATGTTGTAGACCGTCGGAAATTCAGGGAGATGCTGTACGTAAGAAAAGTATGCAAGTCACTAAAAAAACATAACACCACTTATTGCTTTCACCATGCGCAAAAGTCAACTTCATACATCACATCATAGTTACACGCCAACAAGTTCCTTCAGTTCGTCATGCCACTCGCTCTTGAGTTCCGCCACCAAAGAGTCAAATCTCGGAGCTGCACCGGTACCCGCAATCTTGCTCAATGCGGCTACAGCACGGAGCGTGCTTCTTTGAAGCTCTGCTGCGCGCTCCAGGTCCTGTTTCACCGTGTCTTTTCCAATCGTTGGACCTTTCATGCTAGCCTCGAGCAATGGCGTGGCCTCGCCCAGGCGCTGGGCAACCGCAGTCGGGGCAAGGGGTGCAAGACGGTAGAGAATCATATGACAGATAACTTTGATCTCGTCTGAACTGTCCGCGAGGCCGGCGAGAACGTGCGTGAGTAGCTCGTTAAGGTCTAGTTTCGTCAAGGATGTGTCGAGCTATCGCAGGAATCAGCAAGCACGTATCATCACGACCCTAGAAGGGCGACACAAACCAGGGTGTAAAGTGTCTCATAGGCTGTCTTGCGTGCCTCGAGGCCATCGTCAACCTTGTGCTGCCATGGGCCCATTTGCACTATACGGACAAGTTCTGGTTTAATGACCGTCTCGCGATACAGCACGGGTAGCAGGGTGTATAAGTGATCGCGCAGGAGATGAGGTTTCGTCCGCGCCGCAGCGTTGAGGACGCTCAGGGCAAGCTGGCGCACGTTCTATAATTGCGACATTAGTTGAAAACAATGAGCTAAATTGCAACAATTACCAATTGCGCATCCTCCATTAATGACAAAAAGTCGATGATGTACGGGGCCAAAATCTCGTCAAAAGCTGGAGACGAGTCAGCGAAAGTGTACCTAATCGCTGACAGCACAGTTGTTCGAGTGGCAGCATTTTGGTCGCGGATGCGGGCCTGAATACATGTGAGTAAACCTAGGTCATAACTAGTTCGGGTATACATACGTGAACTTGAGGCAAGTACCGCGCCGGGTGAGTAGTGATGAGTTTTCCGATGCATGCAGCCGCGACTCCGCGCGAGCTCTCGTCTGCACTCTCAGAGTTTTCGAAGAGTGGGACCCAGAGCGTTTCGGCGAGGTTCTCCAGATGACTCGTAGATGTGTGTGTTACGACCTCTTTTAACGCATGGAGCGCAAGCAGCCGTTTCGAATCATCCTGTTTGACAAGGTGAACAATATAAGGGAGGAACAATTGAAGGTTCCCAATCGCAATATTACCTAATAACAACGGACAGTGAGATGACGCAACAAAAGAAATGAATGACAAAGGGCTGACCTGCAGCGAAGGCCGCTGCTGTCCTAATATCTTCCTGATCTGATGCGAAGAGCTCGATGGCGCTGTTGAAGACGTCTTGTTGGGGGGACATATCGCTGAGAGCATATCAACAATCATCAGACGAGTTGTTTGGTCAAGGCGCACATGAAACGGCCAATTTCCCCAAGGATGAGGAGAGACATGGAGAGGTCCCGTGGTTCGACACGCTTCTGAAGATGGCGTCAGAAAGTGGAACAGACTTCTAGTATAGATGGACCTTGAGATTTTTGGAAAACTCCGCGATTACTCCAGCTGCCAGAGCATGATAGCTCTTGACGACTTGTGCCACGCATTTTGCAACGTTCGGATATGATACATCTTTAGGCTTTTCTGGTATGCCCCGAGTAAGCGAGCTTACAACGTGCGTGGCTATTTGGAAGTCCGCCTCGACGAGTGCCCCGAAGAACACCAGCACAGCGTCAAGCGCAGCGCCAGAAGTATGTGGGGAGTAAGCAATGCCATAAATATCCTCCAAAACTTCGCGCTCGACTTCGGGGAAGGTGGACTTGGGCGAGAGTTGCAGGAGCAACGCGAAAAGTGAAAGCGCCTGTGAGTGGAGGGAAATATCCGTCGCTGAAACGTAAGTTTTGAGTTGAGGAATTAGGCCGCGTAACAGGTTGGGTGGCACGCCATTGTCATATCTGATAATAATGAGTGACCGATAACCGGAGTTACGTCAGTTGATGGGGACAGACCTCGAGAGAAGTACTGTCAAGCACTCAAACACTCCCGCTTTACTGGTTCTTCCGTTCTTTGTGAGTAGTTTGGTTGCCCATTCTACACAACCATCAACCCACTGTCCCGTAACGTCGGCCTCGCGCGCAACGCGAGTGACAACTTTAACTGCACCGTCCGTGCGGCCTGTTGTACGGCGTACGTACTCCCACTCTTGGCCACCCTTGGCAAGTACGGTGTCTGGCGCATATAGCCAAAGGTCTCCAATGATGTCCTCAGCACATAACCGCACTTCCGCATCCGTCGCATGGTTGGAAAGACGTGCAATTGCCTCTTTGTAAACTGACTCAGTCCAGTCCTGACCTCTTACGGGCTTGAGAGCTCCAAGTAGGGAGGAAAATGCTTTAAAGGCTTCGGATGCAACGCGTGGGTGCTTCTCACCCAGTGTCTTGAGGAGAACGGGTGTCAACACGGGTAATGAATTCAAGAACGTCGGCGGGGGATGCGTGGAAAAGAATGTAGACGTGAATTGCAGACAGGTGATATGTAAAGTTGAACTGGACGTCAATGGAAGCTGTGATAGAATAGATTTGGATATCGATGCAATCAAGCTGGTCTGGCTTGAGAGGGGACCCGGAAGGACTTGCAGCAAGGTATGGAGAAGACCGAAACCTGCTTGTAGAGTGGCAGTGGACGATCTTGGTGATTTTAACTGGTTAAGAAGTGCTTTTGCTAACGCAGGTATCTGGGCCTGCAAAAGGGAATAGGCCGTCTCCTCGGGGTCTAAACCATCCGGGATCCTTTTCCGCTTCACGCCGACTGAATCCCTAGTTTGCAGTCCTCCGCCATACAGCCGAGTTTGCGTAAGAAGGGTGACGTAGGTTGCCCAGACCTCCAAACGGACTGTCTCCTCGCGATCGCCAAACCGGGAGATAAGAACCGGAGACACCTCTTTGTATAACGTAACCAACAGCTCTGGCCGCGTCGCGATGATAGAGGACAAAAGTTTCGTGGCAGAGCGACGAATTTTGTACGACTGGTCTTCTTCATCCGACCACCTGAAAGGCACTGAACGAGAGATAGGACCATACTCGGCAGTCAACGTACTCGTCGAGGTCCCCATCGTCATCTTCGTCTTCGTCCAACATCTCCTCATCATCGTCGTCTCCGCCTCCGGCATAATTCTTGATGGCAATGAGCCCCATATATATAATGGGACCGCATAGGTTTACTCACAGGGTCGAACTTGATGTATTTTGTCGCAACCTGTACAATAGCGGCCAAAAAAGGGGTAACCTCGGCCGGCATTCTCAACACGATCGATTCCAAAGCCTTACAAGGAGTTAAGTATAAAGAGGAGGGCAACACCAATGAAGAGTTCACCTGTAACGCACCCTCCCGAAGTTCTTCATCGTCCTGATCAACAACAGAGAGAATGCCAGGGACGATAGCCCCTAGACCAGATGCGAGTCGTTGTGGAGATGCACGGGCAATCGCAGCTACAAGGTTGACAGTTGTCCTCTGTTTCTCGATAGGGGCAGAAATTTGCAAGTTAGGGATGACCACTGTAGAAAGCAGTTGCCCAGATAGCTCTGGAGCAGACAGAGGTACAAAGTGCGAAAGCGTAACGATTGCTCGCTTTCGCACAGCGGGCCGTGTATGGGTGAGCAAAGGTGTGATAGTCTGAATCGGTGGAGGCGACAGGGAGAGGCTCGAGACGTATGTAGGGAAATGGGTGACTAGAATGGAAAGGATGGAAAGCGTCTCGATGAGTGTGTCTGGGGGAATTCCAGGCTGCACAACGAGACATTATCAGATTATCGGATTAGAAGCCAAAATGATGTGCGCACAGTCGCAAGTTGGGCTAACAATTTGGGGGTCAGCTTTGCGCATGCTTTCACAGCGATGGTGCCTTCGGTTGGAAGCTCAGCAGTGATTGTCTTGAGGGCTGTCGATTCATGTCACCAGGAAGCCGAAGAAAGGGCATTAAACTAGAGCGGAACATACCTAGACCAGAGATATCTCGAAGTTCTTCATCGGTACTTGACGAAAATTCAGTGAGCTTATCCACAACGAGTTCCATTTGTGACTCCCGGATGATCTTGATCAGCTGTCCTAGGCTTAATCCAGGGTCAAGAGCGTTTATAACCACCAGACGTAATGTCTCACCACTTCACAGCCTGGTTCTTGACCTCGGAGATCTTGTCCTCTACTAACTGCAACACCTGTCCTAGGACCCTGAGCTCTACTGATTCATCGCCAAGGAAAGCTTGAGGATCCAGTTTGATCTCTTTCATTAGGTCACTCAGACCCATATATCTATTCGAGCGACGTTTCAGTGGGCAGGCATTTCACATATCAAGCTCTTTGGAAATACCGAAAGTCTTGATCTTGGCTTTGCATCTAATATGATGATCATCCGATGTGGGCTCAAAGTTTACGACAAATCCTGCATACCTTCTCGACGAATCCCGCCATAAGATATGTCTTTGTCATGGCGGCGAGATAGAAAGAAAAGAAAAGGATAGGTGCTGATTGGACACGTGCCGGCCCGGGACGCGACCCGTCGTCAGGAGAGCAATCTCATATTTATTATCTTCTCATACAGGATATTCTCTACAACCAGCCAGCCCTGCGAAGTAATATACGTGTTCTCAACGTATCTGGCTTTATCTCCCCATTCAATGGTGCGAAGTGTTTTCTAATGCGAGAGCCAATGCGGAAAATGACGGGATAGAATAGCCCTGCTTTCTATAACGCAACAGTAGTAAGTTATGTGTTTAGTATGTCGTCGTCGAGTCTATAGTGAGACCATACAGTACCTGCCGAGTCTGCCCTCGTTTGACATTATTGCTCGACACTTTGCCCGGATACCAGTTCCCTCCCTCTGTTCGTATCCATACATTATCACCCATCTAAAACAATCATTAGCGTCACGGCCCATTCCCTGCCAGTGAATGGATGGGATTAACCCTGAAGGTGTAAGGCCACGGCTCATCAAGGTCGTCTGGACCGGGCGACTCCAAAGACGCCGCTTCAAAATCCACTCCCTCATCGATCGTACTAGAACCGACCTCATTTAATGGACACGAGGACTCGCTGCCGTCAGGAGTGAGGTCCCTCATCGACATCTGAGGCGGTGGTGGGTGCCTGGGCGAGATCGAAAACGGGGAGGTAGCATCGACGTCATTGGAATGCGGATGGGATTGCGTCGAACATCCTGCAAGCTGGGCATTGGCAGTTACGGCCGAGACATCACGGATCCACTGTGCAGTAGTGACCATCTTCTTTACGTTCAGTTGTAGGTCTCACAAAAGGTATGGACTGGATCAGTGACAGGCGGCGGAAGAAACACAGTTGGTTACAGACTTACAGCTCGGTCAAGGCGACAGGGGCTTATATACTGTACAAAAGCTTGTATACTGTATACCACATGCGGTCGTGCTGTGGCCTCGAGAAATCGGACACAGCAGACAACTAAAGAGCTTTTGTTCCTTGAGGCTCAAAGAAAATGCCCCAGTCCAGCAATTCAGCCAAATACAACAATAAGGCCGCCGGCCTTGCTCCAATATGGTAAGATGGCATGTTGCTGTACGGACCTTTCAAAATTATAGTATACAAACACCAAGAAAGGCTCAAGGTCATCATAACGGCTCTGATATTCCTCTAGCCGGCCCGGAAGTGGTCTGCCCGAAGGACAAAGGACAGGGGGCAACAATAACAGGGCAACAATAAGAAAAAGAAAAAGAAAGGACTATTCGGATGCCTCATCTCAATACCCTCATCTCAATAGCCGCAGACCGGACGTCAAGCGTGTCAAGCGTCAAGTAATGCAAGGTTGGTTCAGACCTCAAGTTGGATGCGAGACCTCCCGACTCTTTGCGATACATACAGCACCACTCAGGGGTAATCAAGTCCAAAGTCATGCCGTTATCTTGTGCCAAAAGCACATGCCGTCCAATGTGGCATCGCTAAGATGGGATAAATGCAAAATATATATCCTCAACACTATCCTCATGTGCCAAAGGTGATAAAAAGGGTAAATCCAGTCTTTGCGCGCCAGGGAGGAGGTAATTGGTGTGGAGCAGAACTTTGCTTACATCCGCTTTCCCCGATAAGAAATGACAAATGATACACGACGTCCTGTTATAGGCTCACCGGCTCACCGCTCGCCCCGCCGCGCGCGCTCTTCTTGCGCTTCGAAACCACTCCTGTAACGTCCGGGGGCCATGCACACTGGACCAAAGTGTCTCACATGCCAGTTGTCGTAAAGGGGGGACTGACTGTTACACCCCAGGGGTCAGGCAACTACAGCACGGTACTTGCTGCAAAGCCGCTCGAACTGCGGGTGGATATGGTCATTGGATCACGTTCATGAACGCAACTGGCCTATCCAATTTCAACTCCCGAGCTGAGTTTCCTGAAAGCTGCGCAACAAACAACCCAAGCATTTGGCTGGGAGGTTTGTGCTATGTCACAAGGCCCCAGAACATGTAATGGGTGACGTTTGTAACAACGACATTCCCTTGGCCTACGTCTGGAAGGCGCGAGGTCTCCGTGAGGTGCACAGACTGACCATCATTCTTCCAGAAACGCGCCTAGAGCAACGCCTAGTCTTTTCTAGCGGCGTGTCGAGACATAGCTAGCGAGAGAGCTTATAGCATATGTGACACAGTCGGAGTTCCCTACCAGGGATTGCACACCCGTTGTGACGAGTAGTAGAAACTTCTTTAGTACACCCAGTGTTTCGGTAAGTAAGAGGGCAGGCAGACATGCATACAGCCGCAATCTAGGCCACAAACTAGTCGGTTGTCGCCGAAGGACACAATTTGCATCCGCCCGCGACCTAGATACACCGAGGCATGTGGAGGGCCGGCGCTGGCGGGAATGTTCCAGAGGAGACCGCGAGGAAGTCCTTTGAGCTCCGGGGATGCCCCCCCCCCTCCTTCCGCGCCCATCCGGCACATGTAATTGGATGAATCGCCTGTGTATCAGTGTCAACGCGGACCGTACGTGCATCTTCTGACCTATGCAATATGTCCAGAAGCACAAAGCTACGCTCCACCTTCCCATCAGGGTTCACCCAAACTTCTTTCGTCACCATCTGTAGACGTGATCCCAATCGACGGCGTTTCCACCACGTAAGTGCCCGGTAACAACATCATCCGTGCGCGCGTACAACGATGCCATGCCATAACCTCCCACGTCACGCGCCCTAGGAGCCCCAACCGGCGCAACCGCCACGGCACGAGCGTAAGGCACATAGTACTATCATCCAACAGGTTCAGGCTTGCCAATAGGTGGGGAAGCATAGTATATGCCGCCAGGGCTGAGCTTGACGGTGGTGTTCCAAATTGCAGCGGCGATACTGGTAAGGACACTAGTTGATTGTCACGAAAAGAATCTGGATATTGGCAGCGGACATAATACACAAACTGCGTGGTCATCAATGAGAGGGTCAAACGATCCAAAATAAAAATAAATAAAAAATGTGTGATAGCGTCGCTACAGCGTGTAAAGGACCTCTCTCCTCTGCGATGTTATCATGTATAGAATCCTGGCCGTGTCACACAGAGAGGAGATAGAACAGAATGTATATCGACGTCCCAGAATCGGGAGTATATACTGTACATCACGTGCTCTGACATCACATGGTGGCGTGACGACTGTAGGTCGCAACATCATGCACCATCGGCCCCTGATGAATCGAGCTCGTTCGTCAACCAGAATAAGACGGCGGCTTGGCTACACGACTCACCACTTTCCGTTGTCCACTCTTCATGCTTTCTAATGTCCTCCTGGCTGACAGTTGGTCGTACGCTCTCCACCGATTTGACAAAGTCTGTGAAACGTAATGGCGGCTCCTGCAGTTCGTCACTCTCGACCTGTGTCCAGTTCTTCTCAACGGCATCCTCGTCGCCAGGTGAACAAGGCGTCCATTTAATAATGGCTGACTCAGGGTCGGGTTGGACAGGTTTGAAATGTGTGGCAGAGAGGACTTTCCGGACGGGTTGCATGAGAGAGTCACGCACAACGACAGCTATATCGGAGCCAGAGTAGCTTGTAGGTAGAGGTTGAGTTAACGAGAATTTGCAACATCGGTATCAATGGCGTACCCTTCGGAGCGTAAAGCTAATGTGCGGTAATCCTTTGATGTGAGTTCACATGGGGTTGATCCAACATGAATCTGGAACATATGCTTCCTTGCATCGGTGCCAGGGAGCGGGATGTATATTCGCTTTTCGAATCTGCAAAAACGACGAAATTAGCTTCAGAAACCACTCGGCTAGAAAAATCTCACCGTCGTTTGATAGCGGGATCTAATTGCCACGGGATGTTTGTGGCACCGAGTACAAGCACGCCAGTGTCGTCATGGCCGACGCCGTTCATCTGAACGAGGAACTCCGTTTTGATGCGCCGAGAACCCTCAGACTCTCCCTCATTCCGAGTGCCGGCGAGGGAGTCCACCTCATCTACGAATATGATAGCAGGTTTTGATTCGCGCGCCATCTGAAAGAGTTGCTTGACAAGTCTGCAGTGTCGCACGCGCGCGATGAGGGGAAGGAGAGGAGAGGGGGGAGACAATTTCAATCTCAACGTCAACGAAGAAAAGAAGCAAGGTTACGGTACCGCTCCGAATCACCCTGCCATTTGCTAACCAAATCACTAGAGCTGACACTGAAGAACGTGCTCTTCGCCTCCGTCGCTACCGCCTTGGCGAGGTAGCTCTTCCCTGTACCAGGTGGCCCATAAAGCAAGATGCCACGCCACGGTGTTCGCTTGCCCGTGAACAAGTGGGGGAATTTGATTGGAAGAATGACAGCCTCCTTCAGCGACTCTTTAGCAACCTCAAGCCCCGCGACGTCATCCCAGCGGATGTTGGGTTTATCGACAAGGATCGCGCTCGTGAGACCGGCACGGAGCTTTTTCACCTCAGGATCTTGGTCGCCATCCTCATCGTCCTTCCTGAAATTCCGCGCACATCGCGTCCTCGTTCTGCACGATACACAATAAAGAGTGGCCGCGGGAACTCACTTCTTGCCCTCACCACCGGGCCCCCCATTCGCCATCCCATTCGCCCCCATCGCTCGTCGCGCGCGCTTTTCGCCGATCTGCGACAGGTGTTCCTTGAGTTGTTCGGCACGGCCGAGGTACTCCGCAATCTTGGCCTTGATCAGGATTTTTGACCGCTCGTTCTTTTCATCTACACGTTCGATTCCGGTATCTTATTGGTGCTATAACACGGTAGGAGGGAGGACAGACAAACACTTGAGTGCGAGCATGAAATAGTCGAGGGCATTCTGGTATTGTTTGTACGCTTCGGGGTAGTTTTGTTTCTTGTCCTCGTCGATTGCTATTTGGACGAGCTCGATCGCACGCTAGAAATACCATCAGCCCGAAGCGCATGGGGGACAGTAACATAGCATGTTTACGTCTAGATTGGCACTTGCCATGTCGCGGAAGAAAGATGGGCACCCGCAGTCTCCGGATAACGGTCCAAATTCCAAATTATTATTAATCTTCGGAACGCACGGGCCGCTGCCCCCTAAATATTTTACGGCCTTGGTTGTCCCGTAGCTTGCACCACTCGACCCAACCCGACCGCCAAACGCGTCTATCCGACTAGATAGAACCGTGATCGGGTTTGCACGGAGCGTTGGCTTGCTTGCCGCATCGTACCGAACCATGTCGTACTGTACATCAATCAGGAAGCTGCCTCCGGAATCACGCAGAGCCATTGTTCGGAACCGCTCTCGCGCATTTTCGGACTCTAAGTACAGTACAGTCAGTTACAAATTTGCCGAGAGAAGCAAACCCGCGAGTTTTTCGCTCGTAAGTTCTGAACAGATATACTGTACCGTAATTGCGTCTCCCTAAAAACAATTTTTTTTTTCACTTTCCTGGTCTATAGTTAGTAGTTTATCGTTTATCGTAGAACGAATCAGACACGTATCAAAACGACGCTGGCATGGAGAAATCCCGCAAAATTCAATCACACCAGAAGCCCATTTGTGGTGACCATGTAATCGCAAAAACAGCTCTCCGTGGTGGTTCTGGTTCGGTTGCTGCGATTCGCAATCTGCCACCCCTCTGTTTTTTCCCCTCCGCCCATGGTCCACAATTTGCAAGTGCCGTAGTCATTTGACGTCCCGTCCCGTCAGCGTGGAAGCCGTCAGCCGGCGGTACCCGGCATTTCGCAAGGGTGACTTCTGGCCGTCCCACGTTCGTGTTGTGTGAGCCTGGGCCGTCTCCATGCATTCCGTATGGAATATCAATTCATTTAGACAGCATCGACACGCGGGCCCTGGTCGTTGGGGGGCTGGGCTGAGTGAGGGCTGGATTGAGGTTCAGGCTACAGTGACAATGGCCTTTCTGTCCCTGTCCCTATTCTTTTCGGACGGAAGTGACCGCAGTAACACGCACATGTGGGATGTACACCCAATTGTGCACACCGAACGGGCCATGCGGCAATGTGATTATCCTCCGCTGGCATCATCTCGAGGGGCTCAAGCTTATTACTCGATTGATCGAATGTTATTCTATCCATCTCCATACCTCAATACTAAGACGTTGAGTATCGAATGGGAAAGCACGATGAAAGGTGAATCAGGCACTTAGTCAACAGTAAGGGGTACAGACTTCAAAACCCAAACTATTAAGTACACCGAAGCGATGAACGCGACACCGGCCAAAAAACATAGAGGTCATTGCGCGTGGTCTAAGAAGGGATAAGGAAAATTCGGAGCGAAAGAAACGAAACGCAAACACTATCGAAAGTAGACGGGCGCTTCCTCACACATGCATTCCCGTCCGCGAGAGGCTCTCTGCGTACACATGTTTATGCGACGGCTTCGGGACCATATGGCACACCTCTATCGTCTGCACCCATGAATGTGATATGCACTCGTCAATCAACGCACGTTGCTTCGGGTCTGGCTCAAGCATACGACGGATAAGGGAACGACACGAGCGAGGATTGAGATTGTTGATTGTCGGGGGCGTAGCGCTCTGCTGAGGGTTGGCACATGCAGACGCATATGCGGCATACAAGCCATCAGATGCCTGCGCTGCACGCCAAGGCAGTTCTTCAAAGTGCAGGCAATAGTATACAATACCGACTGCCCAGACGTCGACTAGGCGGGCGTCATATGCTGCGAGCGTCATAGCACGGTCAAATGGTGCAAAGAACATAGTAGGTTTTAGCTTACGCTTTCCAAGGAATTGCTCCGGTGCAATATAAGGCTCACTACCACATAAGCCTGAGGACATGTGCACAGTTGCTTCCCAGGGTAGACGATATACCGTCGATGCGCCGTAATCTCCAATCTAGTTGGGTTAAGCGGCAGAACTCTCTCAAAAATACCATGCAACGGACCTTCAGCTGACCCTTCCCATTGAAGAATATATTCTCAGGTTTGATGTCGCGATGAGCAACACCCTGAGAGTGGAGGTACGCAATACCTTGCAGGATTTGCCTGAAGCAACACTCGATTTCACTGGGTGACATGTGCCCTTTCCTGATAGCCGCATAGAGATCGCCACCCGGACAGAATTCCATTACTTCGCACCAGTGCTGGTTTTCATCTTGTACGAGATCGACGGTCTCGACGATGTTAACGTGATGCAGGGTAGATGATATACAAAATTCGGCGGTAAGCTTCTTCACATATTCCTTCTCCGACTCGTTCTTGCGTCGCTTTCGGAACTCCTGCAAGTCACCGTCAGATAAACCAAAAATCGGGGAAACTCAGAGAAAATTTCACTTTGACAGCATATAACTTCTCTTCACTTCGATCCCATTTATGCGCAAGGCGCACAACAGAAGTAGCACCCTTACCAATAGCAACGCGGTCACAGGTGCCGTACTTCAAGAGACCCGTGCTCTCTCCAGCGGTTGATTTGGGGCCACCTTCAGAATCGGATTTCCTACTGCTCGCCGAAGAGCGTGCTGAGGATTTACGAGAAAGCTTGGGTGCAGATCCGAGGAGATCTTTGAGATTGAATTTATGGCCACCATCGTTTGAGTGGACGGACGGAGGACCCTTCGAGCGGGGCACAGGACTTGCTTCCACAGGCGTAACTGGGACAGCCCGATCCTTCTTGGACAACTTAGTAAGCGCGAGAGCAGGTGATGCTAGCAACGACGATAAATCGGGTTTAGCACCAGACATGCTAGGCGCCCTACTCGGAGCTTGGCTAGGTGGCCGGCTTGGGGGAACTGTCGGGGGAGCACTCCATGGGTTGCTCTCCGATGGAGAGGGTGAACTCGTGGGTGATGGTGTAGTGGACGTCGTTGTCGAACGAGAGGCGCCCGCTTGAATGGATGGAGGGGGAACGACCAGGGGCTGCAAGTCTCGGTGCCTATTGCCTCCCCGAAAATGGGAATTGAGTTCGGGAGAAGGTGAACTGGATGAGTTTGGTTGTGTAGGGCTGGCGTGGCCATTGGTGAGCGGATGCGGCTGGGAGACCTCAAGGCATTGGGCTTGCGTCACGGGCATGGCAACGCCGTTACGGTGTGAAGATTCGGGGGGACTTTGACTTGCGATGAATGGCTTTCTGTCACGGTTGGGGGGTTCTGAACTGTCCTGACCGTCTCCTTCTGAGGAGGCTTGGGAATCGTCGGGAGTGTCAAAGAGAGCCATGAGGTAGAGAGGAGAGGAGAGGGAGAATGCGGAGGGGAAATGCTGGGTGGGGATTGAAACCCGAGGGTGTTGGACAAAAAGAGGAGTCGTCAAAGAATTATGGAGCCTCGTGGGTGTGTTTATTGAAGAGCCATGGCGAAGGTCACGTTCAAGTGAGGCAAGATGTGTTGTGTCGAGTCGAAACGAGTCGTCGGAAAACTTTGATGGCTCCCTCGAGTCGAGGGCAACAGCAGACCAGTGCCATCTCGGCCCCTCTAATAAATATATAATAATTTTTGCAATACTATTTGCACGAGGTGCTTTCTAAACTCCGGTGGGGGAGTTAACGTTAAATATTTACACTCAAATAGCACTTTGTTCCCTATCGTATCGGTCCGCAGTGACATCTGCGCCCATCACCTGTGCCCATCATAACCACGGTGACCAGTTTCAGCCAGGATAAAGACTGCATAAAGCAGCCTTTCTTTTTTTTCTTCCTGATCGTGGAGATAACTCTAGGGAGCAATCGGGATAGCATATGCTACAGGATTATTTGCAAATTAAGAGTGCTTTTTGCCTTTCGTCGGGTGAGCGAGCCAGAAAGAAGCGAGTAACCGGCAAGCGGGCCGGTATGCGTGGGAACCTGTAACAGTTCGAAAATTAGGGTTCAATAGCCACAGCTGTGGCGACACAACAGCGGGGGTGACCACCAACGAACCCATCTTCGCATTCAAGGACAAGCAAGGTTAATCATTGCCCGTATACCTTTCATAAATACTCACTTAATAAGTAGAAACGCGACCATGGTCAATCTTCGCTCACAAAAGCGGCTTGCCGCGTCCGTCGGTGGCGTCGGCAAGCGTAAAATCTGGCTCGATCCCAATGAACAGTCAGAGATCGGTAATGCCAACTCGCGGACGCATGTAAAGAAACTTATCAAGGATGGTCGCATCATCATCAAGCCCACAACCGTCCACTCTCGTGCTCGCACCCTCCTTCTCCTTGCTGCTAAACGCAAGGGTCGTCACACTGGCGTAGGAAAGCGGAAGGGTACAGCAGAGGCTCGCATGCCAACTAAGGTCCTTTGGATGAGACGGCAGCGTGTTCTTCGGAGATTGCTTCGAAAGTATCGTGAGGCGGGAAAGATTGACAAGCACCTGTCCGTTCTACGTTTTATCACACGAGCCCCTTTCATCTGATCACGATTACCAAAAGCTATCACTCCCTTTACCAGAAATCCAAGGGTAATGTTTTTAAGAACAAGCGTGTATTGATGGAGTATATTCATAAGGCAAAGGCGGAGGCGTCCCGCACAAAGGTCCTTTCCGACCAGATGGAGGCCCGCCGCATCAAGAATAAGGTGCGTCATCTATTCCTCATACCCCGAACAAGTTGCCCTTCGTACTAACAAATATCGCATCTGTCTCAGGCGGTTCGTGAGCGCCGTGCTGCGCGCATCGCAGAGAAGAGAGAGGCTATTCTAGCAGTGGAGCACGAGGGGGCCAAAGCATGAGATATATTTGATGTTTTGTTGTTCCTCGGTTTTCCATTACTTTACGCCACACCATGCTGTATACATGCCACCATGAAAACTGCACCAGGTCACTATCATGCTAGTTGGGATTTCTGTGTGCGCGAGACTTGCCGTCGGTGAAGGTACTGGCGTCTAACTTAGTGACGAATCGAATAGCGTGGTCCAAGCACGTTGCAGCCGGATGTCATCGTATTGGTGTCCCAAGGATCACCACCACCATGAGCCCTGCTCCAGAGCACTACGTCTTCAAAGACGGTGTCGACCGTATGTCATTCTGACTAAAATCCCCAAACTCTCTAATGAAAATGTGGATAGGAAAAGCGCACGTTCTCGATCGACGCCCAGGCGAAGTCTTTGTCCACTATCTCGACACCGACAAGCGACTTGACGAGTGGATTTCTGCGGACAACATTCGTGCAACCACTCCATCGCGGGATTCTACATCCCCTAGCCGTGATACCTCTCCACCGCGTCGTGTGAATGGTACGAGCACGCGCAAGCGGCGACGTTCGGCATCGCCTACAAAGGCACATGATAATGATGATACTCGGGAAACGACCCAACCCCCGGCAGCCCTACCTACGATGGCCTCCGCCCGGCGCAACTTTGACAAGGTCAACTTCGGGACCTGGCAGATCAAAACTTGGTGAGTGCGGTAATTTCCGTTCTTTGTTTCCCTCTTCTCCCGGGAGGGGTTTAGGGCCAGTACGACCACGCGTCTTACCTCTGCCCATAGGTACTTTTCACCGTACCCGCTCACGGACAGTGATGGCGAGGATGTTATCGGGCATGGACGTACGATGGACCTCTTCGCTGG
>Ga0137358_10000062_pt1 | contig 32830 bp, 30 predicted proteins | sample Mad1_20_16metaG_FD_105551 | JGI IMG/M metagenome (GOLD analysis project Ga0137358, IMG submission 105551) | Vadose zone soil microbial communities from Angelo Coast Range Reserve, California, USA - Mad1_20_16 metaG | ecosystem: Environmental > Terrestrial > Soil > Vadose zone | place: USA... | reverse complement strand
CGTAAGCTACACTGCTTCATTCTGTAATATATCGTTTCACATGTCTCCTCGCAGCCTTACATCTTTTGTTCTCACCGACGGGTTCAACGATTGACTCAGAACTGCATGGATGTACTGTTATCTCGCTCCTAGGGTATTCTGGCCCTCTCCATTACATCAATCTCCTCACGAAAGCCTTCCTGCCGTCATCCCAAAGTGCATGCGATAGGTTCATTCTCCTCCCATCTCCTTAGGACGATTCCTCATCCACAATTCATTATGTTCATTCCCGCACTTGAATGAGCAGAGAGTAAATCGGTGCATAGAGTCCAGCTGTGCACGGTCATCCCGAGGTCGTATTTATGGTTTCATCGGTACAGCGGTGCTCGCCTATGTTGTAGGCAAGATATTTGCTAGATGGTACAGTGCTCTGATCCGAGGGTAAAATGTCTATTAATAGTCGAAAGTTCAACTCTTGAGTCCACCACCTGTCGACAGTGAATAGCGAACGGTACGTTGAAGGCTCTTTCATATCGCCCTACATTGTATCTAATCTGCCTTACTATATTGCAGAGCCTCGCGCCTTCTCGCAGCGATGAAATTTGCACTTGGACTCATGGGAAATTCCATCTCTGGAGACAGATTGAAACCTTACCTTCGCCCACCGCGCCCCCTCCGAACCCGTTCGTGAAGTATCCGTCACCCCCTGCTGAAGACAGGACGTGTGCGCCTCCCCCGCGACCCGTGTCTGCCGCAAGCTCATACGCCCATTATTTTCTGCTCGCCTGGAAGCCGAACGCGCACTCGCGGAATACATCCGCGCCACCGACCTGCTGCAGGATCTTTGTGTTTTGAGATACGTACGGCATAGCACAGAGCTCCTGGCATCGTGAAGCAGCCCATATGTACCCTCAAATAGTCTTCCATTATTGTCACATTCTATTGGTACATCAGGTATGTGATTCAGGTATGTGATTCAGATGATTACGAGAAGAAAAGAAAGAAAGTCACTTTGGATGGCAATTATCAAGAGAACATTAGAAACGCCTGTCTTCGTCTCTGTCGGTGCAGTAGGGGAGGACGGGACATAGCTCGTGGACATGACCTCGCCGCGGTTTCGCCCATGAATGCAATAGGTAAGGAATATGCCCCGCAGTTGGCAGTGTATCCAGAAAATGTCAGAGACAACAAAGCGGTATCAGCGGTATCAGCGATAGCCAGAATTTGGTGGCTGCGGGGTAGAAGCGCTAGGAAAGAAGGGCTGTGAGGAACTTATGGGGGGACGTGACGATGCATTGACTGGGGGAGGAGCCGAGGGAAACGATGTCATCAAAGTCAAAGGCATCGGGATGGAGTGAGACGAAGGTCGGGTACTAGTAACGGAAGTGGTTGATTGAGATGCAGCGTAAGAGACCGGAAAAGATGGTGGTGGGGGCGGTGGTATGGAAGCATAAGGGAATCCCCGATTCTCGGGAGTGAAAAGCGGCTGTGCCACCGATTGGGAGGCGTCACGGCTAGGAAGCGACGTTTGTGATTGAGAACGCGGGTGCTGTCCGTGACGGGAGTACGAGCGGCTGTCCGTGTCACGGTCTGGGACACCACGGACGACTGGAGGTAAGTAAGCTTGCGGAAGCTGTGGTTGCGGTGTCGCGAGTGGTGCAAATCGACCCTGACAAAAGCGGTGAGCGTAGACAGTGAAAAGGACGGAAACATGGACGCACGACGCCGAGAAGCTGACCGTCTGACCTTGGGAGGAAATCGCTCTGTGGGATACCACTGTCCGCTGGTGGGGATCCCACCGAGCGCAGACCTGCGAAGATGTCACTGTGGGCCGGCGTCGAATCAGCCGTGCCCCATGAAGAAACACTACTAGTATCGCGTGCTGTCGGCGGAACAGAAGCGGACACCGGCCGGCGTGCTTGTGAATTTATGCTACCAACATCTCGTGAAGGCTCAGAGAGGCCCAGACTGTTCGATGAGGAATTCGTGAGACCTGGAGCAGTCCACGACATAAGAACGGAGCCAATCGGCGTAGAAGATGGGCGGGAAATAGAACTATCTCCTCGGTGCGAATATAATGAACCCGCACCGTTACTGTGTGGCGCGTCGTGGTATCCCGGAATGGAGGCGGTTCCAGCGATTGGAGGGGCCATTCCGTGACTAGTTGGCGGACGAGAAGATGGGGCTCCCCCCGCACGTGAAGTGCTCGGATCGGAGGTGACAGGCGGTGGGGCCGACATCGAGGAGGATGGGTATTGGCCAGGACGGAGGGCCGATGGATGGAACCCAAGGGCGTTCGACGCGAGAGGCGGTTCGCTCGGGAGAACCATAGGATCGACAGCACCTTCCAATGTATCTCGTCTGCGGTGATCTCGTCTTCGTCTGGTTTTATCGCTCTCTCCCTCCCGCCGACGGTTTCTTCTTTCTGCGCTGTGATCTCTGTGACCTGACCTACTTCGCGCTCGTTCTCGTTCAGGAGGGGCGTCCCGAGAGGCCATGTCACGAACGGCTGGGGGAACTACGCGTTCGTCATAGCTGGCACCCTCATAAAAAACGGCACCCGCGCCAGTCTTCCAAGGAATTCGAGTCAGCATTGTTCCTCCCTTGGTGGGGTTGAGCGACAGACCTGGTGTACATACGGTTGTGAGGGAACTGGCGGAATGCTTGTGCGCAAATAAGCATCCTGTGAAGAAGGCACAAAGTTTGGGTTATGCACAGTGTAAGGGAACCACTTCGGGTTTGGTGGCGAAGGAAGGGGGTTGCCTTGATTGCTACGGCCGCCATTGGCTCGGTCCTCGGAGGATGGACTACCAGCATGGGCGTTATCCCTAGCTAGATCACGGACGCCCGGATAGTGCCTCCTGTAAAAGTCAAGCTGAGACTGTAATTCCTTAATCTGCAATATGGTTGAGGTGAATCCGAGGATGTGTGTAATTTCCGCTCACCTTCCTGTGATATAGTGAGCGGAAGATCATTATAATCAGAAAGTAAGCACTCACTGATTAAGGGCATGCTCCACAAGGGCATCTCTCCTACCCTCCTCCCTCATTGCCTCTTCGCTGCGCAGTCTGGAAGAAAGCGTTGTTATCATATTATCCTGGTCGCGAAATCGTTCCTGGAGAGCCTTGTACTTGATCAGAGCCGAGAATACAGCGTCGACCTCCGGAAACTAGGTAATAGTCGAAATATATCACAGTAGATCGTTTAATTTAACGAGATTGCTCGTACCAATTCCTTGCGATCGCCGCCTTCCAGCCATTGCTGGGCTTCCTGGATCAGTTCATCGGTCGTCTGTATGTTTACTTCATTCCGCGCACATCTGGCGAGACGCTGTACTAAACTCCAAGCTTCGGTCGTGGCCGCTTCTCGTTCTCCAGGGACGTGTGGGTCGATGTGTAGCTTCTTGATGCGATCCCTTAGGAACGATTTCCGACATAGCGGACAGGACGTTGGATGGTTGAGATGAGCGAGACATCTATGGGCGTGTCAGCGTTGGTGGGCGAGTAACCCTTTGCCACCTACTCTAAGCAAAAGACATGGCCGCAGCCTATCGCGTGTGGGGTCTTTGCATTATTTGAGAAGTTGTATGGATCGAGACATACGTCACAGGTCGAGTCCGAATGAACCTGCAACATCCCGTGGTGGTTCGAGGGTGACGAAGAGGGCGCACTCGAGGCGTCACCAATATGAATGTCCGGGTAGACGGGGAAGAAACATCGCCCTATTTGGTGGTGGCGGTACTAGGACACACCCGCCACGAGGCTATTCATCTAATCCAGAGTGCATCGCTTCTGGTCCACACATAACACCGCATCATCGAGCCAAACCACGCGCAAGATGTAGGCAGAGTACGCCAATGATGTGGTTTTAAACAGAGCTTCATAATGGAAAAGACCCTGGGGCCGTACACACATACTACAGTACGTATTAACATTCACATAAAGAACGCCACTGGGCTGTTCGGAGGAGTAAGGGGATATTGGGTGTTCGTTTTCGAACGAGACCCCGATGTCGGTGATGTCCGCTTTGTCCGTGACCGCGAACGCGGCTTCAAAACGGGGTTACTATGAGAACACAAAGGCGCAAATGAGTGAACCCACGAGTATCGCGCGTGCGTGGATGGAAAGGCACCAACCTTGTCACAAATGAATTCGAATTTCCGTCTTTCTCCAGACCCGTTCTAAGTCCCTCGCCGCTGCCTGTGGCACCGGTGAATGACATTGGGAAAAGAGGTCCTCCTGGACGCCAGGTGAAACCTTCATAACCGGGGGCACCCGACAACACGTGGGAAACCTGCACAGTATTCGGGCGCTGTTTTGGCCGCACAGGCGATGCAACAGCATGAGGCATTGCACTATGAGGGACAGAAGACGGCAGAGAAGGGTCGGCTGCAAGCCGCGCGCAGGTCGAGATACTGAGACCATGGCAATTCTCCACTTGCTCCCACGCACTGCGCAAATGGTCATCATCAGTAAATTGACCACCGTCATTCTCCCACTGTTCTTCCATCATTGAAAGTGCTATCGGTTCCAAGGCTTTGGCGGTGGTCGCTCCCATCGGGGATCCCGCGCGAGCAGTGACCTCACCGGGAGGGTGCCCCTCAGAGACACCTTCTGATTCGAAAGGGGCGCTCTCAGCGCCTACTTCCTCATCTTGTTCATGGTCGCTTTCGCCGATGCTCTCCATTGTGGTTGATAAACGCGAGCTGGATCGTGAAGATGGAGACCAGCTAGAGGTACTCCCCGAGCGAGAGCGCTGCTGTGCGTCAGATTTACTCGACACATCAGTAGTTTCGGACGTGACGGGTATGATCTCAAGCTGAAAGGCGTCCTCATTCTCGTTGGATGGCACCTCGGGTAGGGTAGGAAGTTGAGCAAGAGGGCCACCTGCACAGGTAGTAAAAAGCTCTGGAAGTACCAAGTCGGTGTCTGGCACGCCAACAGGAAGAGACACCACATCAAGGTCTGCGCCACCCTCCATGGGCACGCCAAGTGCAGTAAGCAAAGTGGCGCATATTTGCTCACTGTGAGCCATGACACAAGCACGAATCGCATGTACCCAGGCGGCATCGTCTGCTTCCGAACGTGGGACCGTTCGCATCCACTCAAGCAACATGTCGAAGGGCCATGCTAGTGGGGGTGTGTCGCGATAGCTTTGTTTTGTGGGAAGATGTGAGCAAGGGCCACTGGCCTGATTTGAAGCGCCAGGGGGTAGCTGAGGGTCTTCACTATGGGTACGTTGCCTACGCAAATGGGCGGGGAAGGCCTGTTCTAGCAAGGCCATCAATCGGTTCGTTGGACTGGTATTGATAAAGTCCGAAACCTCCGTGGGGCGATCGAGGAAAGGTAAAAATTGGCCATCAGGCAGTGGAAGGAAGTTCGCGGTGGTCTGCGAAGTGCAAGAAGATGTCTGATCGGAGGAATGGACGGGGTTTCGAGGGGACTCGGACGATGTTTCGCTAGCCTTAGATTTGACAAAGTCCGGTGGCTGGGTAGATAACTGCGCAAAATCACATAGTTGCTGAGGAGTAAGAGATGTGCGTTGTGCGTATAATGATGTGGTCGACCGACGCTTTCTGCTCGAGTAGGAAGGAGGGGGGTTGGGTGCCAAGGGTGACAGCGGCTCGTGAGCGAAGGAGGAGGACGAGAAAGACAAGCGTCTTGACTGCCCAGCACGGGGCTGTAATGGTGGGCTCGTTGGTGACCAGCCGGCACGGTGTGACTGTGGCGACCCATGCGAAGAGTCGAGACGATGGCCATGGTCCTGATGGTCCTGAATCTCCTCTGGGAGGACGCGGACAATGGTCAACCTGCTCCTTAACGCCCTCTCATCTGATAGGTTCTGCTCTGCGTGGATGCCGAATGGGTCGCTCGCGGAAACTGAGCCCCTGCGATGCGATAAGTTTCTAGGGCGATAGGCTTGTGTGGTTGATAGATCCATTGGGGACTGTCGATGATGGAGCGGATTTGATAACGAGACACCCTTTCGCTTACTCTCACCTGTCGCTCTCTCCATCTTCCCCATCGGACTCAATCGCCTCACATCGTTTTTTTCCCTCTCCGACCTCCCAACTAGCACTTATCTTCACAGGTATCCCCTCCCACTTGTTCTCATGCTTAGCGGCCCTAGCCCAGTCCAAAGATCGGCCGTTCCAGCCTGAATCCCTAGGTACAGCTCTCCGTGTTCTTAAAGAATTTTTTTGTCGTATCCACCTGGCTCCTCTTCACCAAGTCACCCATGGAATGTTCTGCTACTCGGTCTTTCTATATCATTGTTTCCTCGTTGCATCTTTATCGACTCCCCCAGACTTTCATCTGCCTTTCTTTAATCTTCACGCGCGCAAGTTCTTGGGCGTAATGTGTCGTACTACCTTGTCCAAGCCCCGCTTAACGTGGGCCAAGTGGGGTCAATACAACCCCTCGCTTTCTCTTTGGAAAATCCATCCATTTACAGACTCCTCATAATTATCCTTGCACACGTTGATAACACGAGATCATTCCGCACGTAATTGTGAGCCAATCGCACGGCGCACTTTCCTGGAAAACGGGCCAGCTGGATAACGCGAGTTTAGCCCACGCACATTTGATGCGGCGGCGGATTTTATTCTCAGATCAGCCAGTTGTAAGGCTACATCATCTTCCGCTTCCTTATCTTACCGTCAGCCTTCCGCGTCCTTTGTTGAGAATGGAGGCGCCCACGTTCATGGCAAGTACCACGGGCATCATGTAATTTGTGATGGAGAAGTGGGGGACCTTCCTTATGAATAACTCTCCATCCCGGAACAGTTTACCGTCACAGAGCGATGTTTAGGATGACCTTCTGGCCTCGTGCCGCATCACGCATCTCCGGCTCGCTTTAGGCTGTAGAACCTTTCCCCTGCTCGCCTACCTAATCCACTTGCCAGGCGATCGGTTCCGGTCCACCATAAAAGCACCAACTGGGGCGTGTTCCAGGGCTCCTTCGGTCTCCCACTCCGGCACATTTGCCTACCCATCTGTCTCTGCGATGCTGCTTGTTAAAGCCTCGTCTACCTGCGATGTCTGCCTCGAGCCCTTTCAGCTCAGGGGAGAGTCTTCCCCCACTCTCCGTGCCCCGTGTGCAATAGATTGCGGTCATATTTTCTGTTCTATGTACGGAGTATTCATCCTTTGCCCGATCGCTTTACTTAGGCCTTTGCAGCTGCATCGACTCGTTCACACGCTTGACCTGCCCCCTGTGCCGTAGTTATTTTGATCCCCGCGCTGTACGACGTCTCCACATCGATGTTGCCCCTCAAACCCCAGACACACGCTCTACACGTGTCGGCCACACCGACAACAAGGGTACGACGTCTTCAAAGGAGGATCTCAAGGATCGTATCGTATCTATCGTTCGCAATGGTGCAAACGGCGGTCACTACCAGGCTCTTATCCAAGAGACTTGCGCCTGGCTGAAGGAGCAGAGTGCGGAAGAGGTGAGTGATCTTGTCTCGGAAACTTGATCGTCGTTGATGACGTTTCCAAAGCATTGGGATCTTCGCGCATTATATCTCCTTCTCACCCGATATCACCAAATGCATAAGGACGAGCAGGCTGCTACGGTCAGTCTCCATGAGAAGACCAGGCTCTTCCAAGATGCCCTTCGCAAAGCAGAAAAGCGTCAGCAGGAGATCGGAGAATTGAACCAAACTATCGAGGACCTCAAAGATGAAATGGACTCAAACGAGGTCAAGTGGGCCGTTCGGGAGAAACAGCTCACCATGTAAGTGCTACAAATATCACCTTTGTCCGCTAGATTCTCACTGCACACGTTTTGCTTTTCAGGAAGGTACGCATTGGAGTTTCCGTAAATGTATTTTGTGTTGACAGATCACAATGTCTAGTACGAGGAGGCGATCGAGGAAACACGATGTCTCCGGGAGCAGCTCATGACAATTTGCGCCCCTAAGGGACGCTCTGATCGTCACAGAAGCTCAGATGGGCGCCTTACGAATCAACGAGTTTTCGAGCCAATGGTCGAGGACGAATGTCATGATGATACATTGGCGCCCGTCAGACCCGTCGTCGACCACTTTTCCCCGCTTCCCGTCCATCTCTCACCCATCCCGTCGACGATCAACGCAGTCAGTCCCCTCGTCAAGAATATCGGGGACTCGGTAGAAGAAGAGGATCATTACTTCAAGCCGCGCTCACCGTCGCCTGATGACGGAGAGCATACTCCCGTTGAGTACCCGCCACCCCTGATGACCACTCCGGTATCGAAACCTATGGTTATCGGGGCTGCAATCGCGCGTTTCTACGACATGGCAGCGTCCGAGATGAGCGCCTCACTTCCCCACCCTACGCCGTCCGCATACTACAGTAGGCGACACGAAAAGGAAAAGGAGAAGCTGCGGGAGCTTTCGCGGAACAATTCTTCCGGCGGTACCGGGCGTGTGCCATTGAGCCGTATCCGAGCCCTGCAGGAGAAGCTAGTCCCTGAGTCCGGTGACGAAGCGGAGCGCACACGATCGAACCGTCGGCAGCTGCTCAACGCTATTTTGGCAGATGCTCCAACTCCGCAATCCACCCCAGCACCGCTTATGGCCGCTCCCCCACCTCCGACACCTCCACCTCCACCTCCGCTGCCGCCATTATCAAGACGTCCCACCGCGATCTCACGCGCCAGTACAGCTGCGGAGGAGATCGAGCGCGAGCGCGAACGCCGTCGCCGGCAATCGAACGAAAATCGCGGCCCAGAGACACCGGTTATCAGTGTCCTACCGCCACCGCCACCACCACCACCCCAGACTCACGCCCAGCGCCTCGCACACCCTCGGCCATCCACTCTGTCGCTGAGGGATGCTACGCATGTGCACGGGGCTGAGGACGGTCTGCGGCGTGGGCCTGCGTACTCTGAGCGGCGTTCTGCGACCGAGAGACGCCCTTCGATAGGGAAGCCTCAGTGGCATCGGTCATCACCAGACGCATGATTGAAAACCCCTGAAAACCCCTGAGCTGTGCTCATCATCACTTATTCGTCTCTAGGCTTCTTGCTCATGTACTATACTACGTCACGAACACTTCTGAGTGCCCCTGTCTATGGCATTTTATGCACCTCACAAAGGTCTATCTCGCTACTGCATTCTTTGTATTCTATCTATGTATCATCACATTGGCTGTAGAGGGGTTCAAAGTTAAACCAGATTATCCATGAACATCGTGGCCGCAGTGCGTTCGGATCTACTAGCTCACTTGGTCAGAGACATACAGTTCGAGGCACTCGTGACAGGGCCTCTGGACTCTTACCAGAATCAGGGGTCCGATTCCTCGGAGAATTAAGCGCTTAATGCGCCACAGACAAGACGAAAACGAAGGGAGGCGTATCTGGAGATATGAACGCATATGAATATAGGAGAGGAAGAAGCACGGGTGACATGAGGTCGGAAGGGAATAAACAGTGCGGCTAATCAGATCAAATCGTATACACGCGGCGCAAAGGTCCATGCTTCTTCACTTGGCTCCACAGCGCAGCGCGGCACCACAGAATTGGGCCATAATCAGCCAGAGGATCACCTGAGAGAATGCACATGTCAATTTCAGGCACAGAATAGAGTGGAGGGAAAGTGAGGCCTCCGCACCAGAGCGACGAGAATGCCGAGTCCAAGGACGCGCTTGTTCTTCCACCACATCTGGCGCCGCACCGTACGTGCACCACGGCGGAAGGCTGTCGCCTGGCTCGCCATGTTATCTGTCTTGTCCACGAGTAGCTCGATGCGCTCTCCGCGGCTGAGGATCTGCTCGACATTTTGGACCATGATGTCCTTCACCTGAGCAAGCTCCGATTGTGCACGGGTAATGTCATCCGTCGGAGGAGACGTGTTGTACGTATACACGAGCTGCGAGATAATCGGACCAAAGGTCGATTGCAGTGCATGGGGGGGCAGAGAGGATGAAGAAGTCGAGGCCGAGGGACTGGACAGGAACTACGCAAGAAGGGTGAGCGCATAAAAAACGCAGTGATATGAAATAGAAATAATTGTACCTTGTGTTGGAGCTCTCCGAGAAACGTGAAGGGCATCCTTCTGAACGATTCCTGAACTGAGTATTTCCGATACGCCAGAAGAAATTTGGACACACCTTCCAGCTGAATCATCCGCCATTACGAGATATGTGAACCCGCCCTCCGATATGTAGTGGAAAAGGTACTGCTCCCAGACATATGTGAGCTTGCTATTATTTGGAGGTATCTTTGATAGGATTGTCTGGGTGGCTAGGACGATGGATGAGATGTGGAGCGACAGCATACTTGTGAAACAGACCTTGGGAGAAATCTCGTTTACCCGCCTGATGCTCGGCGAGTATGGTTGAACCTTGTGAGACAAGTGCATGTATCTGGATATAATTCAGAATGTAAACTCGCCACAGAAATAAATCGTACCAGAGACATGATAACAGGGATCGCGAGATGGTGAAAGCTGTGACTGTTGCAGACAACAGACAACACTGGCACCTTGATCGGGCCGAGCCCTCCCGTGGGACGTTGACTTCAGTCTCACTATCTCAACCACGACCACCGATTTCGCGTTCAACTGCTCATCTGGTGTCGCGAAATCATGCGTTTTAGTGCCCGCTCACCCTCGCCCTCCCCTGTGCGCCGGTGCGTATTTTGTATCTGTATAACCGATGTCTCAAACATTCCTTCAGACGACGGAGTCTCTCCTACGGTTTACAATCCTCTTCGTATTCAACCTCGAGCTCAGAGGCGGATGACTCGCAAACGGATTCATTATCTGAATCTGATGAATACAGCAGTAGCCCCGGCGGGAGCTCACGCGTCTCTGCTAGGGCAGTTAGAAGAACCAGTCATCCATCTACTACTACTTCTTCGTGAGTGCTACCTTTTATATACTCTTTTCTTTCTGAAGATGGGATAGACGACTTGCGGGTACTCTTTCTACCTCTGGACACGCGCAGATCAATGATACAGTGGCTGCGATTCGCCTTCGAACTAGACATCATGACCCCTATGAAGAATGGGCAAAGCGGACGCGAAGAGATGCCTTCGTATGTCCCCTTCACCTCTGGTTGAACGTGCCTCCCAGTGTTTACGTCTCCCTCGACTTAGAAAACGGCACGTCGAGCAGTTACATCGGGACAAAGTCAGCTAGATGCAGCGCGAGCGGATGCTCGCGAACGGGATGCCAAAAGGCAAGCTGCCGCTTTAAAGCAAGAAGCGGAAGACGTGGCAAGACGCCTAGCACAGCTGTCCATGCTCCAGGGGGAGAAGGAAGAAGAGAACGGAAGTCGATGGAATGACCAACGAAAGGGAAGACAAGCAAAAATTGAAGGTGTTATCCGTTCAGAAATAGAGAAACGGAGGATGGAGGAGGAGCGTTTAGCAAAGGAAGAAGCGGAACGTCAGCGGAAAGAGGCTGCGAAGTTGGCCGCCGAGGAGCAGCGCAAGAAGGAGGAAGCTGCCAAGGAGGCAGAAGAGGCAAAAGCAAAAGCCGAGGAAGAAGCCACGAGGAAAGAAACGGAGAGGGTGGAGCAGGCCAAGGCACAAGCCCTCGAAGCACAAGCGACAGAACGCAATTCCTTGGGCATGACGACTCCAGATGTCGACTGGCGTGATGCGAGACTCGCGTTAAAGGTGCGGTCTCTACGTTCATTCGATCACCATCATCACTCATAACATGCCAATGCAGCAATTGAAATTAGGACCGATCGCGCGCATCAAGGCTAACCGTGACTCAAAGAAAAAGTGGAATGAAATCAGACGCATGATCACACCAAGGGTCGGCCAATTGACGAACGAGCCTCGAGTGATTGCAAACGTAGTAAGTCAGCTGCTGCAAGCGTTGCCTTGCAGCAGTCTCTGATCATGATGAACAGTCGCAGCAGATCATACAAATTTTGCGACCGTCGCCTGCAACACCCCCTGACGTATATCATGCGTCATTATCGTCGCTAGCCAAAGCGATCCTTTTGCAAGCCGAGACTGAGGTCACCGCCGAGAAGCGATCCGCCAAACCGCTCGCTCAGCTGGCGCTGAATTCGATGATCGTGCTTGATGGTTTCAGCGCCGTCTTATGGGCGAAGTTATGTCAGAGGACAGGCGGTTGGGCGATCCCGTCACCGGTGCCATCCAAAGACGTCGATGACACTCCATTCACCCCCACCACGCGAGCGAAAGCATCCGGCCTGCGCGAGGAGGAGACAAGCGCAGATCACACCGCACGCGTTGCGGGCATTATGCGCGTGTATTTCTCATTGCTCCTTCTACCACCATCGGCTCCCCTTTCGCGCGAATTTCACACGCCGCGTCTTTGGACGTTTATCGCTCGGCTGGTCAGACAGCCTGCTTTGTTGAAGTCCTCGCTTGCAACAGAACTTCTCTCTGGTGCGTCACGCGCTTTTGCAATTACGGCATGTTTAATTTATCAGAAGAGATTGACCGAAACTTTAACAGTCGCTTTGGAAGTTGGTGGTTCTCACGGTCGCAGTGTATGGGGCTCGCAATGGATCAAGCTTATGGCCTTACTCTATGAAGGTGTCACGACTGACCCTTCCCCTCTCGGTGGCTCGGGGCCGGAAGCCCGCGCATCCCGTGTGCGATTACAACTGGAGATTGAACGAGCGATGGGTAGCGGGTAAACAATGAGTAATGATGATTAGAGATTGTCGAATTTTTTTCTGGGTAGCTCCCCTAGAGTTTCCAATTTGTGTACCCAGGCTCCGATATCTAGCGACGGAGGGTAATATTTAGGGACCATCTCAGATGCCCTTGGCGCATCACCATCGCCATCGATGGTGGTGGCGGCTGGTTTTAATGAGAAAAAAACGACAGATAGCAGGCGAGGGTACGATATTCTCACTCGGATCTTGCGCAGCTGTCTCCAGCTGTCTCCTGTTTTGTTCACACAATGCTTCTTGCGGTGGGAAGGCAGCACAGCGAGCCGGGATGGGGGAAGCCAAGGGCATTTGTGGACGCACAGAATTGAAATGGCCCTGCGACGGGACATCGGGATGCGTTCGATGAAATTCCGAGTCCGAGTCTCAAAGATCTCACCCGGGGCCTTCCACCAAGTGGCGTCTTCGAATCTTCTTCGAAATGTCTTTCCGGGATCGCGCATCAAGGTGCACAGGCAGCACAGCCGCATGGCCCCACCAAGTGGGTCTCGCCTGTAACCTTTACTGAGCCAGGCCATGGAGCCTGGACCGACATATACGATAACCTGCGCAGCTGATTTGTATCGCGCAAGCGCTTCTACGGACCTCCCCGCGACTCCGGATCGGGTGAATCTGCTGTGCGCTCCTTTCAAGATGCCTCCCGAGATAACTTTCAACGCAACAAATTCATGTTATTAGAATCGCCCAGATGGGTGTCCTGCGAACCCACTGGGCCTAACCGTAACCGTGAACAAGACGTGTGCGAGGCGTAAGAGATTCGTAAGGTGTTGGCTACAATGTAGAGAATAACTACGAGGAAGGGGAAAGAGTAAGTAAGTATTAGGAGAGTGTCAAAAGGAAGCACCGTGGCCAATCGAAAAATCAAAAAGGTAATAAGTAAGAGCAACAACACTCGCACTAAACTGGATTTACAACGAAAAACAAAGCTAATGTAGCCACTGCTAAAAGCGGAATGTGAGGACTAAGCTCCGTGATAAGATACGGCATGCGGTTCTGGGTATAGGCACCGTGCGTATGGCAAAAGGAAAAGGAAACAAAGACAGGGGAAAAGAATGTTCCGATCGATCAAACATCATGCCCTAGTGGGGACGCGAGGTCCCAGTGGTCGCGGGGCGGCTGGAGGGGCAGAGGGCTTGGTAATCGCTGCAGTAAGCGCCGCCGGCCACCGGTCACTAGGAGGTAAAGGTGGAGGTTGTTGTGAAATCGACATAGTCCGGGACTTGCGAACAGGCGATGGCGATACAGGGGTACTGGAACGGTATGATGGTACGGCAGGTGTCGCAGATCGGTGAGAAGCAGAAGAGATGCCAGGCGTTGAGGTTCGGGCGGGAACCGTATGTCCCGAGCGCGACGGAGAGGTAGGAGCAACAGACGCTGAGCGTGTAGGCGCTACCGACGCTGAACGAGTAAGCCCCAGGCGCGAGAGCGGCGATACAATATTGGAAATGTAGGACGGAGTAGAAGTGGGTGACGCTACACGAGAGCTAGGAGGGGACGCAGATGACCGCGACGTGCTCGACAAACCAGTGTGAGCAGACGCCGCTGAAGACGCCATTGACACGGATGGGGTGGTCACGAAGCGACTGAGCTCCATGCGGAGACTCTGGCACTCTTGGACCTTTTGGTTGTATTGGACTTTCTGCGAGAACGTCAGTACGACTATGACTACTGTTATGGAGTTCGAATAACTAACCTGCCTAGGAAAAGACGTCAGGACCAATATTATTAGAAATATTTAACCATGACTCACTTGTGAAGTTCGACCTCAAGTCGACCTTTCTCGAGCTCAAGCCCGTCCACTTTTAATTTTAAAGACGCCTCCGCATTCTTGGCAGCCTTGGATGTATCGGAAAACGCAACGTGATTGGCGAGAATGGCCTTGAGCAGCAGGGAGCTCAATAAGAGAGCCGTGGACTGTGGATGCGAAAGAGTAAGTGACGGGCTTGAAGACGAGGACGGTACACGGACAGCGTCAGCTGCGGTGACTTCCGTCAGCCAGCGGTCAACCTCTTTCTGGAGGGCAGTAACTTCCTCCACAGAACATTTCTTTGAAGCCACCCGTGCGACTTTGGACTCTAGTAAACGAGCCTCGCGTGCGCGAGCCTCACCGGGGTCAGGAAATACAGGGGCTGAAGCTTTGAGGAGAAGGTCATTGGGAAAATCATCCTCGATGAGTGGGGGTCGAGGGCTGGTCGGACTTCTTCTTGGAGTGCTCGTGCCACTGTTCGAGCCATTGAAATCAAATCGAATAAGGCGAACTGTTCCACGAGAGAACTGTTCGCGGCAGTAGGGGCAAGCCGGGGATAAACGCGATGAAGTTTTTTCGAGGATGTTATTGCAGCAGTTCAAGCACAATACATGTCCTGAGGGGGTAAAAGGGTGTTTGTGAAAATTTTCCGAGGCAAAATAAAGGGAAAACGGACCACATGGGATACAATGCGGTAAATTATGGGGACCAAACTCGTCCGCGCAGACGTCGCACAGAGAGCCAGGCTCTAGAGTGAGCATGGTAGCATATAAAGAGGAAGAAAGATCTAGGGGAGCATAAGGAGGGGGAAGGGGGAAAAAGCAGAGGTGTCAACCCGTGCGTCTCACAATAAATACTTTTGACTCGTTCGCCCCGATTTGGCAGTCTTCCGGGGTCTTTTGCATTTCTCATCCGCGCGGCCCTCGTCATCCTTTCACTGGCCCCGCTCCTTCACCGGTTTCCCAAGTCCCGGCCACTGTGCATACTGCGCATTTACCCCCTCCGTGACTCATTTGTCCCTCCAGTTTTTGGGACACAGACCAGTCGATGTTTCTCCATGGGCGACTAGTCAAAACTGTACAGTTTCCCATAACAGGGTTCTGTGCCTTGTGGGGGTTAGGGTGAAAACCTAGTGGCCAAGAACCGGGTGCTTGGCTCATCTACTCCATCCACACCGGCTTCGGCACGGAACCATTTTTCTCGCCTCAGGAGTTGCTTCCGATCCACACAGAACACGTCTCTCCATCAACCACGTCTCAGAGCTCGACACCTGTGGTTCCACAATACCTCGGTTCTCGAATTTATCAAGGGAATGCATCAAGATTGTTCGTAGCGTGATGTGGCGATGCTGAAACACGTTGAACCGCTAGCGCCACCTACCCGCAGTTAATCCCGAGTGTTTAGTCTCGTCCTAATTTGGTCGCTCCTTTTCTTTTCCAGCACAATACTGTACACGCAATCACTTACATTTCTCTTGGAACCAGGACAACTCCGATCCTCTTAGAATCTTCGTTTTTTGTGTCCAAGAAACGCCATGAGAATGTGAGAATTTTCTGGAGCCCGGCCGCGCCCTACAGTTTGCCCTGTGCCCATAACCCTGCGCGCCTATTCGATCATCCACCCGAGTCACTCCTTCATTAATAACCCTCCAAGGCTCTAAGATGCGAGGATCGCAGTCATCTTCAATGATGATTGCGTGCTCCAGGCCATCATGACCCGCCACTTTCACACCTCAACGTGCGCGTGAGCTTTTGAGCACCCTTACGTAGCAATTGCGCGACAAGTGTTCGCTATGCTGGGCAAGACCTCGAGGACGTCAATATCTACGCCAGAGAAACTCTTCCTAGGCAAAATGCACGCTATATGCGCTCAACTAGGACTCTCTATCTCTCAAAATTCTCCATCGATGATCGGCTAACGTACAGCATTGTGCTGCACACTCCGTAGTCGCCGGACGCTTTCCAGTTGCTACCTCCGAGGTGGAGTACTCGGTTAGGTTAGCACAGCTATGCTCATTTGAGTTGAAAATACTGTAATTTATTTTCATGTCGTTATTATGACTGTCATGCCTCCCAAAGCGTTACCGTAGCTCTAGGTCCTCCAGAAGAAGATTATAAAATACTCTCCAGAGCTGCCAAATGACAAGCGTGAAAGGACGGAATTTCCCGCGTGGTCTCGATAGTCGTAGATCTGCCTTTATCGTCTGTCTATTACCGCTCGTCCCCTTCTATCGAACACATTGAAGTGATAGCCAAGCTACATGCTTTCCCAACTCTCTTACACGTACATTTGAACCAATCTTCCGATGCTTTAACGGGCTCCCACTCGTGATTAAACCCAGGAACGACGCAGTCCTTTTCGGTTATATATCACCACACGTGGGATTTGCGTGGTGCGAGCCGGGGGCGAGACTGACATCCTCTCGTATATTTCGCGGCGATAGTGCCTGTCATTTGCCCGATTCTGAATTCGGTAGACACCGTATTACGGCGACAGACAGGTCTGCCTCGAGTTTCTAGGTATCGGCAATGACCCATAAATCCGGCCCAAGATATCCAGTAACACGTCCCGTTACACGAGGCCACTCACAACTCTACCCTCACTCGTGAAATCGCGCTATCAACACGTCAACGTAACAATAACGTAACGCTTCGACCCCCGATACGCGAAGCCGCACCGCGCGTCGTGATAAAATTTTTTGGGTGGTTCGCGACCAGCGCACGCGATTTATCAATCTCGGTGACTACAAAATTTCGAAAGGGACTGCGACGCGATGACGGGTCTGAATGATAAGTAGGCAACGCGTCTGGGGCGTGGCATTTCGGCACCGCAGCCTTGGGAACTTACCGACCATAGCCATGGTCCGCGGGCTCAAGAGAGCAGGTTTGATGGATCATGCAAATCTTTCTTTCTTGAACCAGTAAGGCATCCGTGAGGATCGCAAGTGCCCTTCCGCCACGCGAGTTGCCGCGCCGCTGCCCACCTGGCTTCCTTTATATTTACCCAGAATAGTGCCTTCCCATCGATGACACGATGCCAAGAAGAACCACGATGCACCAAGGGATGCCAGCGGATGAGGCAGAGTCTAAGAGGTCCAAAATGGCGTTGAAAAGTTGCTGTGGTTGGCGGTAAATGCCGTGGAGGTGGACCAATGGTAGACCTTCGGTTCGGAAGCGTTGTTGTTATCACATTGACTCTTGGCTTCTTGCTGACCTTATGGCCTTATCTCTTGTGCTGTGCAAAAATAACTAAGCTGGACTGTACGCGGACCCCCGCCACATCGTGGCACGAGGACGTCTTCCCCAAAGGGAGTATGTCACAGGAAGCCCTCAGAGGGTTTTCTCACAGCCACTTCAATCTTCCCGTGTTATTTGAAAAGGCATTACCCTACCCAATATAAGCTCTATCTCGTTCATTGCAGCGGCAAACAAGAAGCAGGGCAGCCATGGCCCGTTTTCATATCTTTTGGCTCACATGAACGACCAATTGGGTATTTCACCATAACACAGTGGTCGTGTACAACTCGGCTTCCCTTCTGGCTCAGAATTGAATGGCATCACAGGAACAGGCGGACACTCATGTAGGAGTCACACTGAAAAGAAACTGCACGACCACGGGACAAGCCCTTGTAGGCAAGGACTTGCTGCGTGTCGCACGGCGATATATTGTTCATTGATAACAAGAAGTATTACAAATGAGAGAAAGCACATGGCGCATTCATATAATTGCGATCATAGACGGCGTCCACGGCGACCACCCTGGGGCGAAGGTCAGCAACTCTACAAGATGCATTAATAACAGAATCGAGGCAGACCTTGCGACGCGTAGAGTCCGTCGGGATAGGGGTCACATCCTCGATGCGACCAATGCGCATGCCAGAACGCGCGAGGGCACGCAGAGCACTCTGAGCACCAGGGCCAGGGGTCTTGGTGCCCGTGCCGCCAGTCGCGCGTAACTTGACGTGGAGTGCAGTGATCCCGACCTCGCGGCAACGAACAGCGACGTCCTGCGCAGCAAGCATAGCAGCATATGGGGACGACTCATCACGATCCGCCTTGACCTTCATTCCTCCTAGCAAAGACATGAGTACCGATTCGTCTTTCAAGAGAACGACTATGATACACACCTGTCACACGGGAAATTGTCTCCTTGCCAGACAAGTCGGTGACATGAACAAAGGTATCGTTGAATGAGGCGTAGATGTGGGCAACCCCGAACACAAGCTCGCCCTCGCTAACCTGGGGTCCTAACTGAACAGTGGTTTCTTGTGCGACACGCGCCCTTTTGGGAGGCTATCCATCCAGAGGTCAGCTATGCCATCCACCGTACAGTGGACAACTTCTGCCACACCAAAGCATGGCAGAATGCAATCCTACTTTCATGTTGGGGGACGCACCATTTTCTAAACCCTTGGATTAATAAGGAGACTGCTTGAGCTTCAGCCTTAGGAAGTCCGTGACGACGAGCAATGGAAATTAGAGTTGTGGGCTATCGGTCAATGCCGTGCCTTGACATGCCTTGACCAAACATGCACATACAATGGGCCCCACGCACGGAATCACGGAATCACGCTGCTGCGGGCGAAGACAAGGAATCCCAGGGATTCCCGAGAATTCCCGAGCCCCGAGTTCAATCAGCTCACTCGAAAATGGTGGCGATATGCAGACAGCGACAGGTGTCGACGCGCCGGACCTAGTTCAGCTCACAATGCTCATCCTCCAGGGCGAGTTACCTCAGCAGTCTGTTACAGACTTGGTTACGGATCTTGAAGGCGAATTGTCTATTGTACTCTGTTTCCATCCTAGTTCCATTCCCCTCACATATGTGCTACTTTCCCTTCCAGGTGAATGGAGAATTGTTGATTCATGGGACGGGCTATCCTAAGCAGCTACTGATGTATTCATACTCCTTCGCACTTTTCCTCAGTCTCACGAAAACGTGCTTCTCTCTTCATAAGGCCCCGCCTATCGTCGTCCTGTTTCCAAAATTATAACCAATGCAATCACTTCTGTCTATCGCCCGCTTATCTTCCAATTGTAGTCCTAGGAGAGTCATACTTTGATTCTCAGCTGAAACCCTGAAACCCGCTAAGATCCGTGTATGGCGCAACCTTAAGCGACAACATTTATTACGCCTTGTGACAGATTTCTCATAGATAATCAGCAGTATTATGATCCTTGTTCTGGTGTGTTTGGCCAAGGTGCTTGCGTATATATAACCTCTGCCTCTCAATCTCCCGTCTCTTTTCCATACTCTCACCATGGCATCTGAAATCCAATGCACTGCGCTCAACAACGCGATCAAGACCAAAGGTTGTCGCACTCCTCTGAAACCTGACGTGGTTATTGAATGATCACCATATTCCTTAGGCTATTCCTATTCCCAGATCGCGCAGAGTGTTGGGGCCACAGAGGAGCGCGTTACTGATAGTTCGTTGAGCCCTTGTGGACATCGTTTCCTTGCTTACCTGTTTTCGTCTGGTAGTCGTCACTGGCAGACAGCGACCCACCCAACAGGAATTCAATAAACTTGCTACGTCATTGGGTATCGTTAGCCAACCAGTAAGTGGCCCTACACGACATCGAAATCCTTCATGATACGACACTCACTTTATCACTTAGCCCCATGATTCGGCTCATTCTACCGCGTAGGACGGTTCTCGAGCATTGGCCTTCGCAATGATATCTACCCTATTTTGACATAGCAATCATGATAGTTCGAAATCCAAGCGAGGAGGAGGTACTTATGGTACCCATGTATAATATACTTTTGAAATTGTCGTGAATATTTGGGTCTGACTGAGCCGGGTGATCTTCGTCGTTCCGTTTCAAGAAAGGCCTCTCTACTTGGGGTATAGAGATCATTTACATGACACCTCGAAGCTTCGAAGATTACACCGCTAGTGGTCAAATACACTGCACGCTGACGACTACTGTACCTGTGGTCCATGGTACGGACCTGGATCACCGCTTTGGGAACAAATGAGGGACCAACGACTTCAGGGATTCGTGTACTCGGATACCCCTGGGCACACAGCCCAGGTCAAGGTTTTCAAAGTCCCTCAAAACTTGTATTGTATTGCTAGTCAGCGCCATGACGGAAAACACGTGTTCAAGAAGTGATGCTGCAGGGTCGTGCACCACATGATGCGTCACGGGCTCGGTCAAAGTATTCTGCCAACAATGAAAAGACCGGGCGCAGAAGGATTCGGATCTACTAGTAGTGGATCACGGCATATGGGCCTCCTTGGCGGCGGCTAATTATTAGGGGAGTCCTTCCCCATGGGGGGTCGTTTGGTGTGTTCAAATCAGGGTTGAACCAAGAAGTTACTGTACTAGTGAAATAAGGCTGGGCCCGTGACAATTACCGGTACCATACCCTAATCCGGAAGTGACCCGAGGAAGAGACGTCCGTGGCTGCGAAGATAAGGGTGAATGATGAATAAATGAATGGATGGATGAAGGAACGGATGAAGGGATGAATGTACTAGCAATGAGGGGAAGTAAAATGCACTGTGCTACTTCTGAATCACGGAAGAGCTGGGTCAGCATTGAAGAGCCCTCGCGTACGGGTGATATGAACAAGGACCCTTTCACATACTACACCTGGAGTGATTGACAATGCTTATGAAGGACAGAACTGAAAATGCATCCGTATATCCTTACGAGGGCGAAAAAGAGATCCTGTTACTATTTTTTTTCTCGGTCGGATGATGGTGCGAAGCCTGGTCACCGTGCAATCGTGACTAGGCATGCAGTGCTGAGGGAAATGCAATGCAATGCTGCGGGACAACCCTAGCACGTAGGTGAAAGGGATTACCCAAAGCCGGAAGTTGACGAGTTGCTTGGCCAAACAGGTACCGACGTATGGATGCCGTGCAGTGGCGGCGTGAGCAAGATCCAGCAACACCTCTATATGGGCGTCAAAAGGGGCCAGGGGCGATCCAGTACGCCGTCGTCTTGTTGGGACAATTGGCTATGACCACTTTGCGCCCTCGTGAAGGATGCGCCGGTTCCATGCAGTGGAGGTGAGGTGTGTTGGGGATTGTCCGGGGATTCACCTTTTTTTTTGGCCGTTTGGGACGTCGAGCCCTGCTCCACCCTGCCAGTGAAGAACTACATTGAAAGCGTGTCCTTGGCGTCCGCTTGCTTCGAGTCCCATACATACGTTCCCGAGGCCGAGGATGTTGCGCACACATTAGATAGAGTCACGGTAGAGCGAGGCAGTGGAGGACAAAGGCCCATTCGAGATTGGAGTTGTTGGCAGGCTCAACGTTGAAGTGATAGCCTTAGACAAGATAACGTAAAGGTTCTCGACGAACAGGGCGCAGAGATGCTCAACGGTTCATTACCGTGAAGCGGGGAAATGGCTCGGAGCGCGGAGGGGAATCGTAAAGCGGAAGTGGATTGTCAATCGAAAACAAATTGAACACACACCTCATGTTCCGGGGGACCCGAGAAATCATCCCAAATAGTTGGTTGGGAAATGTAACACACAAATATAGCATCCCGCACGAGGACGATCGGTCTTCCTGCTGTAAGGCTAGCAGAAGGGCATAAGGTACAGTGACTCAATGCAAAAACAGATAATTACGACCTGTGGACCAGGGCCCGGGGTCGACACAACGCGTTGAATATTCTTTGGACATCTGGTAACCCGAACGCCTCTTACGGGCCTGAATATTAAATATTGGATACTCCTGCGTACACCAACTGAAGAAGCCGCCCTGTGAAAGTTGGACTGTATGGGGTTTGCCGGACCTTTAAAATGTTTGATACACGTCACGTCAGTATTAATAGTGTTGAAGTTGCCTACTGGAATATTCTGTCCTTGCTCTTCAGCGTTGAGTTTATCGGCGCAAGCTTGGTCGAGAACTAAAGAGTCATTTATCGCACCCATGAGTCTTCTTCTCTGGAAGGCCAGGTCTAGAAGTCAAGGGTATCCAAGTAACTGTTACTGTGAAAAGTGATATTTATAGAGACAAGTCCAGGGCAACGGTCATGGTCCCGTATCCTCGTTCGAGACCACTAACGGAGAAATCTCACAAGATAATCAAGTCTATAGAAATATCTGCGCGCACGAGGAGGATAAACGAAAGGTCCATTCACCCATGTAATTCGACGATTCTTCGACAAGAAGGCCTCACGAAAAAGTGGACAAAAAGGAGGACAGGAAGGAGAATCGACATACGTACAACAAACAGCGAGGAGACAAGGGGGCGCATTAGAAGAGTAACATATTTAAGCAGGTCAATTATGGTGTGTTGCCTTCACGATGGAGACAACAATGATGGCGATAATGACGGCGATGGCAACTCCAATGATAATACGCATCTGGGTAGAAACATATTGAGTAGATGACACGGAGCACGAGGGAAACCACATTACCTTCATATCTTTCCACCTTCACGAGTTGAAAGAGCCCAAGTTAGAGGTGTGTTTGATACGCGGGACTCATATTCGAAACTTACCACATATTCTGTGAAATTTGTTTAGCTCGAGTATAAGACGAAATAAGAACAGCTCAGACATACCTTCCGGACCCGATTCGCATTACGTCTGAAGCCTTGCGCGGAAACGGCAAGATTGTCTAGGGATGAATAAGAATTTACGTCCCATACAGTATATGATTTCACCATCACAACGAGAACGGCCAAATAGGGACAGCAACGCTCGGGTGGGTGAAATTGTATGAAAGATACCAACCTGTCTTGTCTTGAAGGGAATCAAGTCGCTCCTGACGTTCTACAACTTTGGTGATATTGTCTCGCATGATGGTGACTGTGTCATCGATTTGTGCTTGAATGGCAGCAGTCTTGGGATTTGGCCCAGAGCTTCCACCGGAAGCAGAGGGATTGGCTGACGAGCCACCGCGGGGGAGGTACGGATCATAAGGTTCCGACCTGGTAGGCAGTAAAAGTGAGCAGTTGAAGAAATAGGGATAAAGCAGCCTTACATGATGTCGTTATACGGCTCTTCTGGTAAAAGGGGAGAAGTCGGTAAGGGAAGAGGAAAAATGAGACGACAGTGGCCCCAGGCTCACCGTTGTTTCGTTTCGTGGGAGCGTGGGAGTTGGCTTGAAGGTGACGGTGACGAATGCTGAATGATGTCTGTTGACCCCTGCACCGCAGCACTACCAAAACGGGGACGGCCCCCGGCTTCGGCCGGCAGTACACCGTCTGACCCGGAACATCGGAGCAAGACTTCACTGGCTTCACTTCTCAATCATAACTAAGGACATAACGAGACCCTCAATGATCCCTGCATAGTATTGATACATGTGCAATACAACACAGGTAAGGTAGCAACAGAGATTAACGGCCTCCCCGTCCCCCCTTTGCCTGCTGCTTTGAGATATTCTTGAGGTTGGCCGCAGAAACAGCAGGACGATGCGACTGTAGTCAGCAGATGAGATCAGTATCATACGTCGTGATAAATGGACGAGCGAACCTTGGGCTTTTTTGCCTCCTTCTCCTTCTTCTCTGCTTTGGCCTTCGAGATTGCGGCGAGCCGCTGCTGTGTCCGGATTTGCGTGCTCTGAGTGCGCTTGGCCACAATGGCCGCAAAGTCCGCGCCAACAATACCGCGCTGGTGTTTTACGGTCTTACGTGACCGCTTCTTCGCCACCTCCTCCGTGACGCCCTTCTTGTGCATACGACGGTAAAGGACAGTCCATGCAATCTTGCGCGGGTTCTTGCGCTGCAAAAACAGCGATTCACTCTTTGACGTGCCGAAGCGAAAGATCTGAAGAATATATTCGGATACACTATCAAGAGACTCAGTCATATTGACACTAACTTTGCTATCACCACGAACAAACAGGCGACCCTTGCTCGGGTATATCTTGTAGTTAGTGAAAGAGTCGATTTCGAGTTTCTAAAAACCGGCCGTCAGTGGGACAGAAATTCGTCCAATATAATGAACCCACCATCTGAAATGCGAAGCCGGACCCAAAGAGACCATCAGTAATTGGTTCTTGAGAGCGTCATCCGAAAGTGCGCGAGACATCCATCCACGAAATCCAGAAAAGAGTGCAATATTATGAAGGGGTAGGGACAGAACACGTCCTCGGGATGTGTTGACAATAAAATGACGGCTCACCTTGAGGGATTGGGCCAATTAGGGGTCGAATAGGTTGCGATGACTGCTTGGCGAGCGAGGGTGCGGAATGTCCGGATGTCTCCGGTCGGCGTCCAAATTGAAATTGGCGCAACAGCCGAGGCTCTTAATTCAATTGTGTTGTCTGGAACGTAGAGAATGGGCCGACATTGTTTCGCATGATACTATTCGCATTCTCGCTCTGGAATGAGTGTGATGTCATCCATGGCTGGGAGCGAATTTACTTTAGAGTGAGAGAGTTGGACTGAGATTGTTCACTTAATCATGCTATGAGCGCCCTTACCACACCCTCTCACTCACGTCCCGCTTGCTTATCTGACATCGCTATAATTCAAGTCTCGTTCATATATCACGCTCCTTTCTGTCTCTCTATATGCCATCATGTCCAAGGCTTCTCACAAGCACACCGCCTCTGTGGCCCAGAACCATAAGGCTCACCTTGCTTCCGCCTACAATGAGCTCGGCAAGGAACTCGCCTCTACAAAGGTCAAAGTAGTAGGAAACTACACCCTTGGCAAGGTCATAGGCGAAGGTGATTTCTCCCTATCACTTCTTTCTCGAATCATCTCATACTTTCCAGGGGCGTATGGGAAAGTACGCTTGGGCACACATCGACTTACCTCCACTCGCGTTGCCATCAAACAAATTCCCAAAGCGCTTTCTGCTACCCTTACTCGAGAAATTCACCATCATCGCCAGCTTCATCACCCCCACATTACTCAGTTGTATGAAGCTATTGCCACCGAAAATTCCATATGGCTAGTCACAGAATTATGTTCGGGAGGCGAACTATTCGACTACCTTACGGAAAAGGGCAGGATATCAGAAGAGGAGTCTCGCCACATATTCGGCCAGATATGTTTGGCAGTAAACTATTTGCACGAGAAAGGCATCGTGCATCGTGACCTCAAGCTGGAGAACGTCCTGCTGGATGAACGTTGTCGGATCAAGCTCGGTGACTTTGGTTTCACCCGCGAGTTTGATCGGGGAGCATACTTGGAGACATACTGCGGCACAACAGGGTATGCCGCCCCAGAAATGCTGGAGGGAAAGAAGTACCTTGGACCAGGTAATCCATTCCTTCCTCCACGATCTGACCATGCTAATATTCCCCCAGAGGTGGATGTCTGGTCCCTTGGTGTCATACTCTACTGTCTTTTAACCGGAGGACTACCCTTCGACGATGATAATGAGTCGGTTATGAGGGCGATGGTCATCAAGGGGGAGTTTGAGGATCCTGAGTGGCTTTCTGATGGTCCGTTTACCTTTCTTCTCTGAGCATTTGTTCTCAAAGCTTGGGCCAGATGTACGTGACTTGATCCGAAAAATACTGCAAAAAGACCCTGTCAAGCGCACCACAATCCCTCAGATTCTTGCTCACTACTGGTTCACATCTCCCTCTTCGATTTTTGAAGGCAGGCCCAACTCCCCAAACCATGGGGTTGTCGTCCCGCAGTCAATTCAAGCTCAACCTTCCGCTACGACCTCAGAGTCATCTGCTACTTCCGAGTCTTCATTCCTTTCGGCATCTTCTGAGCTTGACGTGTCTTCTGCAACAACGCCGGACGACATTTCTCACGAATCTGTATCTGAGGAGAATCCACAAATACATCGCTACCCCAGTCAGTCTACTATACGTAAGGCAGTCCAGAGTGAAGGGAAAAGGCAATCACATCCAGAGACGGTAATGGAAGAGAACTCTCCACTATCCGTCACCCAGCCATCCTTTACACCTCGGTCTCCCAGGAACAAAGAACCACCCGCATTTCCTACGCGTACTCCTGTGCGAACTAAGCGACGTTCTGTATCTTCGAATCTCTCTGATCCCTCATCTCCTGCCGAACAGCCTCTGCCTTCATTGCCTCCCCAAAACTTCGCGTCGCTCTTGAACACCCCGGCACCCATCATATTTGGGACAAAATTCGAGCGCGAGCTACTCAATAATCTGAGTTCTCTCGGTTTCGACACGGGCCAAATTGTGCATTCTGTTTTGAGTGATGCCTGTGATGCGGCTAGTGCCATCTGGTGGATGCTCATGCGACGTGCAGAACGCAAGGCAATGGAAGAAGAAAACAACCGCCCTACTCACCGTCTTCAAGAACGTGCTCGAGAGATAGGTGCAGAGTTACGCGGGAGTGTGGAGCGGAAGCGCCCCTCTGGGAGCGCAATAGCCGACCCCGAAACACCCACGACCGTTCGCGGCGACCCACCATCTTTACTCTCTGCTCATTCCGCTCCGGAATTGGCTCTCATTCCTCCGACACCCACATCTACGATTCATTCACGTGTCTCTGCCAAGACGCCACCCCGTGTCCCGTCTCCAATCCACGCTCTCTTATCACCGACAGCTTCCACTTCAGACTCACAATCCAGATCCCATCCATCAACGCTAGGTGGAAATGTCAAGGAGAAAGACAGGGACAAGGACAAGGAAGGCACAAAGGGGAAACGCGATGTGAAAATGCGCTCCGGTAGTGTCAGCATTATGCAGCGAGCCACCACAGCCCTCGAAGCTGCGGGCTTAGTTCGGAAAAAGTCTACGGAGGCTGTAAAGGAAGACAAGTTGAAGGAGAAAGAAGGCGAAAGACGCGCAGGTACGAGCGAAGAATCTCGGCAGTCCCATGGGTCAGGGAAACTTCTTAAATCGCCTCCGTCTTCCTCACGGGACACTCCCGCACCCGGCACGACGACCCCAGATCAGGAGGTTGCAAGTGTGACAACTCCAAGTTCTCCCTGGGTACTGACGAGGTTGAGCAACTCTTCTCCTCCGGAAATCTCCCCTACCCCGTCACCTGGAGATACTCTTACCTCTTTACCTCAGATTTCTCCTAAGGAAGGGGGCCAGCATCGAAACCGTGCGAGTTTGCTCTCCGCATTCCGGACATGGTTTAATGAAGATCGAAGGCGCAAACGCAAGTCCACTGCCAAAGGAACAGCGAATACATCATTCGTGCATGGAGTAGATTCGCGTACTCCGACAACACCTGGTGGAGGGCGTAACTCTGTTAAAGCAAAGCGACGGGTCAGTAGTGGGGGTGGTGCATTGCGTAAAGGTCATCGTGCGAAAGGTCCCTCTATATCCTCTCGCAGGTCTAGCAGTGTCAACTCTCGGCGCTCATCTACCGCATCCATGGCGCAGGTCGCCATGGATTCGCCGCAATTTGCTTTCGAGCATATGGTCACGATGTCGAGACAACGAAGCGATCCGTCTCGTCGATCCTTTGGTAGCAGGACACCGAATTCGGAGCGTGGGGAGCTCATCCCTTCCCGCCCATCGTCTGTGCACAGCTTTACAGCTGGGAAGCAAAGACATCATCGTAAATCGCCCTCTGTGAGTTCAGCGAGTTCCCTTCAGCTCGCACGCACCACCTCTCCTTACCATCGGAGGGCGGGCTCTGGTTCTTCCACCAGAGTGGTGCGTTCACCCGCTCAAGCCGCGCCGCGAACGGTGCACCTACGCTCGAACTCTGCCGCGTCTTCTATCCATTCACTGCCCTCCTCGAGACACGGCTCATTTTATGAACAGTCGGAGACCGAAACGCAGCGGACTGGTTCCCCATTCCGTCCTCATTCGCGTAGCACAATAGACGAGACACCACGGCGAAGCCAGGCCCACGGAAACACCACATTTGTTGCACAAAAGCGCCAGACGCCCTTCCAGCCCCCACTGTTAACAGGTTCCAACAGCACTTCGAGCCGTTCCAGTTGGAAGAAGTCGTGGGGCCTCGAGCCGCCAGGTTGGCAGACACGGACGGCTCGTCTGCCTATTGAAGTACTGTCAATATCTCCTGCAGCAGATGCTACTGCACTACGTGATGTGTTTACTGGACGGCCATCGCTTAGCCCTGAAGATGAGGACGAATGGGTGGATGTAGATGACGAATCTGGATACGTGGGTGGAGTTGGCCAGACTCCTGCCATTGGGGGGACGTTTTTCAGCAACAGCAGCGGTATGTCACCAATTGACCCTCCTTTTGGTGGGTTTCTTCTCGGAGAAAATACCATTGTCCTCGGTGCGCCCCGCATGCCCAATTCCGCACGCGCGCAGAAGGGCAAACGCGCCAGCAAAGTTTCGTCCAACCGTACGAAACCTGGTACCCCGCCAATTGGGCGGGTATCCCCTCTTCCGGCTGAAGGTAGTTTGGACGGGGTACCTGAAGCGCGTGGTGGGCGAAGACAGCTGCCAAATACTCGACCAGGTCCCGCGTTCAGGCATGCCATCCAGGAGGAGGACGAGGATGAAGAGGAAGAATGATTTGCACCATACTTTCTCCTCCATGATTTGCGCACGTGCATAAATGATCGTATGCTTCCACGTTCAACAGTTTCTGGTATGATAATGGTATTTTATCCTTCTTGGTTTGCACACTATAGTTAGTTAACTGGAGACCGCCTTACCTCATTTACCTCACCCTATTGCTTCGTTGATTTGACCATGCTCTCGGTTCTGTGCTAGCTTATCTATGTTTCCTGGACTAGGTACTAACGCGACAGCCATGTAGTTATTTATATTGGGCACTGTATATTTAGACATTGGCGTTACGAGACGCGTGACCTGACGCGTCTGTCACTACCCCTACGCGTCCTCATCGCGTCGCTCCTCCGGTCTTGTCTACAGATGGCACCCCGTTCAAACACTAGATATCGTCCATTTTCCCGAGGTTCTAGGGGTAGTAGCTCGTTTAGAGGGTCGCGAGGCCGCGGTCGAGGTGGTTCAAGTGCCGCACGGTCAGACACGACAGCTAAACAAGATGACGAAGGCACGCGGCTCGCAGAAAGATTCGAGCAAGTAAAGACATACGATGATATTGACGGCAAACTTGGATTTTTTCGGATTCAAGAAGGGCCCAAGAAAGAGGGTTGGCTCGTGAACATGCATCCAGTTGAGTGCAGTATTTCAATTTAATACCCAAAGCAGGTTGGCCCATGCCTCCTATGGGTTCATGGGATCTTTCATTTGGAATAAGATTTTCTGCCTATGCTTCTGTGACACCATGGGTACTGACAGACCTCACCTTAGACAATCGTGAAAGACCCCGACTGGCCTGGCGGCAGAGCTGCAGTCGATTATTACTTCATCCAGGAGGACGGCAAGATGTTCAAGTGTACGATGAATTACGAACCATATTTTTATATCTCATGCGTAGTGCGTCCGCCGTGATGAACAATTTCTTCTTGTTTTGCGAGCGCACTTACAGGTCGGGATGGAAACAATCGTCGAGGATTGGCTCATCAAGAAATACGAAGGTGTTATCTATCGCATTGTCCGCGAGAGGAAAGAGGATCTTAAGATGCCGAACCACCTCCTGGGGCATCGACGACTTTTCCTTCAACTATGCTTTCGGAACGTCACGGACCTCTTGACCGTTCGGCGTGATATCATGCCCCTCGCTCTGGCCAACGGTGCAAAGCGTAGTGCCATTGACGCATACGCTGAAGTTGTCAACGCAACCGAAAACTTCCACGTGGATGTCGATAGCCCATGGGGTGCCGAAGCGAGTACATCTAACACGCGTGACAAGGATCCACGAGATGCAATCATTGACGTCCGCGAGTTTGATGTGCCTTACTATCTGCGGGTTGCAATGGACAACGATATCCGTGTGGGGCTATGGTACACTGTCACATTCAATGCAGGCCAGCCCACCCTCACTCAACTGACGGAGCGAGTCAAGCGTCCCGATCCTGTGGTCATGGCGTATGATATCGAGACAACAAAGGCACCTTTGAAGTTTCCTGATCAAGCCATAGACCAAGTCATGATGATTTCATACATGGTTGATGGACAAGGCTATCTCATCACTAATCGCGAGATCGTGAGCGAGGATATCTCTGATTTTGAATACACTCCAAAGGAGGGCTATGAGGGGCCCTTCATTGTGTTCAATGAGCCGGATGAGGTCAGCTCAACTCATAAAAGAGTCACCAGCGCTCACTCACCGTCTTTCAGGCATCCACAATAAAGCGCTTCTTCAACCACATCCAGGACGTGAAACCTACCGTCATGGCTACTTTCAATGGCGACTTCTTCGATTTCCCTTTTCTGTACGCTCGTGCGAAAGCCCATGGCATCGACATGTTTCTTGAGACGGGCTTTGCCATAGACAAGGAGGACGAATTTAAGAGCCGATGTTGTGTGCACATGGACTGTTTCCGCTGGGTAAAGCGTGATTCTTACCTACCACAAGGTAGTCAGGGCTTGAAGGCGGTCACTGTAGCGAAACTTGGTTACGACCCAATCGAGCTCGACCCTGAGCTCATGACACCGTGTGTTTTTTCTTACAGTATCTCACACTCGTGCTGAGAAGGACAATTGAACAGGTATGCCATGGAGCAGCCACAAACTCTTGCGCAATACTCCGTCTCAGATGCCGTTGCGACGTATTATCTGTACATGAAATATGTTCACCCGTTTATCTTTTCGCTGTGTAACATTATCCCACTCTGTCCCGACGAAGTCCTCCGAAAGGGCAGTGGAACATTGTGCGAGACTCTGCTGATGGTGCGATACTCATGTTGAGTCGTTTTAGTGTCATTGTTGTTAACATTGTATTTAGGTGGAGGCTTTCCGTGGACATATCATTATGCCAAACCGACACGAGGAAGAGCACGGTAATATGTACGAAGGCCACCTCTTGGCATCTGAGACATACGTCGGTGGTCATGTCGAAGCCCTCGAGGCAGGCGTATTCCGCAGTGACATCGAGACCCATTTCAAGATCGTCCCTTCTGCAGCGCAAAAGGTATTTCCCCACCTGTTTTTCGGCAGAAACTTGCTGACATTCGTTACAGTTGATTGACGAGCTTGATGCTGCGCTAACATTTTGTATCTTGGAAGAGTTCAAAATTCCTCTCGAAGATGTTACCAACTACGATGCGGTGAAGGCCGAGATCCAAACTTCCCTTGAAAAGCTGCGAGACGATCCTTTACGGACCGACAAACCTCTGATTTATCACTTGGATGTCGCTGCGATGTATCCCAATATCATGTTGTCAAATCGCCTACAACCTGATTCCGTAGTGGATGAATCCGTCTGTGCCGTCTGCGACTTTAACCGACCGGGAAAGACTTGCGACAGGCGACTAACGTGGGCATGGAGGGGTGAATATTTTCCTGCGCGACGTGACGAGTACAACATGATACGACACGCTCTAAACCAGGAGACCTTCCCCTCAAACCGCCCTGGAGGACCTCCAAGGCGGTTTTCTGACCTGACCCAGGCAGAACAAACAGCTCTTACGCACAAACGACTCGGTGATTATTCTCGAAAGGTATACAAGAAGATGAAGGACACCAGGGTCGAGAACCGTGAAACGATCATCTGTCAGCGCGAAAATCCCTTCTACGTGGACACCGTACGCCGATTCCGTGATCGCCGTTACGAGTACAAGAGTCTCCTCAAAACGTGGAAGAAGAATCTGGACGCCATCTTAGCTGAAGGGAAGCCGCTTGCCGAGGTCGACGAAGCAAGAAAACTTATTGTCGTCTACGATTCGCTGCAGCTGGCTCACAAGTGCATTCTCAACTCTTTCTATGGTTACGTGATGCGCAAGGGCGCGCGCTGGCATTCGATGGAGATGGCAGGGGTAACCTGCTTGACGGGTGCAACGATCATTCAAATGGCACGACAGCTCGTGGAACAGATCGGCCGTCCGCTGGAACTCGACACAGACGGGATATGGTGCATGCTTCCTGGTGTATTTCCCGAGAACTTCAAGTTTCAACTAAAGAACGGAAAATCAATGTCGTTCACCTACCCATGTACGATGCTGAACCATCTTGTCCACGACAAGTTCACAAATCATCAATACCATGACCTCGACCCAGAGACCGGAGATTATAAGGTGCATAGCGAAAATTCGATCTTCTTCGAGCTGGACGGCCCCTACAAGGCAATGATTCTGCCCTCATCCAAGGAGGAGGACAAGTTGTTGAAGAAGCGCTACGCCGTCTTCAATGACGATGGGTCATTGGCAGAGTTGAAAGGATTCGAGGTGAAGCGCCGGGGCGAACTTCAGCTCATCAAGATCTTCCAATCCCAAATTTTCGAGCAATTCCTTCTCGGAACATCAATAGAAGAATGTTACGCAGCAGTAGCAGAAGTCGCGGATCGTTGGCTTGATGTTCTGTTCAGCAAGGCAGCCGACCTTTCGGACGAGGAACTTGTTGAACTTATCGCCGAAAACAGGAGTATGTCAAAAACCTTGGCCGAGTACGGAGGGCAAAAGTCGACATCAATCAGCACTGCTAAGCGGCTTGCAGAATTCCTGGGAGACCAGATGGTCAAGGACAAAGGTCTAGCTTGCAAGTTCGTCATTTCTGCCCAGCCACTCGG
>Ga0137358_10000060_pt1 | contig 33907 bp, 27 predicted proteins | sample Mad1_20_16metaG_FD_105551 | JGI IMG/M metagenome (GOLD analysis project Ga0137358, IMG submission 105551) | Vadose zone soil microbial communities from Angelo Coast Range Reserve, California, USA - Mad1_20_16 metaG | ecosystem: Environmental > Terrestrial > Soil > Vadose zone | place: USA... | reverse complement strand
GACACCGCGCCATGGCGGTGCTGGAAGACGGTCGGCTAGGTGTGTGGAACGTTCGGACTGGAGGACTGGAATCGGCCTTGCCAGGCCCGAGCGGGCGGGCATTCGGCTATCCCGGCGTCGGACCAGCGGAGGGAATCGCGCTGGCGGCCAAAGAGACATGCATTCTCGCGTGGAATGCAAAGCTGCTTTGTGTCTGGGATCTTGCAGCAGGCGCTCGTGTGCGAAGCTTGTTGGTGGCAGACACGAGGGACGCCGCCGTCATCCCTGACGGCAAGGGTGTGGTGTATGTGAACGGATTGGACATCACGCTCTGAAGACGGAACGAAGCAACTTTCTCGTGCTCGGAACATACGAAGGCGACCCTCCCGGTTATGCGGCAATTTCGCCTGACGGAAAGTGCGCGCTTTCGTCGGGTGGACACCGAGCGGTCTTTTTGTGGCGTTTGGATGACTCCCGCCGCAGCCGTCGCGACGGCATGCCGACTAAGTACTGGCCTGATGCCAGGGACAAGCCCTCCACTGTTGCGTTCGCTGGATCGGACGAAGCATTATCGCATTGGGCAGCGGCGAGCTGTTTCTGCTCGATCCGGGCGACGGGCGTTCCGAACCAATCAGACTCGACGGCCGGCACACAGCATCTGTCGATCGGGTGTTGCTGTATCGCGAGGGCAGGTTTTTCTTGACTTCGTCTAGCGACCGAACTATCAGGGCATGGGAGGGCAAGCGCCGGAGCATTGCCGTGCTGGATGCCCATCCAGGGATTGTCGAACAAGTGTCCCCCTCGGGCGAGCGCATGCCGCTGCGCACCGGGGACGGCGTGTTGAAAACCGTGTCGCTTGGCGACGGTACAATGCTGGCCGCGTTTCAGTGGGACAAGCAAATCATCACATGTGATGGCGATGCTGAGCTGAAATGGTTGGTAGCGCGGGATCAAGGCGGACAAATGGACAAATGCACTTTCTCTTTGTGGCAGACCGACTGTAAGGCAGCTTGTGGTTCAAAAGAGTGAATACGCTAAAGATCCGGTGTCAGATGCTTCGAAAGGATGGTTCGCTTCGCCACGATTGACCCAGTGAAGGCCCGCTGGCTCGTAAAGAGCCGAGACGAGGGAGGTGGCTTGGTTCGTAAACTACGGTGCGTGCCAAGGTCACGTTTTCTGATCGGAAATCTCGCTGGCAATTTGTGTCAAGTACGAGATACACATTGCAGCGTTTTGGTCGGATCGGACATATTTGTCTAGGGATGTCAATGCCTTTGCTAAAGCTTGTTGTTCTTCCGCGCTAACGGCCTCGGCCAAGCCTTGCGCTGCTGTCAATGCGTCGAGCTGTGCCTTTTTGGTGTACCGGATCTCCTCAACGGCATTTAGCTCGGCCCGAATGTTTGCGGACTCTTCGAAATCGTCATTCACTGCATAGAAGTGATTTAGCTCGTCCATAATCACATCCAGCGCAGAGATCTCTTTTTTTAACGCCTCCAAGGACATCATAAGTAACTCCTTCAAATCTAGTTCTTGGGAGCTGAATCCTTAGGAGCCGCTTTTTGCAAATCCGCCGCAACTTCCTTGCCGAAGTCACTGAGACCGCCAGTCTGGTCTTGCAAGTTGGGTTTCTGCAAAAGCTTTGACAGGTCAGCCTTGACGGTTTCCAAAAGCTGCTTCTGCTGTTGGAGTTTAGCAATCGCGGCGTTAAATTTCTCAGCCGTCTCCTGCTGCTGATTCAAGATCGTCGTTCTTAATTCATATTCGCGACCTTCCGTGTTCTTCAAGAAATCCACAACGGTAGGAATTCGAGTCTTGTTGGGATCGGATGCCAATTCCGCCGCGAAGTGCGCGGCGTCAGCGTCGCGCTGCTGATCGAGTCCTGTCTGAAATAGCTGCTGCCTCGCGGCCTGATATTCGGCCAATCTCACCTGATAGTAATTGTTCTGCCGAACAATAAGCAGGTCTAGCCTCTGCTGATACAGATCGACGCTGTGTTGAACGGTTCTGGCGCTCCGTTCTGCAGCTTTGCGGGCAGCACACCCAGCCGACCATGCGATGATGACCGGAAAGAACCATAAAACCACCCAACTGCAGGCAATCGGGGTGACTGTGTAACGCAACGAGCGCCTCATTACTTTACCCTCCCCGCTATGACCGCGGTTGTGGCGGCTTGCGCCGCTCTAATCAAGTTCGCAACGTCTTCGGGCTTTATGCCCCCTTGTTCAAACATATCCAGACCTTTCAGTGCCGAAGCAATTAGGAGTTCGTGTTCCCTCGCATTGAGTTCGGCAAGGCGAATTTGGAACCGAAGCTCGTCATTCGTAACATCAAGATCGGATGCTTCCATCATGTACGTTCTTACACCAACGATCGATCCATAGAGCGACAGAAGATCGAGAAGTTGCTTAAGCATCTGGGTTGTCTCAACGCCGCAACTGGTCAAGGAGTTTGCCTGCTTTGCCAGTCTTCCTACGGTCACGACGATCATCTCATCAGGAGTCGCATCGAACCTGTTAGCTAGAATGGAAGGATCGCCTTGCTTGGCGCACAAGGGTTGATGATCCTCAACGCATAAATAGTGCCGAAAAAATCGAAAAATCCCTATGTCTTCAGCCGAATTGCAATTGAACCCGTTAGATGAAAGTCCTGATAGGTCGCTAACCAACTGCAGTTGAGACTTTAATGCATCCTCGACGTCTTTGTCGTGTTGCTGTCGTAAGCCTATCCGCTCAACCTCCAATTGCGCCTGCTTCAGCTGGGTATCGAGTATCACAGGTTGCAGTCCGCTGGACATCTGCACTATCCCCTTTTCAATCTTTTTCAATTGCCCAAAGATGTCTGGCAGTTGCTCGGCCTTGGCCTTCAACGCAGCGAGATCCGTTCCGCTGATTTGACCCGTTTGAATGGCGCTGGTGACTAAGGCATGGATGTCTTTCACAGTCGGTAGCCCGATCTGAGCAGCAGAATCCTGCGCGGCGATTTCGTCTTGAAGTTTCTTAATCTCTTGTGCAAGCTCAGCTTTCTTTGCCTCAGCAGATGAGCCAATTCCCGTACCGGGCGCGGGTAAATGGCTGAGGAGGTCTTGGCGTTTTTTTACAACACGATCAGACATGCTCTTCCATGTCAGTGCTGGGAGAAGTTCCAGTTCTGCATCGAGCGTAGCCTTATTTCTCTGCCGCAATATCGCAAGATCAGTTGCATGCACGACATCTACATTCTTGAGAGCTAACTCATATAGGTCATTGTTCTTAGAAGCCAGATCATCGAAGTTCTTTGCCGCGTCGTGCGTAAGTTGTGCCTTCCGTGAATCGTGCAGTCTCTGGGCACAAAGAGTGTGCACGGACCCTGTTAGCCCGACGACTACGATCAAGCAACGCTTTACAAAGGACGCCATGGCTGGTCTCCGCACTTGGACGTTTCGGAGAAGAAAGGCATCTTGGAACTTATTTAATTTGCTGTCAATACCTGTTCTTTCCTGTTGTTTCCTGTTCGTCTATCTGTCAAAATAATTGATTGACCTATTTGCTGTTACGTTCTAGTCGAACGGCCGCTCGGGGCCGACGGAGACGAAGCCTGACCAGCGACCGATTGTCTGGCGCTCTTCGATGAAAGCAAGACTCGCCTGCCGCAGGGATTCAGCTGGCCCCGCTTTCAACAGTCTTTTGTAGAACTCCGTCATCAACAAGCGTCCGTAGACATCTTCAATTGCCCACAGTGTTCCTACTACGTTCTGCGAGCCGGCCTGGAGAAACGCCGGTATGAGGCCGTAAGGCTCATCGGCGGGCCCAATGCGATAGAGGCCTCCATTGCACACGCTGAGCACCACGAGCCGATTCGACGAGAGGTTCAGTTTTCGAATCGTCGAGGCGCGTACAACGCCGTCCTCCGGTTTCCCTTGTCCCAACATGATCCCATGGCGGTCGCGTGCGTTCTCATCGGGAAATTCTCCATGGGTGGCAATGTGCAACAGATTGGCTCCCGGCGCTTCACGCTGCAAACGCTCTTCCGTTGCTTCCTCGCGAACATACACGTGTTTCGGATCTGGCCCGGTAATCGTCAATTCTTCGGAAATGCGCTTGACTTCCGACTCAGCAGCGCGACGCGACGGCAGATCGGGCCGATTCAGCAGGGGGTTGCCGAAAGCTACGAAGTTACGGATGGCTGCCTTGGATCGCACCAACAACAACAGCCAGACTGATGCGCTTGGAACAATCGTAATGGCTGTTTTCTGCACCAGGAATTTGCCCTCGGCATCCAGCAAGGCGCTGAATGGCAAGTAATGCAGCGGGCCATGCGGTACGATAATCAACCGGTCGAAGTCTTCCGGCTTGAAGCCCCGGATGACGAGGGGATCGATCAAGATCTTGTAAAAGCCGTTCAGGTCATTGCGCGCATCCTTTTCGTTGTCGTTGCGGATCTCTTCTCGCAACCCCGCCACCAGTACACTGAGCGGGCTGAAGGTAACCGGCGCTTTTCCGTCCACGCTGATCGAACCCGTGTTGGTCGAGTTCCTTGGAATTATGTCGTCGAGCTTCAAACGGACCGGGACGAAACGATCATGAGTAATCAAAAAGATGCTGAGCTATTGGTCACGAAAGAACTCGTTGAAGGGAATGACGTATTCCAGAATTGCTTCCCTGGGCTGCAGCGCACTTTGGACTTGCTCGAGCGAAGCGGGCTTTGCAGCCAGAGAGTAAATCCTACTCCGGCTCTCTGGTAGATCTGCTCCAACTGCGCCAATGAGGGCTCACGCTTGGCTTCCGAGCCCGCAACGGAGCCGAAGGGAGATAATTGGCTGATCAGTTTAATCTCCTGCAGAAACACGTTGTCTTTATCGCCGGTGTCCTTGGAGAAGCCCAGGACATCGGTGTCGAGGGATTCGGCAGAGGAACGACTTGTCTCCGCCAGTTCGGCAGGTCGCGCCGACATCTCGTCGAGCAAGGTGCGCGCCTTTAGAGTTTCACTTGCACGGAAGAGTTATGCCGGCGAAGCCGCTCCCTTGTCCCAAAGCTGGTCCTGGAGCATCGGGCCGTACGCCAGGTCGAACATGGCATTGACCCAGATGCACCCCGCGCGCGAGCTGTAGGATTCGCGAAGCCCTTGGGCTCCCAGCCGCGCCTCCTCACGAAGTTGCTGCAGAGGAACAGCGGGAGGATTGAAGCTTTTTTCATTTTCGTAGCGCTCCCCTTCCAGTTGGAGCCAGGTGCCGATCCGGCCGTCATGACCAGCCTCGGCGATCGCGTGCTCGAATCGCGCCCTCGCCACGTCGCGCGAACCAAATCGCCACGACCACCGCGCCAGCTTGGCTCCCGTCTCTACGTTATCCGCTTCGTTCACCATTACACGGTAACTGAACGTTACGGGAATCGTTTTCTCTCGCGCTTTCGCATTCATCGGTGTTGCCTTCCGCGCGTTGGAACAGCGTCGGCACTCTGATTTCCGACCCCTTTCACGGCTCAATAGCCCTGCCTGCATGTCCCCCTGTCAACGCTTCACGTGCAGCCTTGCGACTACCCGCGCATGACTCGGGGCCAGGTTGGTTCGCTACGCCTTACCTGTACGACTCTTGCATTAGCGACTTCACGCCGGTTTATCCCGGCGCACTCCAACTTCGGTCCAATTCAAGAGCGAGATACTTCAACTCCTTTCGACAATTCAAGATGCTTCACGATTCTATGCGCAGCATGTCCGTCGCCGAATGGACACACTGTCTGAATCATGTTCTGGTATGCGTCGTGGTCATCGAGGAGAAGGCCGACTCGTTCGACGATCGTTCGGACGTCGGTACCCACGATCTTCACGGCCCCGGTGTCGACAGCTTCCGGCCGCTCAGTTGTGTCGCGCATGAGAAGAACGGCTTTGCGAAGAAAGGTCCCTTCCTCCTGGATACCGCCCGAATCTGTGAGAATGAGACGGCAACGGCGCAGGAGGTAAACGAATGACAAATACTCCTGAGGCGCGATGAGATGAATGTTTGCAATGCCGCCTAGCATCTTTTGAACCGGCTTGCAAACGTTCTCGTTAGGGTGCACAGCATAAACGATCTCGACGTCCTTTCGCAGAGCCAGCTGTTGAAGGGCGGCACAAATCCGTTTGAATCCTTCGCCAAAGCTGTCGCGCCGATGGGCAGTAACCAACAATAGCCGCCGAGTTGGATCGAGATACGAAAATCGTCGATCATAGAAGTCCCGCAATTTTGAATCCTCGTCGAAACGCGAGACGATTTGCTGTACAGCATCAACAATGGTATTTCCGGTTACGATTACCGATTGCGGATTGATTCCCTCCAAAAGCAGATTTGCCTTGGCTGCAACCGTAGGCGCAAAGTGCCAAGTCGCCAAAACGCTGGCAAGGCAACGATTGATCTCCTCGGGCCAAGGCGAATATTTGTCATGGCTGCGCAGTCCTGCTTCAACATGTGCCATGGGAATTCTTTCGTAAAACGCGGCGAGGCTGGCGGCAAAGGTAGTGGTGGTGTCTCCGTGCACTAGAACCAAGTCGGGCCTGCAGGCTCGGTACAAGTCACTCATCCCGCAAAGCACACGTGCGGTCAAGTCTGCTAGCTGCTGATTTGGCTGCATGAGATTTAGATCAAAGTCTGGAGTAATGGAAAAGGTCGCGAGCACTTGATTGAGCAACTCTCGGTGTTGAGCTGTTACGCACACTTTGACTTGGAAGGCCGACGAACTGCGAAGAACGTGCACGACTGGTGCCATCTTGATGGCCTCTGGCCGAGTCCCAAAAACAACAAGGATGCGATCCAATTTCATTGACAGAAACCAATCTCCGCCAACGACGACAAACAGTAGTGCGCTTGAACTTGAGCTCGCTGGGTCAGCAAGGATTTGCTCCAACCTTTGATCGCAAATGACTTTGAGGCTAAGCCGATTTATTACTGCGCAGCTTCCGGTCCAGAGAGATGCTGCGGCGCGTGTTGGGCCGTTGGATCCTTTCCGCGATAATAAAGTAGCTCTTGGCATGAATCTTGAATTGAGTGTTCTGAGCGAAAGCCTCATCCACAGCGCGCATTACGTCTGGGTAGGCGGGGCCGTAGTCATCGATAAAGATGAAGCCGCCGGCCTTCACTTTGGGCATGTAGAGTTTCAAATCCTGACTGACGACGGCATAGTGGTGGTCGCCATCCAGTACAAGGACACCGACATCATTCGCGATGACGGGAGCGGCATCGTAAGAAAAGGCCGTCAAAGGAAGACAGACCTTCTCGGTGTGAGCAGCAGTGATGTTGTTGACGTAAGCGAAATAATCGCCTTGAGGGTTGAGAAGATCTGGTTGGAAACGGTCGAATGGGTCAATGCTGAGAATTGGCACGGGGTTGTTCGTTCGTGCCAAGACCTTCGCCATGAAGACAGTCGTTGTACCGAGATAGGCCCCAAGTTCAACGACGAACCCACCGGTATTCCATGGAAAAACTGTGAGGACGGCGGCCAAATTCAGAAGTTCGTAGGCATCGAGCATCGAGGTTTCATATGCTTTAGCCCATTGCACAATCTCGTCTTCGAGGTCGACAGCCATGCCGGATTGTTGAAAAACAATTTGCACAGGCACCTCAGGTCCGTATCTGGATGCGACGCACCAGGGTGAGCGGACCATTATTGATGTGAGCTATGGGCGCCCACTTGTCGATCACGTATTGCTTTCTACGGTCATAAAACAATTTTGCGTCGAACCCGAGCTGCTGCATGATTCGTATGGACGACTGCGCAGCCCGATGGAGATATACAGTCCCGAAGAAACGCTGATTTCTGAAACCCTTGATCTTCATTTGAAATGCCAGATCGTTGTCCTCGAAGCCCCAGCCTGGACCTCTAAAAGGGCCGTTCTCATCAAAGCGCACCCCTTGCTCGAATACGGCGCGGCGAAACATTCCATATTGTGTCCATGCCACGAGATCTACGTCCTCGGTTCTCAAACCATCAACGGAATACAAGAATGGCGTGGCACGATCGCGTGCCGGCGTCTGACCGGCCGAGTCGGCGCCTATACAGCCCAAGCTATATCCACAATTCTCCATGTATCGAAACATTGCAAAGCTGGAGAACGGGATGATCTCGATGTCCCCATCCATTAATAGCAAGTAGTCCGCTCCGGTCTCCATCAGGTAGTCAATGATCTGGTTACGCGCGATGGAATTACCGAAGTTTTCCGGATTCAGGATGAGCTTGTATGGAATGTGGATCTGCGATTCCAGTTCGCGCAGGGCGGCCTGAGTGCCGTCCGTAGATCCGTTATCGCAAACACACAAATGAGGATCGCACCCTATGCGGCAGAGTGTATGCGCTTCGCGAAGATAGGCATGTACTGAGTCGACGCTGATATCGCGAGTGTTCCACGTCAGCAGCGCAAGTAAAATCCGCTTTTTGTGGGTTCCCGCCGGTGTTCCCTTTGAGAATACGCCCGCCATGGTGGCGTGAGAGAAAGGAACGGGGTTGCAAAAAAGCTCTGTATCGGTTTCGCGCGGCTCTTCCCAGGGCCCCGCGTCGATGGGGACGAGGCCGTTCTCTTGACATAGTGCGAGCCAATCTTGAACCCTCGTCTTGTTCCAACCACCCAAAAAACCCAATTGGTCCGCGCGCATGACGCCCGCGTTCAAGAACACCGGGTTGTTCCAGGAAGAATCGAAGTAAAAATCCGAGGTCAGCAGCAGCAATCCACCTGGCTTCAGCTTGCGAGCTAGGTCGGCGATGAGTGTCCGCTGTTGGTCCTGCAACAAGTGCTCAAGAGTATTGATACAGAAGACCCGGTCGAAGCTCTCGTCGGGAAATCCGAAAGGAAGCTCAAATATTCCGCTTTGCACAGGACTGAAGTGCCGGTACAACACATTTGGGTAAAGGCGCGCGATGCGCTCGCCGAAATTGGCCGGATTAATTGTGCAATCCAAAACCGACATGGTATTGCCGAGCTGCGCGGCAAAAAGAGTCCACGGAAGCTCCCATCGGCGCATATGGGGAAGGTTCTGCATGTAATTGAAAGCAGCAAATTCACTCAAACCAAGATCAGTTTTCTTTGCAGTCTTGTATCTGCAGTGGACCAGTTGGGGATCGTTCGAAGTCTGCACCTTTGGTCTTATGTGCACGCTGTCGTCGCTCAGGTGCAGTGCTGATTCGTTGAGCAATCGCTGCAAGTCTGCAAACAGCACTGGGTGCCACCACGGCCCAGAAGGATTCTTAGGGCTTGTATTTCTTGCGTGCATGGAAGCCACGCAGAGCCGAGGCTCGTTCAAATCCAGAATCTTGTCCTGGCTTGCGGTCATGATCAATCGCGAATCCTCCCCGACTTGGAGATCCTGAAAACGATTACGCTGCCAAAACCGTTTCCTGTAAATCAAGGTACTGCCGACAACCCACACTGGCTGGTTGCTGTAGGCGTAGCGGAAGCCTCTCTGCTCGGTGGCGTCAAGGAAGTAGATCTGGCTGCTCCCGCAGATGTCGGCGTCCTTGGCAAGCAACGCTCCTATTTGGCGGGCGAGGCGCCATGATGGATACCAATCATCGTCGTCCCAATGAGCGATGAAATCACCACGCGCCAGTTCGCAAGCCAAGTTGCGCTTTGTGCCGATCGAAAGCTTCCGGTCCAAACGGTGATACTGAATCCGAGAATCGTCCGGAACCAGGTCGACAATGGCGTCCGTGCCGTCATCGAGTATCAGAAGCTCTCGATAAGCGTAGTCCTGAGCCAGAAAGCACTCGATGCTTCGGCTTATCCACTCTCGCCGGTTATAGGTCGGACAGATGCAGCTCACCAGCAGCCCGACGCTGGCATCGGCTTCCTTAGAGGCGGGCGCCGACGTTGTCATGTAAGCCTCCGAGCTAGATGCCAGTTCTGAAATGTAAGCTTCTCAATCAAAGTGAAACCTCACGCCGCGGCTGGCTGCTGGAATCCAACCTGGATCTCGATCAAGCCCGCTTATCCGAATTTCAACTGGGTGACTCTGCAGCGAGAAGGTCACATCAACGTGAGTTAGTGTAACTGCTACCAGCGCCGGGCAGCGGCAAACCACTTCAACTGCATCTTGGCGTTCACACGCGCGCGTCAATCGGGCGGCTATGAACCCGGCCAGCCACGTGATCCAACGCTCTGTCGAATTTGCAACTCGCTGTTCAGCAGAATAGGAAACAGGAATATCTGCGATCACGAACCCAGCCGGGTGCATCGTTATTAGGCGGCCGTCGCGCTGTACCGAATCGAGGTTTGGAACTGGCGCAAATGACGCAAGCCAATCCTCAGGAGCGCGCCATTCGTCCGGAGCCTTGAATGAAGCGCCTGGCTGAGATTCTCGCGGCCGGCCAGCCAGATCGCCGAGGCAGCGCCAGAGTGGGTCGTTCTTGATCTGGTCCTGCGTAAAGGCAGCGCCGATGAGCGCGAGAAAATCCCAGATATTGAGATCAAGGTTGGGGCCGAGCGGGGCGGTGAAGTCGCTATATAGACCAAGGTGGAGCGCAACATTCAAAAGAAAAAAGACGCCGCCGAATGCGGTGTGAATCGTCGCAGACCACAATTCGGCCTCTCCGGTTGAGGCAACATCATACATCATGCTGGCGGTTGGAACATGACCGGCTTGGTCTATTTCGCTTGAGGAGTTGCCTCGTGCTGACTCCTGATCGTCAAATTGGTTGTGGACCGGTGCCTCGTTCCCGGGAGCGGTCTCGTCGCCAGAATCGGAACGAATCGGCGGGGGCTGCTTGACTGCTTGTGACGGAGAATTGCTTGAGGAACCTTGATCGTAAGTGGTGTCCTGGAGATCGGATCGAGTCGTTTGCAAAAAGGTGCCATCAGGCGCGGTGTCTGAGAGACGCGGCTGTCCCAAATTTCCACGGGCTGAGATCTGCGCGCGGTTCTCGCTTTTACCAGATTGAGTCAGCCACGAGGCCAACCGCTTTTGAAGGTGTTGCGAGCGCGCCTCGATTGGCGCACGGGTGAGCAGTAGACATTGAGCAAGCAGAAGCCTGGCCTCCGGCGCCAATCCTGCCGCAGACGCTTCGGGAATCCAGGGTAGCCAAGGCTCGTCAAAGTCATGGACAGCCTCCTTTGAAGGACGACTGGTAAACAGGTCTCGGCTCCCGACCGAATCTAGTTCATCGGTATCTTCGATCGACCCTTTGGAGTCTCGAAAAGCAAAGCACTGACCGTCACTAGCAGCGGAGGGCATCGAGCTATTAATGCCGAGATTGCGCAGCCCATGTGCGCAACAGACGTTGGTCCGGAGTTGTCCAACAACATCTGGCGGGATCGCTTGGACAAAGCGCACAGCGAGCAACCTTCGTGATAACATCTCCATCGCAGCGGGGACAAATTCTGGAGTCTGGATCCATTCGGCAACCAGGCTTCTTAGCGTTGCCTGCGGCGGAAAGAGCCACCGCCACCACCAATTTGTGGCGAGTGCGCCCTGCATCCAATCGATCGCCAGACTGGCTAGTACTTCGGCTCGGTCGAGAAAGACAACCGCAGCGGCCGCAGCTGGGACCGAGCTGATCACCGGCCTGGATGCGCCAGCAAGGATTCGGTCGAGTTCGCGGTTGACAGCGCGCTGCCACGCGGGGTCAGGCTCGCTTACAAACGGACTCGTACGCAGACGCGTGGGTAAAGGATCAGTCAGGCGGCGCACTACGAGCGTCGCCGATGGCGACAAATCTTCGGGTGACAACGTACAAGTGCCTAGCAGTTGACGAAGGCGGTGTTGTTCGGCTTGCGGGTCGCGAGTATTGCTCTTGACGCGCAAGCGGCCAATAGTAGTCAGATTGGATTCAGTGCCTAGCATTCGGCTTCACGCTCAAAAGATTCAGAGAATTTCGGAGTAAGAGGTGGCTGAACATATGGGCTGGCCGGCTCCGTGGAGACTGATTTGTCCGCCACCGTGGCCGGCAAATCCGTCATGCGGAAGTCGGCCACTCCGCGGGTCGCGCCCCTCACGCTGACCCAAATTACAGCGCCCCCGGCTACCAGCAGCAAGCTAATTAGTTGCGTCAAAGAAAGCGGACCGAGGATGGGCTGAAAATCACCACGAAAGTGCTGGTCGGCGAAACGCCCCGCACCATAAATGACAAGAAAGCTTGCGAAGCGGAGCCCCGTCCGGCTAGGACGCGACCACGCTAGGAACGCAAAGAGCATGAGCGCAAAGAGCGAGGTGTACAGTTGGACAGGGTGGATGGAGAGAGAGAGTGGATCGCTCGAAGCGATCCACCCCCTGTTGAAATGGTCGGCGTAGGCTTCCGTGCCGGATGGGAAAGTCACGGCCCAGAGGAGAGTCGAGCGCGTGCCGAAGTCATCGCCGTTGAGGAAGCAACCGAGCCTGCCAATGGCCGCCCCGAGCGCGACCGCAGGTACGATCGCGTCAGCGTACCGCAAGAAAGTCAGCTTGCGAATTTGCAGATAGAGCGCGATGGCGAACATACCGGCGATGAGGCCGCCGTACTCGGCTCGGCCTCCTGACCAGAATCGCAGCCAAGCCCAAGGGCGGCCATCGGTGCCGTAGTACACGAAGCCGAGTAAATAGCCGCCCCAGAGGCCGAAGAGAATAGCGCTTGCCCCGGCCCAGTACATGGCGCGAGGGTCGAGTCCCTCGCGCCGTGCGGTGCGCAGCGAGTAAAGAAGAGCCACCAGCAAAGAAGCGCCCCACAGAATCCCCGGATCCACACTTGAGAGGAACCGGAGCGCCGTGACGGTGTTCCAACTGGTTGCCATGGTTAGTTGAGCGAGCATTTCTTCACCGTCCTAGCTATTTCGCTTGCTTCGTCGATGAGTCACCAGCCCGATGACAAGTAGCCCAAAGAAAGAGGCGAATGGGGTCACGGGTGACTTGGCCTTTCCGCAGCAGTTGACTATCGGGTTAGGCCGTTCCACGGCCTCAATCGCTGTTGTAAGCGTGGCCGCCCCATCTTTTGGTACACTAATCCTGTAGACGTTGTCCGAGAGTTTCTTGACACCTGCCCCTTCCAGTTTGTGGGACCAACTTGATAGTGGCGCTGTTCCTTGATGCCGCACGACATATCCAAAGCCGCCGACGTTTTGGCAAAGCTCGATTTTCCTCTCCAGGACTATGACAAATGTATTGGTGTGGCGACACCCATGAGCTTCCCAGGTCAATTGCGTAGTCGTCCCCTCCTTGGTTTTTGCGGCGTCCGACGAGCCAGAGTCGACGGACTCGCTTTTCGTCATCAGACCAAGATCAAATGCCTGCTCCGTCATGTTTGGGGGCAGCGGATAGCCCTTGGCGTTGATCTCTACCGCTCGTTGCATGGTGGAAGCTGTCGCGAGATTCATGTTCTGTAGGGCAGTGTTGTTCAGGATGATCGTGTTACTTCCCGGGGTTGAATCTATCGTCACTTGGACGCACTGATGCGCATTAGCCGTATAGTTAATCACTTCTTGCGCATTCAGTGTCCACTGGCCCGTGCTGATGGTGCAGGCCGGGTTAAAATTGTTCGCGGCACCGGCACAGGTACTTGCTGGGATATCCTGAGCGGGGGTCGGGTCGCCAGCTATAAGACTTCCACCTGGCTCCGAACCAGGGATAGCCCACGAAGCGTAAGAGGGTATTCCAAAGTTTGCGATCTTGAATGTCGCGCTGATTTTTTGAGCAGTAACCGGGTTGCCGCTGGTGTCCACCATCGTGTTTTGCACATACGCTGAAAAGATGTTGGGGTTGTTGAGACTGATCACAGGCTCGTTGACCCCGCCATACGGAGCCGTGCCGTGATTCGTGTATATGTTTCCGATTTGTGAGCCAACGCTCACACCCTGGCATCCAAGCGTTGGATCGATCGTCCCGTTGCCCCATGAACTCGGCGGAGGTAGAGTTGCCGCCGGCTGGCATGAAATTCCCGAGACCCCGGCACAGCCGAGCAGAGGGGCATCGGTCGGCCAGTCCGACTCGGCGCCGGGCCCGCTTCCAGGCGGACTGATGGGAAGTTCGTTAACAATTCGAACGACGCTGACGTAAAAACCAAACTTTCCCGATGTGGGAATGTTAACTCCATTTACGCCCGTCTTATCGATTGGTAGCTTCGCCTCCATGTACCACTGGTAGTTCGATCCTCCCTGAAAGCCTGTCATGATCAGTACGGGGGGCGACCAAGGGGGCGCCTGGCTCGTAAAGGGATAGGGTCCGTGATAATACTGAACCTGGGCTGGAGCAAAAGAACCGCCAGCAGTAACGCCCGCCTGGATCGGCCGGATGACCAGAGCTTGTTGCGTGCCGCCCGGATCGAAGGCCAATGTAACAAAAGTGTATTGATCCCAGTCCATGAGGTTGTTGGCCTGGATGGAGATGTAAATGTTGCTGTTCGTTGCGTCCCGGGTGCCTTGAACAATCACGTCCGGCGTGGTAGTTCCGTTTCCGAAGACGTAGCGGAAGGCTCCATTCCACCCTGGATCACCAGCGATGTTGCCGTCAATGACCGGAGGCACGTTGTTATTCACGAGCGAGTACCATGCCAAGTTTGGAAAACAGATCTGATCGTTGGGATTGCGCGCGCTAGCCACGAGGCAAAGCGTTAGGATGAGAAGCATCGAGCCGCCGAGGTGACGGCGCCACGCGAACCTGCGCCGTTCCATTATTCGTCCTTCATTTCGTTCTTCCTTTTTCTGATGAGTCATAACAAGTTCCTTTCGTTGTTGAGGCCTAATGGATCCTGGAATCACAATACGTTGATGGATGGGGTTATCTGGCCAAATACGCTCGGTTTGCCGTTTTCCTGCACCTTGAAAGTCATGGTAGCGTTGGCCGGTCCCGACGGAACACTCGTGATGTTCACATGAACAAGCACGGGGGTACTTTGGCCAAAGAAGGGCGAGTCTAGGGCCGAAACGCTTCCTGCCCAACCGGAACCCACAAACGTCGGGCCACTGCACGTGTACTGTACGGAAGAAGCCGTGTCCGGTACTAGCAGGCTCACGGCAACAACCGCGCTCGTAGTGCCGCGCGGAAGCGTGATGCTGTTATTCCCCGAGTTTGATGCTCCTGCCAAACCAGTAGCCGATACACCAACGATAGCGACGCTGATCGTGTTCGGCGGGGGCGGTGCGGAACCGACAGTTACGGTTGTGAGCCCGCTGCCGATCAGGCCAGTGGGATTCGTGGAAGACGTGACCGTCAGCGTAACCTGAGCGGACGATGCCACGGCCGCTGCCGCTGGAATCGTGACCTTGACGCCGACTGTCGTAGTGGTGTTCTGCCCCTGCTTTATGGAGACCTGGCTCAGTGGATTACCGCTGGAATCGACGGTAGCCACCGACCATCCGGCGGCCGTCGAGGCGGCATCGAGGCTCGCGGCAAGCTTGTATACGTCCGTAAGCGAGGTACTGGCGGTTGCCGTAAAGACAAAGACGTAACTATTGCCCGAAGTAATGCTGCCGACCGAAGGTGCGCCGGTCATATTAACGAAAAGCTGGCCCGTGGGGATTGTGAGGGCGAATGGAAAGAGCGTGAACTGGACGGTAGCTGCGCTGGTTGGATTGCTGACTATGAGGGTGACCAACTTCCCCTCTGGTGGCACTCCCTGGACAGCGGGAATGAGAAAGATCAGGGCATTGTTCCCGCTTCCCGGCAGGAAGCCCGACCCGTCTACGCGCACACCGTCAACGGTCACCACAGCCTGAGACGGCAATCCGAAGTTCTGACCAATCACAGTCAATTGGTCCCCCATGTGCAGCGGCGCTGCCGGGGAAAGCGCCGTGATGACCATCTTGCCGCCCACACCGCTGGCGGTCTCTAACGCACTAATGCGGTTATCAAACGATTTTATTACTTGATTAATAAATGCTGCGGTGATGATATCGCCAGGTTTCACTGGATTGAAGCTTGACATTGCCTGTTCTCCTTCCCCTTGCACACTCACGCGTAGTTGGCATAGTTCCAGTAATTGAGGTCGTACTGAGCTTCGCCACGGAAACCGATATGCCCGTTCGTAAACACAAAGTACAACTTAGGGGGATTCATCGTGGTCGTATCTATAGTTTCCTGGTTCTCTCTAACCTGATAGAGCCACAGCATTTCCTGGTTATTCAGATCAATAGGTGGATACAGGAACGAATAATGAATTAGCGGTTCGAGTTTCGCACCTTCCATAAAGACCGGACTTCGGTATGTGCGCTTCTTAAAGAACTGCAAGTAATCGAATCCATCCAATGGATTGATGTTGCCAATAGAAATGAATCCCGCTGCGGGCAAGTACCGGAAATAATCTACAGCCACGACGGAGGTAAGAGACGCGCTGCCCACTCCGAACTCGACCATGTCGCTGACTTGTCTCTGGAACTGGAGGAACATCGCTAGCCCCTCCATCCAGCGCCGCCTGCCGGCGAACGGCATCCAGGGCATCGATGAATCTCGCGGAAAAACCAATCGCCGCACCGTCCACATATCCACCCACACCAACCCACCAGTAGCGGTCCAATACAGCGTCGCTAGTGGAACTTCGCAGTCGGTGATCTGCTTTTGGGAGCGAAGTTGGTCGATCAAGCCAAAACTGGCGGGTGGATTACCGAATGGGTCCGTCGGGGCTTGCGCCCAGTCCGCTGCTCCGAAGCATTTGTATGCCACTAGATTCTGCAGATGGTTTCGATCACCCAGCTCTACAAGGGTGAAATCCAGCTGCATAAGCCGGAACTGCACGCCGTCAATGCGAAACTTGCTGCTACAGGATGTGGCCGCGGTGCTGATGCCACTGAGCTCGGCCAGCCCCTGCATGCCCGACGCAGGACAGACAAGCAGCAAATACACGCCCGCGCCGGCGATATACGTTCCCGGTTGCGTAGGCGTGCAATCCTGAAAACTTTTCACCGGTGAGCCAGCAGCTGAGGCGGCAGCAGTAGCCGGACGCACCAGAGAAATCTCCGTATCATTTTCCAGTAGCAGGGCTCCACCGTTACGATTGAGTGCAAGCCCCGCCGTTACCGCGAGCACCGGGTTGGGGATGGTGCTCGACTTATCTGATACGGAAACCTCCAGGCCGTACGCTACGCCGGACCCGATGGCCTGTCCGAGCAGGCCGTCCATCACCCGGTTGACCTTCTGTTCGGTGGTGAGATCTTCGCCGGTGAGCACGCGGCCATTGACGAAGTTGACCGAAACCCTGAGATCATTCAAGATTGGCGTGAGGAGATTGTTAGCCATTCTTTGCCTCCTACGTCTTCGCACTCAGACCGCTCAGCAACCACTGCTGCAACATCCGCGTATGCAACAAAATCGGCCGCCGGCTCTCGTCGATGATGACCGGGTTTTTGTCGTCCACTTGCCAGTTCGGGCCGACCTTGACCACGGGGACATCAATCTCGGCGAGCAAGAGACAGCAGTTATTCACGGGTGGCGTCGGAGAAGTAGTATCAGCGCAGGAACAGCCGCCCGTTCCCGGAAGCGCATGGAATAGCGGGCGGATTTCCGTAGTCCAGATGCGAAATGCCGATTGCAGATACTTGCCAACATCGGCGGAGGGAATTCGCGCCGCGTTTAGTGGTGAGCCGAAGATGAAGAACGTATCAGGCGTCAAGGGAGAAGCACCGGGAGAGAGTGCAACTCGGAGCGCTTTTTCAAAATCGGCGAGAGAGATGAATGGACCGACGTCGGCGATCTGAACCTGGTCCATCAAACTGACGAAATCGCGAACCGCGTCTTCTTCCTCCTGGAGAGGCGGGGCCAGACGCAATTCGAGGAGGAAGTCGTCAACCAGGCGGGAAGGCGCCATCAGGTCGTCGGCCGATCGGCAGGGTTCGCCGGCAATTGGTACCGGATCGACCGGGCAATTGCGATAGCAGATCACGAGCCACAAAGACAGAACGGAGCCTGGAGGCGACCCCCCCATCGGTTTCAGTTTTGCCTGGTTAGCCGTCAGCCAATCATTCAGCATCGCGCATTGGGCTGGGCGCATGCAGATCAATTCCCCACGAGGGCTGAGCGCTGTGCCCGCAGACACGGTAAGCCGTGGGCCTTTCGCGGTTTTGTCCTGCGAAACTTTAAGGCCGGACAGAGTTCCGTATCCGACGGCGTCTCGCGCCAACCACTGATCCCGCCCGGAGAGATAGGCGAACTCTTGATTGAGGTCGTCGACCCCCAGAAGCATTCCGAGGGTGTACTTCACGTGCTTGGAAGGATCCGGCTGCACCGTGTCCGGTGTGGCAGGAAGTTGAATGAATAGCGTGCTCATGCCTCTTCTCCTTGGCAGCCGCAGGTTCGGCGTTGCATGTTGCTGGCAACTCCCGACTTGAGCACGGAGCGCTGGCGCGGCTGCCCTGGTTGGTTGTGACTGAGGTACGTCGAACCGATGAAAGTGTCGCCCAAAAGTGCAGGCAGCATCAGCTGCGGCGCGCGGCTGCTCTTGTCGAGAACAGTTTCCTTCCCGAGCCGCGTGTCTCCGAGCCGGAAGAACGCCCAGTAGAACTTGATGTCGAATTCCGTATGCGCAGGCTTTTCCAGGTCAATCACGCGCTGCGCCAGGCTCATCTTACTGCGATGAGCAAACACATTCTGGGCATCGCTTAAGGGCATTGGGAGAAACACAGTGAACTGGTGAGCGGTTGGTTGTAGTAGCAAGACGCCTTGGAACTGGTACCAGTCAAGCAGTGGTTGGCCCTGCCGTGGAAGGTCTGCTGGGAACACAACATCGTCAAACTGCGAGTAGAGTGCGCCATATGCCGTGTTTAGCGTCGAAATGACACGGTAGCGGTTCCTTAGAAAGAGTGTCCACAGACCGGAGTTATCTGGGCTTGCAGGTGCAAATCCCAAATTCTGTTTGGAAAACAGAGACCAAGCAACGTAGCGACTGTCCGACGTCGACACCGCGAGCGGATAGACCTCAGTTGCAGCCAACTGCAAGCTCTCACGGTAACGGCGATCGAGTTCGTCCGCGCCTTGCGAGGGAGTCCACATGTTGCCTTGCAACTGGACCGTTAGACCTGCGGCTGTGTCTGCCTTACGTAGCAAGCCCAGGGGCACGCTCCGCGTCCGGAATTTTTCGACGATGCGTGGCCCTCCCAGATCAGTGAGCGGAGAGCTAAAGATTCCCTGCGAAATGCAATCGTCCAGAGTCAGCCGCAGAGCCATCAGCAGTCCCGGTACTGTGCCACGTGCCTCGAAGAACGTCGCCGCATTGTTCAAAAAGAGGCGGCGTTGCGCCTCGGTCCACGCCGGATCGAGTGCCACTCCAAACCAACTGGCTAGCCAGGCGAGCGCATCGGAGGGTGCACTGCTGGCATCGAGAAGGGCTTGTACTGTCGCGATTCTGTCTTCTATAGATGTGAAGAAACCTTCGGTATTCGCGAAAAAACGATCCACGAAGGATGCGGATTCTTTGTCTTCGCGATACACGCCGGGCAGATAGTGCCGGAGGTAGGAAAACCGCGGATAGTAGGCGCGCAGGGCTCGGATTCGCGGCGTCGTCTTGCCATTTCCGGAGAGAACCAACTTGAGCTGCAGGTACTGTCCGGACGTTCGCTGAAAGAGAAGTTCCCACGTGCCCAGTCCGGATGGCGTTCGAGTCCATGGAAGTTCGGTGCCTGACGGCCGCTTGTACGGTTTTGGCTCCGCGTCCCAATTTTGAGCGGCCAGCGACGCACCATCATTTGCGGCTCGGCTAAAAATCTGAATATCCGTATCGGTGGGGAACGCAGCATCCAGCATTAACCGATGCCACGTGCAATTGAACTCCTTGCCGTCGAAAACCGGAGTAATTAGAGTCGCGCTCTCCACGTACCGCGGTCTTTTCTGCATCACCAGTGGAATCCAGCGATCCTGTGAATCGTAAAAGACTTGGCTCTGCCCCATGACCAATCCTTTGCCGCCGAAAAGACGCATGGGCCGATACTCGGCAATGGGCGTGAGACCGAGTTGATCAAAGGTGAGATGTACCGTGAACGGCCACGCCTGGTCTCCGTTTTGCGAAGCGATGTAAAGCGTGTTCTGGCGCGTACCCTCCGGGACCGGTTCGCTTGCGATAAAGGCAAAATCAAGACCACGCAACGTGAAACTTGGGCGATCTTCCGGCGGGACGATAGTGAGAACAGAATCGAGGGCAACAGGTACACCAAGTTCTTGCCCGAAGCGAAACCGATGAATCCGTGAGAGACGCTGGCTCGAGTCGCTCTCCAAGAACAAAACTGATCCATCCGGGACTGCTTCGATCGCTATCGGATCAAACATGTCAAGCGGCGACGAGAAATTCAGGGAGAGCCCGGAAGGAAAGCTTTGTTCCGGACGCGAAGGAGGCGGCGTGCCATCGGCCGGAACAAAGAACTCCAGGCGTTGTGGTAGCGGCGTCGCCGTCTGATCCTGACGCACTACGGCGAAGCTGCGATCCACAATCCAGTAGCGCCGATTCATTCTGTCCAAAATGTAAACTCCGCCACCGGGCTCGGGCGCCATATCAAACGGCACGAATGGAATGTTTCTCGGCCATACAAACTGACGCGGAGATCCCCCGTGGAAAAGATCAAAAACAACTAGCCCAGCCGGTTCAAGAATTCCGACGACCAAGTAGTGCTGCTCGGTCACAGCGAGACCACTGAATTTACAAGCGGCCGCAGGAGCCATTTCTTCAGTTGTTGCGAAGCTCCCTGCGTTTGAACGCGCCTGGGGGGATTCGTCTGCCGAAGCCCAGAAGTGAGTTGTTGACCCCGTTCCTGAGGAATTCACAAGGAGTTCATCGGAGGAATCGGAGATCCAGTACCAGTTGCCAAAGCGGTCCTGCGCCGCACCTCGGCGCTGATCCAGCGTGGGCGGCACGTGGCCGGGTGCGCTGTGAAAGACGTTTATGCGCGCACTTAGCGTCAGTTCATTCCTCGAGTTCCAGGAAAAGACTTCGCCATCCTGCGCATCAGGACTGAAGATGGGAGAGCCGTCAATCCTTTTAGCCTTCGACCAATCGCGCTGTCCAAGCAGGAGGTGAAACCGGGTTTGGTTGGAGTCCATCATTGGCACTCCCCCGGAATCACAGGCACTTGCGCGAAGCCGCCGGATGGTATTGTCGTGCTGCCTGGCCCGCTGCGCAGTTCATCGATGGGAGTAGCTGCGCCGTCGACAACACTGATGCCCAGAATGCGCGGCAGTTGCAAGCCTGAAATATCCAGCTGAGCGATCGCCGCCCCGTCCGTCGCAAGCAGCACTTCATTGACGAATTCGATTCCTTTGACTCGTCCCGCCACGGCCATGATCTCGAGCGCAATGACGGACTTTCCCAGCGGCCAGCCAATATCTTCAGCGGTCTGTGGCGCGTCGAACAAAACGGTTGGGTCGGCTGGGAGTTCTTCGGTGCCGCCCTTTATCGGCGCCAGAAAATCAGCAACGGCGGCCTTGACGGCCCCTCGCACTGGGGCGGCAGGCACACCAGGGACCACCTGAACGCCGATGGAAACCCAAATTCCTACGTATTCCGGCCCTCTCAAAAATACTTCCGTAGTGATGAGTCTGCGCGAATCCAGGTAGCTACAAACCGTGTTTAGGAAATCATTTTGGGGGACGGGAGCATCTGGCTGCACGGGATCGAATGCCGGGATGAGCAGGAGCGTGACTGCGCCGGGAGCGTCGCCGCGCCCGCTGCTCAACTCCGGATGATAATTCGGTAACACATTTACGCGGCCGATCTGGACTCCCGGCGTTCGCAGAGTGATCGCTTCGAAATCTTGTGAGGTTACGAGGCGGTCACGGTGCTGTAGATAGCGCGAGATCTGTTTCTCTCCAGCGACCGGCGTCTCGGCGTCCGCTCCACCCCACGTGGCGATCGGGTTATTTACCTTGAGACCTTGCAGAACGGGGCTTGTGCTGATGGATCCCGCGCCGACATTTCCAGCCGCGCCCTCGCAGAAGTCATAGGTCGCCAGCATGCGGGCTAGTTCAGGTGGACGGGCGCCGTGGATTCCATCGCCAAAGGTGACCTGTCCAGCCTCCGCGTCGAGCAGGAAAACTTTGGGATCAGCGGGAGGCATCGCGGGGCTGCCGGGTGGTTGTGCAGAGTCTGGGGTGGGAACTTCTGGACCAGCGAGAAACAGATCATCTACCGGATTCCAATCAGCCATATCTCCTTGAACCGGAATCACGGTGACGGTGACGGACTCCGGCAGGACCGGAGCTTGGGCTAGACTCACGGTCTGGTCCGGTTCTCCGGTTCCGTTCGGCAAAACCTCCTCGAAGATATGCTCACGTTGTGACACCGGCACGCTATTGATTCCCACCCATAAAAACTCCCCTGTTCCGGCAGCCGATGGCCGAATGCGCAGCCAGGTAATGAGGCGATCGCTCAACGCGCTGTCGTCGAGCGATGGCGGCAGTTGATTGACTCCGCTTTCCAGCGGATCGATGTTGTTCCACAAACGGAGATCGTTTTTCGCCGGCAACGTTACGTCCACAAAGCCCGGTTCGGAAAAAACGTCTCCTGTCGGCTGGCTGTTCAGCGGCCGATAACTTGGCATTCTGTTGTCAGGCAAACCGCCGCTAGCCGGCAAATTGGGAATATCGAATTGGAGCGTCACGGAAGTCGGTGCACCAACTGAACGGCCAGAAGGCAGAACCCTCGTGCCGTCCGCAAGAAACGGCACGATGCCTACGCTCATCGTTTTTCCGCCGATCGCTTCGCGGGCCGCATCCACGAACGATGCGGCAGGCTGATCTACGTCACGAACCAGCAGAGCCAGCCACAGGTAACCATCCACCGTATCGCTCAAAGCGACCGGCCCGCCTCCGGCCTGCGGGAAGGCTGTCATTTGATAGAGAGTTGGCGGAGTCGCCTGGGGCGATCCTCGGAATGAAGCGTAGAGTTGCTGGTAGTAGTCCAGCATCGCCTGGGTGGGAGAAGTGATCTTTTGCTTGAAATAGATGCGTCCCTCAATGGGTAAAACATCGATTCCGCGCGTGGTGCGGAACGGCACCTGACCCGCACGCACCTCCACGTCGCCGTTGAGCGTAATCGTCTTTAGCTGGTTCTTGTCGGCGTTGGTAATCGTGATCAGGCCCTGCGCGGCAGTCGCCGGCTGAAGTGGGATGTTCAGCAGCTTCAGAAATTTCTTGCGGTTCCTGTCTGGAATCTGATTGCAGCGGTAAAGCAGATTTTCTGTAAGAAATGCGAATACCTCGATGAGCGTGATTCCAGGGTCGCTCTTGTTGAAGTTCGTGTATTCCGGTGTGTAGACCGGGATGCGAGCGACAGCTTCATCAAAGAGGTCTTTGAAGCGGCGATTGTCGAGATTCGGGACCGTAATTGGCACGTTCTGCTAACTCCCAAGATTCAATCGTAAGTTCACGCGTTCTTGTATGCCGGTCGAGACAAGTTTGTATTCGATCGTCGCGATCGCGGATTGCGTCTCTTCAGGATCCTGTTCTACCGACACGCCCGTCACGGAAATACGCGGCTCCCACAACAAAAGCGCCTTCGTGATTTGGTCTTCAATTTGGAATCGCGTGCTCACCGTGTTCGGTTCAAAGAGATATCGCTGCAAGCCTGCTCCAAAATCCGGCAGGTTTAGCCGCTCGCCCTGCTCGGTTTTGAGGATGATGCGAATGGATTCACGGATATTGGTCTCGCCCTCTGACCACGCCATCCGCCCGTCCGCCGCCACTCGAGGAGGGAACGCCAAACTCCGGCCGTAGAGTTGTCCGCCGTTCATCATTGCGGCTCCTTCGAGCTGAAATTAGGAAGCGGCAGGCAAATTTGGAAGAACGGCATCCAGAAGAAAATAATGTCGAGGAGCTTGACAAAGATGATCAGCAGAATTAGGGCCACGATGGTGATAATGGGTATGGAAAACGAGCAGACCATGCCCGCGACAACCCCGTCGCCACAGGGTTTTCCTCCGCCGCTAGGGAGGTCCTTGTGCAATGGGAACGGGAGAACCGACATGATCAGGTCTCCGAAACTCACGCCGCTCATCTTGCTTACCTGGCCGCACAGGGTATCGGACATGACGAACGCGGTGTTTTTGTCGAACTTGCGCAACCCCGCCGGCGTGGTATCAATGGGAAGTCCAATGCGAATCGGCCGCGCCGGAGCATCCGGATCAAAGTAGGCCGCCAGCTGAAAAGCTACCGTAGGTTCGCTGACCAGCGGCGGCGTGAGCGCGCCACAGTTCGGGCGTTCGAGAACGCAGCGAACCGTGAACCATGCCGGAGCCTGCGGGTTAGCATTGGCCTGGGCCACCAGCCTGGGTGGAAACGGCCTCGCCGGAGCAGGAGTAACCGCCAGCACGGCGTTCTTGATCTGTGTCTCAAAGGCATCGCGGTCGTTTAGATTCGTCAGGCCTTGCAGACCATATTTTTTTGCGCCGTTGACGGCATCGAAGGTGACGGTATAGAACGGGAAGGGGAAGGTCGGCCAGCCTGCGGTCCCGTCTGTCCCGTCTACGGTTTGGGTCTGGTAGGTGGTCCGCACGCTCTCGAGCAGTGTTGCAGACGCGTAAGCGTTTTGCAGGGCCGTGACCATCTTCATGCCGGAATAGGTGGCCGCCGATAGTGTGTCCCAGATAGGCTTGAGAGGATCTTGCAGATTTGATCCATCCCCGGCCTGAATTGCCAGCCACAGGTCGTTGAGGTACGTTTCGAAGTAGCGGGCCAGGTCCAGCAGGATGTACCAGGATACCTGCTGAATTTGATCGTTGCCGTTCCGCAGTATCGACGGAATAGCTTTCTGCCTCGCAGACTCCTGGTCCGGGGTCAGCGGCACCGCGTACGGGTCTTTCGGGTCTTTCTGATCAGGCGCAACAGTAGCTGCGACCGTCCTGTCCGCCACATCTTCCAGGTTCTTCAGGGGGCCAATGACTTGCGTCTTGAGCAGCATCTGACGGGCGTCGACGGTGGCAGGCAAAGGGGGCTGTCCAACGGGATTTGGTTGCACGGCCTGAAGCAGCCGCTCGCGGTCGCCGACTGGAATCAAGCCGACCAGCAAACGGCGCCTGCGCAGATCGTCTTCGGTGTAAGCCGCGGGTGACAACGCGTGCCGTTCCTCGCCCTCCACCAGCGTCGCGGGATCGTTCACCAGCTGCCACTGCTTGTTTACAAGCGCAAATTCGTCACAGTCGCGCGGGTCAGGGGCGATCTTATCGGCGGTCGAAAGTGGTTGCAGCATGCGCAGCACGAAGCTCGCTTTCTCCTGCGCTCCCGCATCAATCTTCCGGTCGGGCAGTCCGAGCGTGCGGCACACCAGGCAGGTAGCAACCATGTAGTACCGCTGATGGGGGGGTTGGTACAGTTTCAGAATTCTGCGCCCATCTGTACCGGAAGAGGCTGTCGGCTCGCCAATTACCTGGCTGCCCCTCGCCTGCAAACGCTGCACCGCGCGGTTGCGCGCCCGCAACAGTGTGAGCGCCAGGCCGCTTTTTTGCGGCGCGGGTGCCGGTTCGTTCGGCGGAGAATTCCAGGTTTCAGGCGTAGCGACGTACTCGATCAGCCGCTGCGGCTCGGTGCTCAACAAGTTTTGGAACTCATCCATGAATGTGTCGGTGGCGAAGCGCAAAATTGTGGGCGTACGGAACTTCACACGGTTTTCCGTTACGGTCGGATCGCCGGTCAGCCGCCACAACGGCGCCGCTGTCGTCCACTCGACATGTCCTTCGGTCAACTGTTTCACCAGATGTTCCCTGCTCCCGGCGTATAAGACGCGCTTATGATGCTGCTGCAGATTACTGTTTGGGCCTGTACCGTGCCGCTGAAAGTCGCCATCGGGGCATTCACGGTTACCATGCTTGCCGAAACTTCCACCATGCTCGCCGTGATCGTGACTTTGGCGGCGGCATTGACTGTGATGCCGCTGGTTTGCAGCTTGATCGAATTCCCGTTGCTATCCACGATCTCCACAGAGCCCGGCCCGTCGTGTAAGGTAATTTTTTGTCCGCCGGGTGTTTCCACAATGCAATTTTCCTGCCCGTTTGTATCGTCGAGCGTGATCTTCACTCCGTTGCGCGAGCGCAAAACCTTCTTGTTATTTTGCCCGGCGCCGTCCATCGACTCTGGTGGCTTGTCTTTACCGTTCCACAAACCTCCCAACACATAAGGCCGGCGCGGATCACCGCCCTCAAACGCCACTAGGACTTCGTCGCTCTTGTCGGGAATAAACCAACTCCCGCGATTGCTGCCACCCATCAATGTTGCGAGCCGGGCCCATACTTCGTAGGCGTCGGAGCGCGTGTCCGGGGACCACGGCAAAGTGATCTTCACGCGCCCGCTCCCATCAGGATCGTTAAGATCGCTGACCAGCGCTGGATAGATTCCGTACCACTTCCCGGGCAGGCTCGATTGCTGCTCGACCAGCAGCTCCACCGGCGTCTTATCCAAAGTTCCATGCATGGCCCGTTATTCCGCCTTTCCGATGCCAGGTCGTTCACCGGTAAATTCGGTTTTGAGGCCCGTGTTTCCATCAAACATGTGCTTCACCTGCGTGAGGTAGTATTTGCCGGAAAACAATGGGCCAAGCCCTTGCAAGTCTGCATAGCTGCCAACCCGCAGCTTCGCGTTAGCTTGGGCGATGCCATGGGCAATCACAAAACGCCGGGCCGTCATTCGCAACGCGGACTCGGCCACGGCTTGCGTTTCCCTCGCAGTCAAGGGCACCGTGTGCGCGAGCGATTCTTTGCGTTCGCCGAAAGCGGTCTTGAGGATGCTAATTCCGCTGCTGTCGCCGGCCAGTTCATTGCTGATCACCTGTTCTGTGGCCTCATGGGTTAGACCCGACTTTCCGCTTACGTCCCATCCATTGACGCGAACGGCGGAACGCTGGCCGGCAAGATCAGCGATCGCGGTGACCTGCTCCAGTTCACCGCCGTAGTTCAGCTTCACGGTTCCGCTGTTTCGCTTGGAACGCGGTTTGGCTTTGAGTTTGCCGTCCTCGATCCAGATTTCCGCTTCAATGCTTCGCGCCCGTTCGCGCAGGAACGCCAGATCACTTTGATTTACTTGCGTGAGAAACTTGTACGTCGGACCGCTCACGTCAATTTCTGTCTGCAGACTGTGGTCGGTGGCGATTCGCTTCATGACATCGGAGTCGCTGACATCCGCAAATGAGCGCGTCCGGCGGGTCATTCGCAGATCCTGCAAACGGTCTTCCATTAGCACTGCGATCTCCGGCGGTGTTCCTTCGCCGAAAGTCCCTTCGAGGGCCGAAATGCGACCGTCGAAAATCTTGTCCTGGTCAATCTTGACTTGCATCGTCTTTCCGAAATCCAGTTTTTTGCGGTCGAAATAGAGAAAATCGATCGAGTTATTCTTCGGCCCCCAGTTTCCGAAGCTCGATTCGCAATGATAGAGACCTTGTACGCTTTCCGCGATGAACAGCCGAAGAAGTCCTTGTCCAAGCAACACTTCTTCCTTGCCATCCACGAAGAACGACGGACGTGAAGGTCGAATTCCACCTGCTGCTGCCGCCGTTGCCATGCCTAGTACGCCTCCAACCGATGGCTTCGCTGTGACTTCACTCGGATCAACTTAAGCATTTGCTTCACGGGATCCGGTTGGGCGCCGCCACTCGGGTTCTTCTCCTGTGGAGTTGACGAAGCCGCCTGAACTTCCGGCTGAGGCGCCACTTCCACTTCATTGATGACGACTGCCATGTATTCCTATCCGATTTGCACGCTGAGATTGGGCGGATTGAGATCAATCAGCTGTCCCGGTTTCAACATGCGCGGATTCTCAATGCCATTTGCTTGGGCAATCGACTGCCAATCGGCTCCGGACCCGCCCCCTGGCTGGTTCGCCGCCAGGCTCTGGACGGTCGAGTTGGCTGGCGCCTCTGTGACGGGACTGGTCCCCGGTGGTGGTCCTCCACGTCGCGTCGCTGCCGGTGGATCATTGGCCGGATTGAATGAAAACGCGGTTATTTTTTGTTGCGTCAGTGCAATTGCAACGCTGGCCCGCAGAGGCCGTCCCTCAAATGAAAACAGCTCAAGGGTCTCTTCCATCGACTCCATGATGCCGTCAAATTGGAACGATCCCCAGATAAAGCGCACGGCAGGCGGTATGAATTTCTTCGGATTCGCTTTCGGCTCGCCAATCGGCGTAATGAAATACGCGACACGCTGGGTCAGCTTTCGCACATCATTCACGGGACTAAGTCCCGTCGGCAGTTCGCTCGTAACGTCAAAATACAAAGTGACGGAAAGCTTTGTGGTTCCCGCCCCCACGAATTGGCGCGCTTGCGGACCGTTTTGATCACCAGAGCCCGATGGAGACGCCACCTGATTCGCAAAGCTCACCTTTAGCGAGTCTGGATTGAATTGCACCACCGTCGCTTTGTCGGGGTTGACCGTCTTCTTGAACTTGGCGTCGAGTTCTTGAAGCTCCGCCTTTGCCAATTGAGGTACGTCCGGCATTCTAGGCTCCTCCCTTTGGACGCTTCAGCGACATCGCTTGATAACTAAGCTGCATCTCTTCAATCGCCACGACCCCGTCTTTGGCATTCAACGGTGGCGCTTTCAGTTTCGTGAGCAAACACTTTTTCAGCGAGAAGCGAACCATCTCGGTCTTGCCGTCCGCTCCCAGCATCACGACCTCGGCATCCCCGCGCAGGTCCTTGCGCAGTTGCGCGGGATTGCCGTGTTGCTGCGCGTCAAACCAATCCCATAGATCAAAGCTGCTCGTCATTCCCCGCTTCAGAGTCAGTGTTCCGTAATTCACAGCCCCAACCATCCGGATTTGTTCCGTATTGTTCCCCCCTTCGCGGATGGTCTTCACGTCCATACTCATTTCCAAACCGTCGCATTCTGAGAAGGCCGCGTTGCAAAGCTTTGGACCAATAAACGGCACGTTGATCTCTACCGAGAAATTGAATGCCGTAAACGGATATGCGCTCTGTGTCGCCATGGTCCTATCGACCTTCGGTCACGAAAGTCCGGTCCGCCGTCTGTAGCAGCCGAATCCTCAAAAAGCGCATCGGCACGGATGGCGCAACTCGCAGTTCCACCACAAATTGGCCGCGGTCCTGGAGCTTTGCGTTGAGATTGTCGTCCGCTACAACCTGGTAGGCCTCTCTCGAGATTCGCCCGGAGAAAGCGCCACGTATAAACAGGCGGTCGAGTAATTTCTCGAAACCACGCTGGACAGCCCTGCGGAATTCGTCCCCGTTCGGCTCGAATACGTAGTCCACGCCTGCGCGCAGCGCTTCTTTTCGCAGAAAAGAGAGCAGCCGCCGCACATTGATCGGCTGGAGATCGGAATCAGGTGCGAGGGTGAGTTCCGACAGACATAGAAACCCATCGGGTTCTTGCGTGACTGGATTGATCTGCTCAACTTGCAACTGCTTCCTCGAGTCAATCGTTTCGGCGATTACCGGTGTAAGTCCGACCACGCCATGCAACGCTTCATTTGCCGGTGAAACCCACGCACCGCGATCCGCGGAGCGCGCGGCCATTGTTCCCGCAATGGCCCCGTCCGGAGGAGTGGTGCGCAGCTGCGTCAGGTCGCTTTCTTCACGTCCAACAAGCCAAGGGTGGTAGAGCGCGCCAAAGCTGAGCGCCGCCAGGTCCGCTTGCTGTTTAAGTTGTGTGGCATGAGAGATTGCATCGGCCTCGCGGTAGTGCCAAGGCAGTGTCAGAATCGCTAAGAGATCGCCCCGCGCGGCGCACATGTGCAAAATGGCGCGGTGAACTTGCAGCATTGTGTTCGGTTGGTATGCGGCAATCGAGGTCGCCCACCATCCCGAAATACCGGGAATTTGCATTGCGACTCCGTTTGAGTAGTCGCTCGATGAGCCCGCCGCTTCACGTCTCGCCCGATAGAAATAGACGCCGGGCGGCCGGCCGTAGAGGGTCTTGCTTCCCGAAAGACCTGCAAAAGTTACGGCGGCGGACTCGAACTGAGGATCGGTCGCTTCTTCGACGTACGTGGTGAAACCCGGCATCACGTCCCAAGTCAGTGTGAAATTTCCCGCAACCAATGGCCCCACCGAAAGGATCGGCGCGGGAATTTTCTGTAGAGTGCACGGCTGGAATTCACCGGAAGGAAGCTCGGCCACTCGAGGGATTTCCGGCCTGTTCCAGCAATCCAGAAAGTGCCACCACTCCGGATGCTGCAAGGGAGAGGACTCGACAGGAGATGGAATTGCGTCGGAACCCGTGGGCTGCCTACCGCGCTGTACGGCATCGGGAACGCAGATGATTGTGGCTTCTTCGATCTCCAACGCCGCGTGTATCCCCCTGAACAACGGCTCGCTGGAAAATCCTGGCCGGCCACTTTGTGCCATGATGGCTTCGGCATCCGACAACAAGTCTTCGACTGAACTATCCGCAAGTCTCGAATCAAGAAACAACTGTGGTCCGAAGTCTCCAGCACTCTCCGGTGCGCCGCCCACGCGCACAATCCAGCAACGGGTTCCGCCATTTCTGAAGAAAGCCCGCACTGCAGAAGGCAGATAGGCGTAGACCGTTTGCTTGGTACCCGCTTCTATGGCCAGCGGCAAATCGCTGCCGAACATTTGCTCGAATTCGGGAATGCTCTCCACCGCTACCGGGAGATGCAGCGGTCCGCTGGCGGTTAGGCCAACAAATACGGCGATGTCCATGCGCACCAAGGTTTCTTCGGTCGGCAGCGACACGACGTCGAACTCAATCCCCGGCAGACGGGCGGAAATGGCCATTTTTATGTACCGACTTCCATGGAGTAACGCTCGAACGCCAGCACCATTTCTTCCATCGCTACATCGGTTCCCTTTGCGTTCAAGGGCCCGCAGGTGTATTTGATGGGGCGCGCGTTGGTCAGCGTCCACGTCGCCACCGTCGTGGTGTGATCCTCACTTTTCAGCTGAACTGTCACGTTTTGCGTCTGCGTTTGATCGCCCAGGCGAACTCGATCGAGCCACGCATACAGAGTGTTTGAGCCGATAATGCCGCGCTTGAACGTGATATCCCCAGATTTGTTCAAGCCCGTGATCTTCATCACGTTGTTTTCCTTCTTGTTGCCCGGACGGTATTCGGCAACCGTCACTTCCATCCCCAGGCCGCTCACCTCCTGGAATCCGGCATCGACGGAGTTGGCGTCCGGTCCGATTCCCAGGTTCACCAGAAAGTTGAATTGTACGAACGGAAATGCTCTTGGTAATGTGCCCACAGAAGCCTCCTATTACTTGGCATCGGCTGTCCATTGGCCGATGCGGAAGATGACGAACTCTGCCGGACGTAGCGGGGCAACACCGATCAGGCAAACCATTCGGCCGTTGTCCAGATCGTTCTGCGTCATCGTCGAGCGGTCGCAGCGGACGAAATAAGCCTTCTCAGGCTTGTCGCCCAGCAACGCGCCGTTTTGCCATTCGTTCAGCAGGAAATCAGAAATAGTTCGGCGCACGTTGGCCCACAGGGCGTCGCCGTTCGGCTCGAAAACTGCCCACTGGGTCCCTTTGTCGATGGAGTGTTCGAGATAAGCAAAGTACCGGCGCAAATTCACATACTTCCATTCTGGATCGGAACTAATCGTCCGCGCGCCCCAAAGCCGCAACCCTCGGTCCTCGAAGGAACGGAAGCAGTTGATACCCAGCGGATTCAAGACGTCCTGTTGGGCCTTGTTTAGCGTCGTCTCAAACGCGAGCGCCAGCGTAACCACCTCATTTGCGGGCGCCTTGTATACGGCGCGGTGGATGTCGTTCCGGGCATAAATCCCGGTGACAAATCCCGACGGCGGAAGATTGACTTCTTTCCGGGTAACTGGGTCGAGAATGGTGACCCACGGGTAGTAAAGCGCGGCGTAGGTCGAATCGTACTTGGACCTTAGTGCACGAACGTCGGCGATGCTCTCGCCGTCGCCGGAGTCCAGCACCGCGATTCGATAACGCATGCGCTCCGCGTGGGCGATCAGCAAGCTCAAAATCGTGCTGGCGTCGTCGCGGTATCCATCCTCGTAGCCGAATGTAGATCCCGGTGCAGCAACGATCGCGATTTCGTCGATATCTTCAAACGCCACGAGCCCGCTCTTCGTCGTCGCCGCGGGATCGCTTTGACCTTCATACTTGTCGGCCCCGGGCCGCTGGCCATCATTTCCGCCGGCGAGAATGACGTCGAGCGATCGCTGTGCGTCTGCCGACTTGGGATTGAAAAGGTTGGCTTGCAGCGGCACAATCGGCTGGATCGACGCGCTTCCCGCAAGAAGTGTGGCGTAAAAGGTGAGCCCATCCGGTACATTTAGAGTTGTGATGACGATTGGAATGCTGCGCGCTTCTCCCAAGCTGTCGGGCTTTGCAGCAAATTGCGCCGTAATCGAGTCTTTCTTTCCGTTGGTCTCGTGACTGGGATCGAGCGCCAGCCCTGAATAGACCCAGGTAGGCAGCGCGGGATCATCCGGATAAATCGTAACGGTTGCCGTGATCACCCGTATCTCATCGCTGACTTGCGGGTCGGGATTCGGCAGGAGCTGGCTCAGCAGCACCTGCCCTCCACTAGAGTTGAATCGCCAGCTCGGCTGCCCTGCGGCAGCATCGAAAAAGGATTGTGCCGTCGCAAGAATCGGTGCGCTGCTCAAGGGGCTGTTGAGCGGCGGAGACGCAAGCGGATTGCCCAGCGTGCCCAGGGGACTCGTCAGAGGACCGGAGACCACCACCACGTCGTTATCCAGAAGTCCGCGTGCCCGTGCGATGATCTTGCCGTTAACCGTTTCCTGACCCAGTATGTTTGGTCCGAGTTGCAAGGTAAAACGCACACGCATGTTGCCAAAGTCACCAGGGAAGCGCGCGAGAACATTGATTGTGGCGCCTGCGGCCCCGGAGATGACAAACCGGGCGCGGCCGTCCGCATTTGCGTTCGAAGTGCCGGACGCCAGGGGAGTAAACGTGCGTGAAATGTACAACCGAACTCCGCCGTTTTCGAAGAACGCCCGTGCCGCATGCCACATGAAGTTGTGCAACTGGCTCGACCCGTACTGCACTTGTTGTGGGTCGCCATACGTTCTCTCGAACTCGTTCACGCTGGTGATCACGTCGGGCTGGATGTCCACGGGACCATAGCGCGTCGGCCCCACGAATCCCGTGGTGGTCGTTCCTACGCCTTCGATTGACTTTGAGCGGAACGAAACTTCTTCAACGTAAACTCCGGGAGCAAGGTACTCTGGCATCGCATTCTCCTCGCGGTCACACGGGTGACCCAGCCGTAGTGATCAGCAAAACCGGTAACGAACGCCCACTGACTGAATCTACAGATCGCAGAACAAGATTTTTTCCATAGCTGACGGTGAAGCCGCCGGCCGCCGCGGAATGGTTCGTGTCCCGCCAGGCCGTCGCCATGGTTTGCTGCAATGTCTGTTGCAGGTCCGGGGGAACTTGCGGGTGAATCCGCGGCGTATAGAAAACGGAAATATCAACGGGCCAGCTCTGGTCCGTCAGCTTGACCGAGCCCGTTCCCATCGGCGAAGGAAAGAGCGTGCTAACTGGTTCGGGGTACGGCGCGCTCAGTGTTACCATCCCGCGGTCGTCAGCGACTCCAAACACTGCCGGCATTCCTTTAAAATGCGCTTCCACCATCGCCCATGCCGCTACGGTCTTCGGACCGTCATCTTGCAGTTGCGCGTAAATCGTTGCCGCTGGTCCCGGTAACGTCCGCTGTGGTGAAGAGAAAATGGGAAGCCACGTGTCTCCCGGAACGGCGACCGCGAGGAGCGGACTGGCGCTGACTCCGTACAATCCGCGTGCCGGCATCTTCACTGAAAAACGAAAAGGCAAATACCTCTCGCTTGGATCGCTGACCTCGATGGTGAACGGAATGGCCGGTGGATTTGCCGCCCAGAAGCTATCGTCACCTGATCCGCTCTCCGCTCCGTGCAATCCTGGCAGCCGAAGAAACGAATAGACGCCTACGTGGTTGGCGAATGCCGTGGAGCGCAGTTCCGGCGCGGCGTTGGGATAGGCAATCACATTCAGTCCCGCGTCTGCTGGACTTCCCACCGCCACATCCCAGAATCGCACGCCAAACGGAGCGACGATGGTGAGCTGATCCAGGACCGTAACCGCTGTGCTCATGGCACGCTCACCAG
>Ga0137358_10000059_pt1 | contig 34014 bp, 34 predicted proteins | sample Mad1_20_16metaG_FD_105551 | JGI IMG/M metagenome (GOLD analysis project Ga0137358, IMG submission 105551) | Vadose zone soil microbial communities from Angelo Coast Range Reserve, California, USA - Mad1_20_16 metaG | ecosystem: Environmental > Terrestrial > Soil > Vadose zone | place: USA... | reverse complement strand
GCCAGCGGGGCCGCAATGCTGGCGTTTGGATTCCGGAAAATGTGTTCGGCCAGCACCATCGCACCCAGGACTCCGGCGCGCTTGCCGAGTTGCGGAGGCACCACGTACTGGTCGATTTCTTCCAGCACCGCGCTGGCGCGGATGTAGCCGTTCAGCAACTGCGCCAATTCCTTTCGCACCATTGGAAACAGTTGCTCCTGCTGCATCACGCCGCCGCCCAAAACGATGCGTTCCGGCGAAAGCGTGCACACCCAGGTAGCGAGGCCCAGAGCCAGATAGCGTGCTTCCAGTTTCCAGCCCGCATGATCGGGTGGCAACTCCTGGGCGGGCTTGCCCCAGCGAGCCAGCATGGCAGGGCCTGCAGCCAGTCCCTCCAGGCAATCCTGATGATACGGGCAGCCACCCGGATAGGGATCAGTTGCGAAATCATGCGGCACGCGAATATGTCCCATCTCGGGGTGCAGCAGGCCATGGATCACCTCGCCGTTCACGATCGCGCCCCCACCAATGCCGGTCCCGACTGTCAGGTAGATGAAGTTCGCGATCCCTCGCCCTGCGCCCCACCGAGCCTCGCCGGCCGCCGCCGCGTTTACGTCAGTATCAAATCCTACGGGCACTTCGAGCTCGCGCCCCACAGTCCCGGCCAGATCGTATTGCTGCCATCCCGCCTTTGGGGTGGAGGTGATGTACCCAAAGGTTGGCGAGTCGGGACGAAGGTCCACGGGCCCGAACGATCCGATGCCCACTGCGCTCAACTGGGAACCGGCGTGCTCACGAAAGAATCCAAGAACCTTTTCAAGCGTCAAGTCGGGTGATTGGGTTGGAAAGGCGGCTACTTCCAGGTCATCGGGACTGGTTCCGACTCCGCAAACGAATTTAGTTCCACCCGCCTCGATGCAACCGAAGATGCTCAATCGCGCCTCGCGATGCCAAGTGTTGCACAAGTCGTAGCCTTGGAGAAGTCCCCGCGCTGAAGCGCGAGTTCACTAGGCTGCCGGCTTCCGGCGTGATTTGGTGCGACTCTTGCGAGCGCGACGCTTGTTATGCTTCTTCGGAATCTTTGTGGAAACCATTTCATAGGACTGCCGCACGAATTCCCTGAACTCGTTGTCGCTCACCGCATCGAGCCGGTCGAGCATCACCCACTTGTAGCGGCCCACGTAGGGCGCTGGTCGGATGTCTTCCCGTTCCACCAACTCCGCGAACACGTCGGGCGCGCTCTTGAAGCACACCCGCAATTCATCGAGCCCGAGGATCACGAAGATCTTGCCGCCAACTTTGAAACAGAGATTGTCGCCCCACTGGAGGTTCTCCTTGGAGTTCGGGAAGGAGAGGCAGTATTCGCGAATGGAGTCGACATTCATGACCGATTTTCGACTGCCAATTGTCGATTGCCGAGTGTGCCTGGGCAAGACTTTAGAGCGCTGCTCGTTGCTCGCAAAGTCAAAATTTCTGCCCATCAACCATTTCAGGAAAAAACACTCTAGCCTTGTTCTTGTACGTTTTTTAAGACCGTCGCCTTGCTATACGCAACCTGGAATCCAAGCCGCAGGCAGTTCCGCTGGGATGCGCTTCCGCCGTTTGTCACGACAACCGCCAGTTCGCATCCAGCATCTGCCGCCGCTTGCAGGCGGGTTTTCAAGAGTGTGGTCTGCAGGCCCCGCCCACGAAATTCCGGGAGTGTGCCTGCCCCGAACAAAGCGAATGTCCCGTGCTCCGGGATCATCATGCCCGCCGCTGCAGCCACGGGAATTTGGCCCATCTGAGCGAAGAACGTCAACGTCCGCTCGCACTGAAACATGGGAGCGAGCATCTCGGCGAAGCCCGCGGGTTCGTTGCCATTTTCAAAGAAACTTCGCGTCACGATCTGGGAGAATTGCAGCGCCTCTTCGGGCCGGCCAGGCAGGATTTTAATCTCAGGCGACGGACTAAAGGCCTCGAGGTTCTCAAGCGTCCGATAGAGCACGTTGTTCAACTCTGCAATTCCGTAGCCGCGAGCCTTCACCAACTCCAGCAGGCTCGCATCCTCAGCGGACAAATATCGAGTTGGGCAGGGGCGTGGTGTGAGCGATAGAAAGCCTCCAACCGCTCCAGGTCAGACTCTTTCACGGGGCCGTCGAAGCCCATTCCCACGGCGCGTCCAATGGGAGAGTTGAGGCCGGCAAAGATCATGTGCCCGCCGCAGATGGGCTCAAAGGCTGCGCCGATTTCAGGGCGCAGATCGCCGTACAGGCGCGCGTACTCCACCTGCGGGAATTCCTCCGCCGACTCTAGCCGGCGCGCGAGTGCCTTGTCGACGAATCGCAGGCAGAATTCCTTTCTCGGGGCTTTTGTGGAGGATTAAAAAATGAAACTGGAAGACCGTGACGTGCGAGCAATTACCATTCAGCACTCAGCATTCAGCCTCGGAACATTTTGCTAATCTCCGGCGCTCGGCTGAACTGGACCGTTTCAGATTGAAAGCTGAGTGCTGAAGGCTCAGACCTTAAACCTGCTCACGTGCCTCGCCCAACGTGACATTCACGTCCATCTTCTGCTTTCCTCGGTACAGCGTGACTTTCACGCTGTCGCCAGCCCGGTGTGCGTTCATCACCTGGGCCAGGTCCTGCTGGTCTTGCACATTCTCGCCGTCGATCGCCACGATCAGGTCACCGCCCAGCATGATCGGGATATTGCCCAGGTAGGCGCGTTCGGTGCCTCCTCGCAGGCCCGCATGCTCGGCCGCGCCACCGGGTGTAACTTTGACAATCAATAGCCCGAAGTCGACGGGCAGACCGATCTGGTCCGCCAATTCCGGTCCCACCGGGATGGTCGCAACGCCCATCGCCGGTCGCCGCACCCGGCCCAGCGTCACCAAGTCGTTGAGCACTGCTTTCGCGGCGTTGATGGGAATCGCGAATCCAATTCCGGCATTTTGGCCCACGTTCGACAAGATCATGGTGTTGATGCCAATCACTTCTCCGTGCCAGTTCATTAGCGGCCCACCCGAGTTCCCCGGATTAATCGCCGCATCGGTCTGAATGGCTTCGTCGATGGTGGCACCGTTGGGTTCCTTCACGGGGCGGATCGAACTGACAATGCCGCGCGTCATCGTGCCGGCCAGTCCAAAGGGATTTCCGATCGCGTACACCTTTTGGCCCACTTGCAGATTGCGGGAGTCGCCCAGGACCGCGGGCGTAAGATTCGGCGCGCTGATCTGGATCACGGCGAGATCGTGGGCCGGATCCGTGCCAACGACCGTGGCGCGGAATTTTTTGCGATTGTGCATGGTGACTTCAACCTGGCGCGCGTCGGCAATCACGTGGTAGTTGGTTAAGACGTGGCCTTCCTTGTCGATCACGAAGCCAGACCCTTGGCCTTCTTGCGGTACCAGTCCGTAAAAGAAGTCGAAGGTTACGGCCTTGGACGTGATGTTCACCACCGAGGGAATGTTCTTGCGGTAGACGAGGATATTGTTCTGCTCTTCGGAATCAAGGGACTCGCCGCCCGCCGCTTCCGTAATCTCAACCTTGTTCGAATTGCTGGTCCAGTTGATCGGATTCAGCCGACCCGACCGCCAGGTTGTGAAATAAAAGAACGCTCCAGCCAACAAAATTGCAAGGGCAACGGGCCGCAATAGCTTCATGACAATTCCTTCTGAACGCTCGCGAATAACTATCGATCAGTACGGTTCAATTCTAGTGAAGAACTCATGCGCAGGCACCTGCTGAAATCAGCCGATCCCGCAGGTCCTGCATCGCTTGTTAGCAATGGATACGCAAATTCCGGTTGGCTGGTTCGTAGTCGGGTAGAGCGGACACGGCCAACGCGTTATGAATTTCTTTCCGCCTCTTCCCGCAGATGCTCGTAAATTTCTCGAACCCGCCGCTCGGTCATGTCGAGCGAGCCGGAATTATCAATGACGTAATCCGCCGCTTTGATCTTCTCTTCGTCCGGCAACTGCGCCGCCATCCTTCGCTCCACCTCGCGCTGCGCCGCTTGCAAGTCGATCTGCAGGCGTTCGGCAAATCGTTGGATGCGTTGTTCGTTGCGGCAGGTTACAACAATCAGGCGGTCGAAGCGATCCGAGGCTCCCGCCTCGAGTATGAGTGCGGCCTCGACTATCGCAATCGCGTGCGGGTCGCGGCGGCCTAGTTCCCCCATCCACTCATCCTCGCGTCGGATGACGACCGGATGCACGATGCGGTTCAACTCCTCCACCCTCGGGGACTCGCCGGACTGTCCGAACGCCAGTTCGGCCAAGCGAGCACGATTGACGCTGCCGTCGGGGTTCAGAATCCGGCTCCCAAAGCACCGGACCACCTCGTCGTAGACGGCCTGCCCCGGTTGCATCAGTTCGTGGGCGATCTGGTCCGCCTGAATGAGCTTCGCTCCCAGCGCCACGAACATCTCGCCGACCACCGACTTGCCGCTGGCAATTCCACCGGTAAGCCCGACTTTCAGCAAATGGTCCTCTCTCCGGAGGAGCGTTGTGGAAAGTGATGTTCAGCACAGAGACACAGAGACACGGAGAAAGACATGACCAAATCGCTTTGCAAGTATCCCGGCAGCATAGTCCTTGTGAGAATTGTGGCGATTCCGACAAAACGATCGTATTGTTCGCCGTTTCCCTTCTCTGTGCCTCTGTGTCTCCGTGGTGAAAAGACTTTAGCCAACCGGAACGGCCGCGGCCCGCCGCAGCTTTGCGGCCCGGACCGTGTTCGCCATCAGCATCGCGATAGTAAGCGGTCCAACTCCTCCCGGAACGGGTGTTAGCGCGCCCGCGACTTCAGCCACTTCCGGATGTACGTCTCCGATCAGGGTCGATCCATTCTTGGCGAACGCCTGCTCCCGCTTCTCGTTGCCCCGAAAGAACCGCTCGAACTCAGCCCGGTCGGTGATTTTGTTCATTCCCACATCGATAACAGTCGCACCCGGTTTCAAAAAATCCCGTGTGACCATCCCGGTGCGGCCAATGGCAGCCACCAGGATGTCAGCCCGCCGACACACGCCCGGCAGGTCTCGGGTTTTCGAGTGGCATACAGTGACCGTCGCATTCGCATTCATCAACAACATGGCCATGGGTTTGCCGACAATGTCGCTACGCCCCACGACTACCGCATCCTGGCCGGCGATGGGGATGTTCGACCGCCGCAGCTTCTCCATCACCCCGGCCGGCGTGCAGGGCACCAGGCCCGGCCGTTGGGTCGAGAGAAATCCGACGTTCATGGGGTGAAATCCGTCCACATCCTTCGCCGGATCAACTGCCATCAGAACTCTCTTCGAATCCACTTGCGCGGGAACAGGCAACTGCACCAGGATGCCGTCGATCTCGTCGCGCCGGTTCAGATCCTCAACCAGAGCAAGCAGATCGGCGGTGGTCACATTACTAGAAGGCGTATGCTTCTCGCTGTAAATACCAACTTCCTCGCTGCTCTTGACCTTGCCGCGAACGTAGATCTCGGACGCAGGATTGTTCCCCACCAGCACCACCGCCAGCCCCGGGCGCATGCCACTGGAGGCCAGCGCCTTCACCTCGGCCGCGACCTCCGCCCGAATTTCGCTCGCGATCTTATTGCCGTCCAGAACCGTGGCCGCCATTCCCAACCTCGCCGGAGAAGATGGTCTGCTGCGTAAATCTCATTCTAAACCGTTCGCAGGACCTTCCTGGCGATCCCAACTTTGGACCCACTGGACTTCAGCAGGATGCTTCTCCGTGTCTCTGTGTCTCCGTGGTGAATTGGGCCTCGCCCGACAGGATTCCGGCGATCGGCTTGTACCGGCGTACAATATCGCCATTATGATTCCGGAGGACTTGCTCGAGCTAATGGCCTGCCCGGTATGCATCCAGCCATTGGTGCGCAGAGCCAACCCCGAGGCGCTTCAATGCACGCAGTGCCATCGTGTCTATCCAGTGCGCGACGGCCTCGCCGTAATGTTGATTGACCAAGCCACCATCGAACCGTCCTGACTTGGGTTTTTTGCCCCTTTCATTCCCTGGAAATCGCCGCTTTTCGTCCCACATCGACACCTTATGTCACTAACCAGACGATACGTTCGGAACTGCGACCCCGGTTACCACGCTCCGGGTTGCCCACAACTCTTTCCTTCTACACGGGTTAAAGAAACCAGAACGACTTCTGAAGCGTACTAGACAACAGCGGCAGTTTACGGCATGGAAATTGCATGCAACATTTATGGCAGCCGCTGAGTCTAATAGCCCAAGGACGTCGAAAGTAGGTCGGAGGTGAGGACGGCCATGAAAGAACGATTCACAAACATGGAACTGGCGTCTCTACGGAGCGATCTCCTGCAAGGTGGGATGATCGACTCCCGCGAAGCCGCCGAACTGTTGCAGGTTTTCCTGATGGGCCGTGGCTATGGGGTTTCTCCCCAAGCGGCTCTCGATGCTGCCGGTCGCGTGGAAATGGCCGGTTGCTCTCTGCCGGTACTTCAGCATGAACTGGAGAATCTGGCACTGGTCATGTAATTCAGCTTTGAAAAAGCGGTGACTTTTTCAAACCGGGCCAAGTCGTAGAAGCGGTGACTTTAGAGATTGACAAAATCTGACCGGACCTCGGAACTCAGTCGTTCCGATCAGGTTATAAGTAGAACAGCCGGGCCAACCAGCCCGGCTTTTTGTTTTGGCGTTCGAACTTCTCTTGACAGCCACCACCTGCCTCGCCCACCATTCCTGATTTATTGAGGGACGTATGCCTGTGAAAACGAAGAGCCGCAAAGGCAAGCGCAGTCCCAAAGCCACTCGTCCGCACATGCCTGGTTACGGTGTGCCGACCTACGCCAAAGGTCTTTTGCCTTGGAAATGGCCCGAGCAGCGTCTCGCAAAATCACACAACTACTGGCTCATTACGACGCGCCCCAACGGAGCACCGCACGCCATGCCAGTCTGGGGCGTTTGGGTCGACTCGGTGTTCGTTTTCTCCACCGGCCGCGAGTCCCGCAAGGCCAAGAATCTGGCTGCCAATCCAAAGTGTGTCGTTTGCAATGAATTGTCCAAGGAAGCTGTCATCGTGGAAGGTGTCGCCACCGAAGTCACGGATCCCGCTCAAATCAAGGAATTCGGCCGGCCCTATCAACGCAAGTACAAACCTTGGAAACTGGACCCTAGCAGGGGGCCGATCTTCATGGTTCGTCCTCGAGCAGTCTTCGCAATGTACGAGAAGAAATTCGCGAACGCGGCGACCAAGTGGGTATTTGAAGCTTAAGGGCCAAGGGCCAAAAGCTAAGAGCAGCGTTTTCTTATTCGTAGCGCAAACTCTCCACCGGATCGAGCTGAGCCGCGCGTGTAGCCGGAAGCGTTCCGAACAAGATTCCCACCAGCGATGAAACGAGGATAGCGATAATTGCCGATAGCCCCGAGATCGGGATGCGATATGCCGTCAGGAAGCGCACCGAGAAAGGAATCGCCAAGCCGATGATGATCCCGAGAATTCCTCCCACCAACGAAATCAGCACGGCTTCCGCCAGAAACTGAAAGCGGATCTCCCGATTGGTGGCGCCGATTGCCTTCCGGATTCCGATCTCGCGGATGCGCGAACTCACCGTCGCGAGCATGATGTTCATGATGCCAATACCGCTGACCAGCAACGTGACCGCTGCAATCAGGAGCAAGCCTATGGTCAGTCCGTTGGCAATTTTGTCCCAAACCGAGAGAAGCTGGGTGAGGTTGCTGACGGTGTAAACGGATTCGGGCCGGTGGCGCGATCGGATGACACGAGTAATTTGGGTGGTCGCTGGCACCACGTCATCGGGACTGGCAACCGTGAAGAAAATCTGCTTTACGGACGCGTTCTCTGTGAAGTAGCGGCTGACCGTGTAGGGAATCACCATGGTGTAGTCCTGTACTTCAGACTGGCCAAAGGTGTCCACCCCTTCTTTGAATGTCCCGACCACGGTGAATGGCAGCCCGCTCAGTTTGATGGTTTGCCCGACGGCGGCATCCACCGACCCGTAAAGTTCCTCGGCCATTTTCTGGGTAAGCACGCCGACCTTGTTGCGGGACTGGGCGTCTTCGTTGTCAAAGAAGCGCCCCGACAGCACGAACAGATTGCGCACACGGGCGTATTCCGGAGCCGCTCCCATCACCATGATGTCCTTTTCTTTGCCCGAGCCCGCCGAGATGCGCTCGTTCAGGACCACGATGGGAGACGCATAGGAGACGCTGGGCACCTGCTCCTGCACGGCGCGGAGATCGTCGATGGTAAGGGGATCGGGAGCACTGGCCGTGATGCGCTGCGCGCCGCCTGAGTACTCGACGTAAATCATGTTGGCGCCGATCGCCTGGATCAGGCGTTGCACATACTGTTTCCCCGTCAGACCGATGGTGACCACCAGAATCAGCGACGCGGTGCCGATCACCATGCCCAGGGCCGTCAACGCGAAACGCACCTTGTTCGAACAGAAGGTGTCGTAGGCGAAGGCGAAGATTTCGCCAATCGCCATTTGCGGCCGCAGTCTGGGTCTACGCATGCCGATTAGATGCTAAACAACCAGAGGTGGAAGGGCAATGGCAGGGCTCGACAGGGTGATCCAGATCGCGATCCGAGCCATTCATTTCAGCCGACAAACGCGCACAGCGGTGTTTTCGTACGGGCATTGCATATCCAATGGCCCCGGCTGTTCCACCACCACCCAATTCACGCCGTAACGAGCCTTGAGCTGGCTGAAGTCGGCAGCCCCGAAGGTCTCCCATCCGCGTTGAGCTTCGACCTCTGCGCGCCAACGGAATGCCAGCCGCGGCACTTGAGTAGCGACCGCAGAATCCTTGGCAGCATCGGCCAAGGCACTACGCTCAGCCGAAGCGCGGAAGCCGTGGAAGTCTTCTCCCGGACGCCGCATGTAGTCTGCGCCCAAGGCAAAGTAACTGTCCGCCGGGGTATGGTCGCGAATCCAGATAAACGCCTGCACCCATAAGTTCCGCGAATCCGTCCCAGGCCACTCCAGATGCGAGGACGCCGGATAGGTTCGCAGCTGGGCGTAGAGCATCCCACCCGCAAGGGGAAGGAACAAGACCAGCCACCGCCACCAGCACCTTTGCAGAAGCTTCTGCCCGAGCAGCCCACCGCCGAGGACGGCGAATAGCAGATAGAGCAAGTGTAGATAGCGCATGGGCTGCAGTGGCCGTAACCGTTCGAGACTGTGGGGGCCCATCACCGTCAGGGCAACCAACAATTGGAAAACTCCGTAGAAGGCGAGCCGAGAGGACAGGTGAGCCATCGTCGCCCCGCCTTGGCGTTGCCCAATCCAACGAAACCACCCCAGGAACACAAACGGCGCAAAAACGCCCAGCCACTCATACCACTGCCAACGTGCCAGGAAGTAGTAGTTCCGCGTATCCGCGGCGGCCCGCCAGGCGTCGGATGTGGGGTCGAAGATCCATCCCAGAGGCGCGAGAGAAAATACCCACGACGCGGAGCCCGGCGCCGGTCGCCACGCCAGAAACCCGCACAGTGACATTCCGAAGCTCGCCATGATCGGATGGATTGCGAACGCCAAGATCAGCAGGCCGCCCGTCAGCGCGTACCTGCGGTCGAGCGTGGCAACGATCGCTGCTAGAAGCGCCACCGTCGCCAGCGCGCGAGGGTGCAGATTCTGATCGACCAGGTAAAGGCCACTTCCGGCAATCGGCAAAGTCAACAGCACCGCGACCAAGCCGACAGACGCCCACTGCGCATAGGTTTCGGCAAAACACCGGCAACTGATCCGCCAACATCCCCAAAGCAAGAGAACGATAGCAAGATAGTCCCAGGCGAGAATCACAACCGCCAACGGCATGTGGGTTGCTCGCACCGAACCGGCTACTAGCTTGTCGAAAATCGTCGCCTGTAATTGGACCGTGAAGAATTCAGAGTCGTGCGGGAACAGCGTCGGATTGAGGTCATGCTTGATGGCCGCGAGATAAACGGCATCATCTTCGGCGCCCGGATGGTATCCGGCAACGAGAATGCCGAGCCCAGCCAGAACCGCAAGAATGCTGACCTTCTTGATTATGGGATAGTTTTTCAAGCGTTAAGAACTTAGAATTGCGTCACATGCCCACAAAGGCCGTACGGCTTGCGGCTGGCGAAATTGAATCCTCCGCGGACATCCCCGATGTTCGCGTTTCTGCGGCACCGCGCCCCGTGGCGAAGCTGGCCATCGTCGTTCCCACTTTATGCGAAGCGGAAAACATCCGGGTCTTGCTCGACCGCATTCGACAGAGCCTCGACCCTCTCGGTTTCGCGTATGAAGTGATCGTGGTAGACGACGACAGCCGCGATGGAATCGCCACCATCGTACAAGAAATCGCTGCCTCGGACCCGCGCGTGCGCCTTTCGGTGCGCACCGGAGAGCGCAGCCTCGGGGGCGCGGTTCTCCACGGCTGGAGACACACGGATGCAGAAATCCTCGCGCTGATTGACGCGGACCTGCAGCACCCGCCCGAACTCCTGCCTCAGTTGTGGAAAGCGGTGGAAGAGGGCAACGACGTCGTCCTGGCGAGCCGCTATGCCCCGCAGGGCGGGCTGAAAAACTGGCACCCGGCGCGGCACCTGCTTTCATGCATGGCGATCTGGCTGGCGTATCCGCTCCAGAAGCCGGGAATTTACGTCAAAGACCCCATGGCGGGATTCTTCATGGTGCGGCGCTCCTGTTTGCGTGAGGTGGACCTGCACGGGCAAGGTTTCAAGATTCTGCTAGAGATTCTCGTCCGCGCCAATGTCCGCTCGGTCGCCGAAATTCCCTTCACTTTCGGACCCCGGCGCGCCGGCACAAGCAAGGCTAGTTTGAAAGTCGGCCTCGACTACTTCATCTTGCTCTATAAGTTGTGGAGAAGCAGGTCCTAGGTGTTAGGTCGTAGGTCTTGGGCGTACGTCTCATGTCTTAGGTTCCCGTCTTATCTGCGACGCCACGAGTGTAGTAGCTCATGCCTCTGGTTTCCAGTCTGCGCCCCTTCGCGTCAAAGATCCGGAAACGCCCCAAGCCCCACTTCTGCAAGGCAAACTGCAAGGTTGTTCGGACGACGCCTAGTCCGTAAATCACGCTTCTCCGAAAATTGATGGAGGAAGCCTCTTCGAAGTACTTGGTTGGACAGGAAACTTCTCCGATGCGAAAGCCGAAGTGCACGCACTGCGCCAGCATCTGGTTGTCAAAGACGAAATCATCAGAGTTCTCGGCTAAGGGCACGTCTGTCAGAACCTGCCGGCTGAACGCCCGATAGCCGGTGTGATATTCCGAGAGCTTGATACCCAGGAACAGATTTTCGAAAGCTGTCAGCAAGCGATTGGAGACGTATTTGTAAAGCGGCATGCCGCCGCGCAGAGCGGTTCCGCCGATAATGCGAGAGCCAAGCACGACGTCGTAGACTCCATAGGCCACCATGCTCGCCATGGCCGTCACCAGCAGGGGAGTGTACTGGTAATCGGGGTGGAGCATCAGGACCACGTCGGCGTCCGCGGACAAGGCTTCACGGTAGCAAGTTTGCTGGTTGCGCCCGTAACCATAGTTGCGGTCGTGGATAAACACCTGCAGCGCCAGCTGATGAGCCAATTCCACCGTACCGTCCCGGGAACTGTCGTCCACGAGAATGCACGCGTCGACGATCTCTGGAATCTCGCCGACGGTCGCCTCCAGCGTCTCTTCGGCGTTGTAGGCCGGCAGAACGATTACGATGCGCTTTCCGTTGATCATGGCCCCCGACCACGACAGCTGTTTCCATCATATCCTCCGTGGGCGAATCACCGGAAGGCCCGTGTGACGCATTTGTCTTTCCTGCTCACCCTTGCGCGCACAGCACCAAAGCTGGAACACTCGATCACATGCGCGCCGTAATCCAAAGAGTAAGCCGGGCCAAAGTGGCGGTCGACCGCGAGACCATCGGAGAAATTCAACGCGGCCTGCTCGTGCTCCTGGGCGTCGGTCAGGCAGACACGGAAACCGACGCAGACTACTTAGCCGACAAAACCATGGGGTTGCGTATCTTCGCAGACCACGACGGCAAGATGAATCGAGCAGCTGCCGAGGTGGGCGGCGCGGTTCTCGTCGTTTCCCAATTCACACTCTACGGCGACGTGCGCCGCGGAAAGCGACCCTCGTTCGACGCTGCCGCTCCGCCCCAGAAAGCGCGCGAACTTTACGAGTACTTCGTCGACCGCATTCGCCGCGCCGGTTTGCGTTGCGAGACGGGCAAGTTCCAGGAAATGATGCGGGTCGAACTGGTAAATGATGGTCCCGTGACCATCCTTCTGGATTCCACCAAGGTGTTCTAGGGTGTCGTTTGGCAGAGTCCTTACTGTTGCGCCGTTCCTTTGATCACCAACGCAAACGGCATATCCTCACCGGAAACCAGCTTGATTCCCGCGGAGAAGATGTAATGATCCTCATCGTCCCTTGAAATGGCTGGCGCCGTCCCACCCTCGGGTTGCAGCATGCTCAGAGGAGCCGGATGCTTGGTGCGGGAGGCCTGCCGGCTCAGCGCGATCACTTCCTGGGCCTTAAAAAGTTTTCCTGGATCAGGGTCCGCGCTCACCGGAATCATGAGCAGGAAATCCCGGCTGGGCGCAACCCCCAGGTGGTTACCGTCATTGGGAATCAGCGCATAACGCAGAGTGTAAAAGCCAGCGGGCACGGGCTGACCCCGGTAGTCTGTGGACGCTTGCGGCCAGCGAAGCACACCCACCAGCGTGGATTCCACGATGCGATCGTAGATCACGTCCGCGGTTTCCTTCTTAGCTTGCGCCGGCAGGTCTTTGCGAAGCCAGATTTCGGCCGCGATCGAAGTTCCGTCGAGGAAGATACGGTAGCCTTTCGACTCGAGCACTTGGCGAACCGAGCCGGGAACGGCCGCATCACTGAGCCCAGTGAGCACCTCAACCTTGCCCGTCTGTTGAGCGGCGCTCCCTGTTTGTTGAGCAGCGCTCCACCCCCAACCCAGAGCAAGGAACCCAAGGCATGCCAATGCACGCGAGCGTCTACGCAAGGATCAACCTCGTCGATGGATGGACCGAATCCGGTCGAGTTAGCGGGCAAACGTTCCGACGAACGCACTGCGTTTGCCGTGGGTGTCCCAGGACTCGCCCAGGCCGGGACCGCGATACGCATCCGTCACTGCAACAGCCGGCATCGAGTGCGAAACCTGAGTAAGCGGCGGATAGAACGTCACTTCATTACCGCACACGTGATCCTTGTCCCCGAGCGACCGCGTCTGAACAGTCGCAAATTGTCCGGCGCGCAGAAGCGCAACCCCATGGCGCTCGTGATTGACGATCATTTCCATGGGCACCGCGATCGTCTGATTGACGTTCTGGAGCAGTTCTCCACCCATCTGTTTGGCAAAGCTCAACAGCGCGGCGCTCTGCTGCGGCGTGGCCTGGTCGTCTACCAGCAACACCGACTCTGCGGGATAAGGATTCGCATACGGATCGCCCAGCGTTGCCTGCGCACGCACGGCCGCGGCGATGGTCAGACCGTCGAGCGAGACTCCATCCCAGCTGCCGCTTTGAACGTGCCAGGCAAGAATCGCCTCTTTGCCAACCAGGTTGACTTCGCCGTTGGCAAAACATTGTCCGGTGTAAACATCAGCGCTACGGGTTTCAATGTAGTCGCCCCGAATTTGTTGGGCAATCGCAGAACTGGCAAAGCAAGCAACGAGAAGAGCCAAAACGGCAGGAAGACGATAACGCATAGGACACCTCACCCTCGATCGGATGTCTCTATTTTGCTCCCGGATGCGGCTTCAAGGGAAGGGGCGATCTGCTAGGGGGAATAGCCCAGGACTGGCTTCATTCCATCGTTTCCGGCGCGTTGACTTGTGTCCCGCTGCAGCCTACCATCGAAATCTACCCGACAGATTGCTGTGACCCTATGATCACCGAGACCATTTCGCACTACCGTGTCTTATCCCAGCTGGGAGGCGGCGGGATGGGCGTGGTGTATGAAGCGGAGGATCTGAATCTCGGCCGGCATGTGGCGCTGAAATTCTTGCCGCCGGAACTGGAAAAAGATACAGGCGCGCTGGAGCGTTTTCAACGCGAAGCGCGGGCTGCCTCGGCGTTGAACCATCCCAACATTTGCACCGTTTATGAAATTGCGCAATCGGAAGGCCGATATTTCATCGCCATGGAACTGCTGGAGGGCGAAACCCTGAAACGCCGCATCGGCGGCCAGCCCATGGAGATGGAGGCTCTAGTCGAACTCGCAACTCAGATTGCGGACGCTCTCGACGCCGCCCACGCCAAGGGCATCATTCACCGCGACATCAAGCCGGGAAACATTTTCGTCACTCGTCGCGATTCGGCCAAGGTCCTCGACTTCGGCCTGGCAAAGCAATCGTGGGACGCGCGAACTCCCCTGGGGGACACGACCCTCGGTACGGCCGCGATGCTGAAGGATGACGTGCTTACGAGTCCCGGCTCCACGGTGGGCACGGTTGCCTACATGTCACCGGAACAAGCCCGCGGCAAGGACCTGGACACCCGGACCGATCTGTTTTCCTTCGGAGCCGTGCTGTACGAGATGGCTACCGGAACGCTGCCGTTTCGCGGCGATACCACGGCGGTGGTGTTCGAAGCAATCCTCAATCGCGCTCCCGTGTCGCCCGTGCGTCTGAATCCGGACGTGCCCACGAAGCTGGAAGAAATCATCCTCAAGCTGCTTGAGAAGAATCGAGAACTGCGCTACCAGGGTGCCGCCGAAGTAAAAGCGGATCTCAAGCGGCTGAAGCGCGACAGCGAGTCGGGCGCCATCGCCGCTGCCTCCACGCATGCGGCCTCACGTACTCCCCTGCGCCCGACCCCCTCCGGAAAGCTGGGCAAGTATCTCTCGGCGCTGGCACTGTTAGCTGCGATTGTGGCTGGCGCGGCCTTTCTGTACATGAAGCGCGCGCGTGCCCTCACCGAAAAGGACACGATCCTGCTCACTGATTTCGTCAATACCACCGCGGACCCGGTGTGGGATGTAACCCTCAAAAAAGCACTGGCGGTCGACCTGGAGCAGTCACCCTATCTGAACGTGTTTTCCGATCAGAAGGTGCGCCAGACACTGCGTTTCATGGGACGGTCTCCCGAGGATCGCATCACCACCGAAACCGGTCGGGAGATCTGCCTGCGCGATAACATCAAAGCCATGCTGACGGGCACGATTGCGAATCTGGGCAGCCAGTACGTGGTCACTCTGGAGGCAGTGAACGCTTTCACGGGCGATACCTTGGCCACGGTCCAGGCCGACGCGAAGAGTAAAGAGAATGTGCTCAACGCCCTGCACAAGGCAGATTCGCAACTGCGCGGCAAGCTGGGCGAGTCGCTCGCGTCCGTGCAGAAATACGACATGATGTTGTCGCAGGCAACGACTTCTTCTCTGGAAGCGCTGAAGGCGTTCAGTCAGGGCGATTCCAAGCACGGTCACGGCGACGAGTATGGCGCCCTTCCCGACTACCAGCGGGCGATCGAACTGGATCCGAATTTCGCGATGGCCTTTGCCCGCTTGGGAACGGTCTACGCCAATCTCGGACAGAGCGAGCTTTCGGAAGACAACCGGAAGAAGGCCTTCGAACTGCGCGACCGGGCAAGCGAGCGCGAAAAACTGTACATCATGTCGCACTATTACGTCGACAGCGGACAACTCGACAAGGGCATCACCGCTCTCGAACTCTACAAGCAGACGTATCCACGCGATTCAATCCCGCCAAACAACCTCGCGAGTGTCTACAACCAGCTCGGACAATTCGAAAACGCGCTGGAGAATTCCCGCAAGGCGGTCGAATTGGACCCGGATTCGCTCAGCGGCTACGACAATCTGGCACTCGCTTATGCCGGCCTGAACCGCATGGATGAGGCGAAAGCAACGGCGCTCGCGGGACTCAAGGTGGCCCCCAAGAACGCCGGTGTGCACAGCATCGTAGCTGGGATTGCATGGAACCAGAATGATCAGGCTACCCTGGAACGTGAACTCAGCGCCCTGGAGACCGCCGGCCCGGACGGACAACTAGCCGCACTTATGATGCGCACCGATCTCGCGGTGAGTAGCGGACAGTATCGGCAAATGCGAAGCCTGCTACAGAAAAACCAGGAAGTGGCGAACCAGGCCAAGCTGCAGGAAACCGTCGCCCGGCTGGATGCGCAACGAGCCGTCTGGGAGGCGATTGCAGGCTTCCGTCAACAAGCGAGGGAGGCCGCCGATCGTGCCCTGCAGAATTCGCCCCCGTCGAATGTTTCCCTAGATGCGGCGGTTGCGCTCGCCTTGCTACGAGATCACGAGCGCGCGTTGAAGATCGCGAATGATGTGGCCGCGCAGCGGCCATACGATACCAACGTACAGTTCGTGCGCATACCTACAGTAAAGGCCATTGTCGAATGGAACAACGAGCAACCGCTGAAAGCGATCGACTTGCTCGATGGGGCGATGGTGTACGCCCGTGCCAATCAAGGCGTTTTGTATGCACGAGGTCTGGCCTATCTTCAGGCTGGGCAAGGAACCCAGGCAGCTCAGGAATTTCAGATGGTGCTCGACAATCGAAGCGTCTACGCCGACCCGCTAACCTCACTGGCGAAGCTGGGTTTGGCGAAGGCCTACGCCCTGCAGGGAGACAAAAGCCGCAGTCGTCTCGCGTATCAGGATTTTCTGGCGTTATGGAAAGATGCTGATCCGGATATACCGCTGCTAAAGCAGGCCAGGGACGAGTACGCGAAGGTAAAGTAAGCGGAACGTGAGTGGCTTTGGAAGTTTTCTTCCCTGCAATCCTTGGAATTTGTCATCCCGAGCGAAGTGAGGCGCCAGCCGAACGCAGTCGAAGGACCCCACGTACCTGGCGGTGACCCCGGCGGGTCGATCAATCTCACCACGGACCGCTATCCAGCACCGTGGTCATCTGATTTGACTTATGGCAGCGTGATCACCAGGATCCGTCCATCGGAATGATAGCCGCCGCCGGTGGCGTTCTTTGCGTCCTGGACGGGATTCGGCGGCAGGTAATAGGTCAGACTCTTAACCTTCCCGCCTTTCTGTAACGTCCCGCCAATGTTGTCTCGTTCCCCGTCGACTGCGGGGTCGATCTTGTGCGTGACTTTCCCATTGCGCTGATCCTTTTCGAAGCCAATGTCGTGCGTTCCCGCGCCCACCCAAACGTCCTGACCATTCCACGGAACCGACGCCTTCCATATGCGGAAGTGATGACGGCTGGCGACCACTGCGTACGGTTCGGCTTGCTCGTAGCCGTAATCCTGCACCCGGCCGAATAGATAGAGTTCGCTCATCGGCACGCCCAGGTAGGCTTTCTTCTCGTAGGTCTGCAAGACCGCCTTCATGACCGATTCCTTCACGTCACGGTCGGCAACATTCCAGTCAGCCGCGGTAAGCGCTTCCTGTACCTTTTGTAGGGGACCGACAATCACGAAATTCACCATGTCGCCCTGGTTCTGGAACTGATCATTCACGCGGCGGGGGAGACCATCGATAATCTTGCGCAGTTGCGAATCGATAGCTGTAGTTGAGAGCGTGAGTGCAGGCGCTGTAGGTGATGTGTCCTTGGCCGCTGCCGGCGATCCGCCTGCCGTCGTGGCAGAAGAAGACGAGGACGCCGCAGGTTGGGAACCAGCCGCGCCGGTGCCGAACTGACCGGACAACCAGGTCTGCGCGGCCGTGGCGAGAGCACCTTTGACGTCCTTCACTTCCTTTTCAGCACCAGCTTTGGGCTGAGGGGCGGAGGTCGGTGGTTGCCCTGCGGTAGCGGCGTTCGAGGGAGTTTCCTCTGAGGCTTTTGCAGAAGGGGATTGAGCAGTGGACGGCCTGGTGACGGCTGTTGGTTCCGCACTTGCGCTTGAAGCTCTGATCTGTACTTTCACCGCACAACTGCCTTGGCACGGTGGCGCGCCGCTGAAGTTAGCCCCCAGAAAGAGGTGCCCTGCTTCCGCGGCCCGAAGTTGCTGGCTAGCTCCGACGAGCGCTACCGCACCGTTCTCTTGCAGGCGCGCAATCAATGCGCCCGGATTCGCTGCTGCCATGGGGAGGTTCATTGCGGATCCGCCGGAGGACCCCACGCCCGCGGGATCGCAGCCTCCGGCCGATGGTACAGCCGTCACGGCGAGTTGATTTCCCGGCTGGAGATCAACTCCCGTGTCGGTCCACACCTGAGTCGTGGGAATTGTGAACTTGTAATCCTGCGCGCAGAGGAGCGAGGGCACCACCCCTGCGATCAGCAGGATTAGCACTGTTGCAATCGAGACGCCATGAAAACGGAAATAAACCGGTGCGCATTTCATGATTGAGAATCCAATGTCGAGAATTGGCGATCAGGCGATCGCGAAAAACATGCTCATATTATCCAACATTGGCGGCCACCGTGGAGGTATGTCGGCGACCCTGCATTATCCTCGGCGGCCAACGCGGGCAGGAGTGCCCGCGCTACAAATCCCCATTGACAAGCCTATTCGCACTTGCCGGTGCCGTGACACCCGCGCCCCCTAGACGAGCAGTTGCCCGGCTCGGCGACTTCTCCATCCGGACCGATGCAGGTCTGGGTGTGCATACACCAGAACAGACCGTCGTTCGAACTCTGCACGTTCGGATCAGCCTCGGAGAGGATGAACTGCGCCTTCCAGCGCAGGGAAGGGCACAGGTTCGGATGGTTGGTGTTGAAGCGATCCACTTTGCGAATCATGCGGCACCTCCTGCGGCCTTCAGAATGGCCCGTTTGACCGCCACCTGCGCCAGCTTCACTTTGTATGCGTTCTTGCTCAGGGGCTTGGCATTGCGTAGCGCGGCGGCGCCAGCTTTTTGCGCCGTCTCTTCGTTTGCGCTCTGCCCTTTCAGCACGGCCTCCGCCTCGGGAGAACGCCAAGGCGTGGGCGCCACGTATCCGAGCACAACACGCGAAGTCTGCACGCTGGATCCATTGGTTTTCAGGGCCACGGCCGCAACCGCCAGCGGCCAATCAAACGCGGCCTTCTGCCGTACTTCGTAATGTGCAACTTTCCAGCCACTCGCCGATGGAATAACAATTTCTGTAACGACCTCATTCGGGCGGAGATCGCGCTCACGTTCCCCTTCTGCTTTGGGAGCGATGTAGAACTTTTCGAGCGGAAGCTCCCGTTTCCCCCGGGGACCTTCCAAATGCACCTTCGCTCCGTACGCGATCAGCACGGGGGCGATCGTGGACGGGCTGACGAACTTCGCGGCGCCACTGTTGCCCAGAATCGCGTGGTACCGGTTATCACCATCCGTAACCAAATCCTTGCCGGCTTCGTCCTTGGGAAGCAATCCGAGTCCGTTGCGGAAGTACCAGCAGCGCGGCCGCTGGCAAAGGTTCCCACCGAGGGTCGCCATGTTACGAATCTGCGGGCTGGCGGCTTCGTGAACAGCTTCGGCCAGAGCCGGATAACCTTCCCGGACGCTCGAATCCTCGGCTAATTCACCCAGCGTGGTCAGCGCCCCGATCCGCAATCCTTGGGCATTCGCGCTCACGCCGCGAAGCTCCTTGATCTCTTTAATATTGATGACCCGCCGCGGAGTCACCACGTCTTCCTTCATCAGGGCGAGCAGGTCGGTGCCCCCTGCGAGGATCTCGGTTTGTCCCCAGGTTGCGGCCAGCAGGCTGGACGCTTGCCGGGTGTTTGCAGGACTGAGATATTCAAACGGTCGCATCATGCACCTGCTTTCTGTGCGGAGTCCTGGCTCAGCGCGGCCAGAACCTTGTCAGGAGTGATGGGAAGGAATGGAACGCGCACGCCGAGCGCGTTTGCCACCGCATTCGAAATCGCGGCTCCGGGCGAAATGGCCGGGGGCTCTCCCAGGCCGATCACACCGCGTTCGTCGTAGCCTTTCCCGGTCATCATTTGGACCTTGAGCTCGGGAATGTCATTCAGTCCGGCGAGCCGGTAGAACTCCATGTCGGCATTCAGCATCCGACCGGTGACCGGATCCATGACCTTCTCTTCGTAGAGCGAGTAGCTGATCCCCATGATCAGCGCGCCGAGCACGCTGCTCTCCGCCAATTTGACGTCGATGATGAGCCCGCAATCCTGCACCGCCACCATCTTCTTCATGGTGACGATGCCGGTCTCAGTGTCGACTTCCACTTCCGCCATCTGCACGCCCCCGACACCGCTGTTGGTGAGATCGGGCTTGTTCTTACCGGCGGCCTGATCATTGTGGCCGTGGCAGGTGATCGGAGTGGCGCCGATCTTGGAGCATGCTTCCTTCCAGTTCAGCGAGCGGCTGGGATCGGACTTGACGCGCACCATGCCGTCCCGCGCTTCCAGATCGCCGGGTTGCGCATTGAGCGCGGGAGCGACCTTCGCAAACAGCGCGTCCCGAGCGTCGACCACCGCGCGGCGCGTGGAAGAACTGACGCCACCGGGCGTGGTCGATCCACCCGACCCGCCTGAGGGCGGATACAGTGTGTCGCCAATGTACAGCTTGATCGCGTCCACCTGCAGCCCGAGAGCGTCGGCCGCAACTAGGGCAACGCAGGTCCGTGTGCCGGTTCCGATATCTTGCGTGCCCATCTTGATGTCCACCGAACCGTCAGGATGGATGCTCAGGTCGCAATCGCTTCCGTGCCCGCGTCCGCCCCAGGTGTGCAGAGACAGGCCGACTCCCCGGGCAATAGGTCCCGATACGTTCTGCCCGCGCGGGTGCCACTTCTCCTTCCACCCCATGAGCTCGGCAGCAATAGGAAATTCTTGGCGATAGACATTCGGAAGCCGGGTCAGTTCGATGTTCTTTAGAAAGAAATCGTACGGATCCATGTTGAGCTTGGCCGCCATGTCTTCCAAGGCGCACATGGTGAGCACAGCCGCCTGCGGATGGTTCGGCGCCCGCCATGCTCTCGCCGGTCCGATGTTGTTGCGAATCGCCGTATGTTCTTTCCGCTGGTTGGGAACCGCAAAACAGTATGGGATCGGAGGCATGCCGCCTCCGCCTGGGCCGCCTGTTCCCCACGATTGCGATTGCCAGGCAACCAGTGTGCCGTCCTTCTTCGCCCCCACCTTCACTCGGGCATAGGCCGATGGCCGTGCGCCCGCCACCCGAAGCTCCGAATCACGCTCGAGCATCAGGCGAACCGGTGCGCCTCCAGCTTTCTTTGAGAGCGTGGCAGCGACAATCCCCCACCGATCCGGACCAAACTTGCTGCCAAACCCGCCGCCCACGTGATCCTGGTGTACGCGGATGTTGGACGCTGGAATCTTCAGGGGCTCCGCCATCTGTCCGGCAATGCCGGAAACGTTCTGCGTCGACATGTGCACAAGCAGATGGTCGGGATCCGTCCATTCCGAAGTGGATCCGTGAGACTCCATACAGCAGTGCGTGATCACCGGCGCACCGTAGAGTCCCTCCGAAACCGCCTCCGCCTCCGAGAAAGCCTTGTCGGCGTCGCCCTGCGTCTGGGTTGCGGCCTTCTGATAGTTCGACTTCGTCTTTCCCGCCGCCTCGGGATGCTGGGGCGCTTTGCGGATGGCATCGAGCACCCCGTCCGGCGCGCCTTCTTCCTTGGCTTCCTTCAGTTCGTCTTCCGTCGGCTTGAAACTGATGCCGTACTGCTGCAACTGGGAAATGATCTGCGGCTCTGGCACCTGGTTGTCGAACATGTCGCCGATATCTTCCCAACTGATCGGACCCTGTCCCTCTCCCGCGCCCTGCGGTGGCTCGTGGTCCGTGACCAGGTGAGGGAGCTTCTGATATTTCACTTGAATCGCGCGCATCGCATCATCGGCCGCCGGTTCATCGACCGCCGCCACGGCGACCACTTCGTCGCCTGCCCAGTGAATGGTCGAGCCAGCCTTCGCCACGATCTCGATGGCCTTCACGCCCGGCATCTTTTCGGCCGCACTGATATCGATGCTGACCACTTTGCAATGCGCGTAGGGTGAACGCAGCATCTTGCCGAAGAGCATGCCCGGACGCTTGATGTCGTACGTATAGCGTGCCTGACCGGAAACCTTGTCTGGAGAATCGACGCGGGAAATCCGTTTCCCGATGAGGGTGCGGTGTTCCACGTCAGGCCATTGATAGTCGGGCATGGCTAGGCTCCTTTCCGCGCGACTTGCGCGACTGCCGCACGAATGCCGTCATAGGTTCCACAACGACAGTAGTTCCCACTTAACCCACGACGGATATCTTCGGGACTGGGATCCGGATGCTGGTCGAGCAGAGCCTTGCAAGCGACCACGAAGCCGGGCGTACAGAAACCGCACTGGGAGCCGTCGTTGTCGACGAACGCCTGCTGCACAGGATGGAATTTGCCGCCTTCCATCAACGACTCGACTGTCATGATCTTCTTCCCCTGCGCCTCGATGGCAAGAATGGAGCAGGCATAGACGATCTTGTCGTCGAGCAGCACGGTGCACGCACCGCACTCACCCTTGTCGCACACCCGCTTCGCGCCGGTTATGTCGAGCGAATCGCGCAAAGCGTCCAGCAGCGTGACGCGCGGTTCAAAGCTGGCCTTGTATGGCTTGCCGTTGGCGCTGAATTCCATCGGCACTTTGCCAGGACCGTGCACGGCGACTTCCTGCCCGGCCGCCATCACGACGCGAGGACCAGCCACCACAGGCACGGCGGCAGCGATGGTCGAAATTTTCAGAAAGTCGCGCCGGGAAACACCCGAGCGATCTTCTATAGGTTCGTTCGGATCAATTTGGACGGATTTGTCGTCGCGCATCCCTGTCCTCCGATTGGCGGGAACTTGCCGGCCGCCATTACCGGGTTACGCCTGTCCTTTGGCGGGTGGGACGAGGCTGGGAAAACTGGCGTCTACATCGTTAACAAACTTGAACGGGAATTCTGCAGGAACAAAAGTATACAACTTCGAAAGATGTCTGTGGGCGAGCCGACGTTGTTCGACAGTGGTGCAGCTTGAACCGCCCGGAGGCTGAAATAAGGCGGCCGGAAGGACTCTCCCGCCGGCCGCCTGAGCTTACCTCTTCAAAGCGCGAATGTACTTCACGAGGTCTGCCAGCTGCTCTTTGGTCAGCTTGCCTTCGTAGCCCGGCATCGGCTCCTTCCCTTTTTCAATCACAGTGGTGAGGTCCGCGTCGGTCTGCTTCTGCACGTCGGCGGAAGCGAGGTCCTTCAATTTCAAGTTCTTTCCCATGGCTGTATCGCCCTTGCCATCGGGACCATGGCAGCTAACGCATTTGGCTTGGTACACATCCGCACCAGTATCAGCGGCGAAGGTCCATGTCGAAAATGCAAAAGTGATTACCATCACAACCAGGATTGCCCGGAAAACGGTCTTCATGATGCTTTCTTCTCCTGACGAGTTGATGGGGGCACGCAATCCCCCTTGTGGAACATAGCCGCACACGGCGTGCCAGATGGGCCGGTTCCTTATGTGCTTGAAGTGTAAGGAAATAAGCCAAGCGCCTGCAACTCCGTGCGATCGCGTCGGGTCAAAACAGAACGGACTGAGGGTGAGAGAACCCCGCATCCACTCGTTCTCTGTCCACGGTGGGCGCCCTCCTGGCCGCAACCAAGTCACTGAAAACAGGAATCGACCACCATCCGGCGCTCGATCGCGATTTGGCACCGGGACTGCCATGCACAGGCGAAGTCTTGTTCGCGGGGAGGCGGTCTTGGAACCCACTCTGAGGGTGATCGGGTTGAACTACCGGACGGCGATGACCGTTGCCGTTCAACGGCTGTTTCACCTGGAAACGCCAGACGAGGCGGCTGCCGGCACCAGTCATCCGAGTTGCAGGCGCCATTTCACCAGGGTCGAGTCAAGGGGGTGCCTTCGAAGAAGGAGGGCACTCGGGGGGAGCTCCTCCTACCTGCTCCCTTGTCCGCACCCAGCCTCTCCACGTAGACTCCGCAGCGTCTGGCAGCGATGACGGACGACACCCACATCGGCGGAGCGCGGCAGCAGTTCCCGTCCACGCGTTGGTCTCTGATCCAGAGCACCCGCAGCGTGCATGCGGACGAACGGCAGCGCGCCCTCGATGTGCTGATCTCCGCCTACTGGAAGCCCGTCTACAAATACATACGTCTCCACTGGAAGAAAGAGAACGAGGAAGCGAAGGATTTGACGCAAGAGTTTTTCGTCCGCCTGTTGGAAAAACACCTGCTCGATCGTTTCGACCCGAGTCGCGCCCGTCTGCGAACCTATCTTCGACTTTGCGTGGACGGCCTCGTCATGAACCAGGACAAAGCCGCTCACCGCTTAAAGCGCGGTGGTGACGTGGCCCTCCTTCCCCTCGACTTCGAGACTGCGGAGGGTGAACTGCAGCAACTGCCGGTCGCAGCACCCGACGGGCCCGAGGAACTGTTCACCCGCGAGTTCGCCCGCAGCCTGTTCGGCGTGGCGCTGGACCGACTCCGTGCCGAGTGCGCCGCGAAAGGAAAGTCACTGCACTACCAGTTGCTCGAGTTTTATGACATCGAGGAAGGCGGCCGCGACCTCACCTACGACGAAATTGCCCGCCGGTTCAGCGCGAAGACCACCGACGTTACGAACTACCTAGCTTATGCACGCAAAGAATTCCGCCGGATTGTGCTCGACGAACTGCGAACGATGACCGCCACCGACGAGGAGTTCCGCCGCGAAGCCCACACACTGCTCGGGGTTAAACTGTGACGCACTGGCTCAGCGACTCGGCACTGGAGCGGCTGCGCGCGGCCGCCGACTCCCCCGATCTCACCGGCACGCGCTACCGCCTGGTGGACAAGCTTGGACAAGGCGGCATGGGCGGCGTTTTTCGCGCCGAGGACACCGCGCTCAACCGCCAGATTGCCATGAAAGTTATCAACCTACCTGACCCCGCAGGCGACTGGTCCGCCCGCCTGTTGCAGGAAGCGCATATCATCGCAAAGCTCGAGCACCCGGCAATCGTTCCCGTTCACGACGCGGGAGTTCTCCCGGATGGACGTCCTTACTACACGATGAAGTTGGTCCAGGGCAAACGCCTGGACGAGCACATTGCCATCGTGCAGAACGTGCCCGACCGACTCCGCATATTCCTGCGCATCTGTGACGCGGTCGCCTTCGCGCACGCCAACGGAGTGTTGCACCGGGACCTGAAGCCTGGCAACGTCATGGTCGGTCCCTTTGGCGAAGTATTGGTCATGGACTGGGGACTCTCGAAACTGATCGGCGCACCGGAAAGCAAGAGCAGACTTGCACAACCACAGGTACCCGGAACGTCTGCGCAAAGCGGAGGCACAGCACACGGAACCGTGATGGGCACTCTCGGCTACATGGCTCCCGAGCAGACCCGAGGAGAGTCGCTCGATCCGAGGGCCGATGTCTATTCGTTGGGAGCAATTCTGCAGTTTCTTCTGAAGGATTCGTCGCCCATCCCGCGCCCATTGACAGCCATCCGAAAGCAAGCTATGACCGTGGATCGCGTCGAGCGCTACCCGGCAGTTCAGGATCTTGCGACGGACGTCTCCCATTTTCTGGACGGGCTACCCGTCAGCGCCTATCCAGAAGGCCCGTTGACGCGCTCCTGGCGGTGGCTCGTGCGCAACCGCGTTTGGATCCTGTTGCTGCTGGCGTACCTCGTGACTCGAGCTCTGCTGATTTTTTTCAGGCCGCGCTAAAGAGTTCGCTGCGCGTGTGGAATAGAAGAGGGGAGCGGGCTTTCCCCGCCGGAGAAGAACAATGCACAAAGCGGTGCTTGGTCTGATTTTGGGAGCAATCCTGGGGATCTTCGACGGATTGACAGCATGGTTCACACCTGCCGCCAGACCGCAGCTCCTCGGTATCGTGCTGGGATCAACGTTCAAAGGGCTGATCGCCGGCCTGCTCATCGGCTATTTCGCACGCAAGGTGAACTCGCTACCCCTTGGCATTTTCTTCGGCCTGAGTGTCGGACTGTTATTGGCCTATGCGGTGGCGGCGATGCAGCCAGGACCAAACCACTACTACTTCGAAATTATGCTGCCCGGAGGAATTGTCGGGGTGATCATCGGCTACGCGACCCAGCGTTTCGGACGAGCTCCGGAACCGGCCACACGATAGCTCCCAGGTCTCAGCGTCTTAGATTCAGGATTGCGCTCGAGTGGTGTGTGACGGGAAATCGAATAACCCGAAACGTGGAGACCTGAGACCTAGGACTTAAGGTCTGAGACCTAACACCTGAACTCGGCTGGAAGAGTCCGGCGAAGACTGCGAGACACGCTCTTGGTCCTCGCCATGAATGAGCCCGAATTTCTTGGGCTTGTAGCGTAGGGCATCGTGGCTGATGTCGAGCGGCTTAGCGGCCCGTGTCTGGTTCCCGCCCAGTCCGGACCTGAGCGTGAGTGGTCGCTACGCGCTGTGCGGCAAGTGCCACGACCGGTCGCTGGTATTGCCCGGCTCGGGCTTCAGTCATCAACGTCACGTCGGCCAAATTGGCGCATCGTGCTCCCTGTGTCATACGGCTCACGGAATGGGTGCGCAGTCGCCGGGCATATGCCGGACATGTCCGGAGAACGATCGGTGAACTTTGACGCAAATGTCGTGGCCCCGAGCGGCGCGAGTCCGATTTCCTACAACCAGGCTACGAAATCCCGCACGCTTGTCTGCCCCGGGCAAAGCCACTGAAGTCTGCGCCGCTGGGAACAGACAACAGCCCGTCTCCGAATTTTGAAGGCGCGCGCCAGCTGCATTACCATCGGCTGCAATGACAAACCGTCCTCGCCAGTGGCCGCGCGACCCCGTGTTCCTCCTGGCCGTGGTGGCGGGCCTCATCGCCTTCCTCGTGCAGTCGGGTGACCTGGATTCCGTTGACACCGCACGCCGCCTGCAAACCACCCATTCCTTTTGGACCTCGGCACCGCCAGTGCTGCCTAACGACTACCCGGAATTCGGCTTGCGCGGTCGTGGCGGAAAGATTTACGCCTGGTACGGCATCGGTCAGTCGCTGTTAATGCTCCCCGCGGACATGGTTGGCACGGGACTGGAAAAGCTACCCGTCTTTGCCGGCTACAACGGAAGTGACCCGAGCATCCGGAACGTGGTCGTCAGTGATTCCACCAATATTCTGGTGAACGTTCTAACGGCGCTCGTGTGCCTTCGTTTTCTTCTCTTACTGGGATTCGAGAGGAAGCACGCAGTCGCGGGAGTGCTGGCCCTGTTGGTGTGTACCACGCACCTGCACTACACCCAGAACATGATGGAGAACAACTACATCATGCTTCTGACGCTGACCGGATTTTGTTATCAGTACGAATGGTTGCTGACGCGCAACCGGCGGTCTCTGTGGATTGGATCCGCCGCCTTCGGTCTCAACCTGCTCACGCGTCTGACCACCGGCATGGACCTGATCGCCGGGGCATTTTTTCTGCTTCTGGTGCTGTGGTTTAGCGGTGCGCGCGGGCGGCCTTTGTGGGATCGCTTCCTAGCTTACGCTCGAATTGCTTTCCCCGTGTATGCCGCTTTCCTTCTGATCGATCGCCTCTACCAGTTCTACCGCTTCGCCTCGTTCTTCAATACATATGTCGCTCTCTTTGCGCAGGAACAGCATCGTCTGAGACCAGAGTTGCCCACCAACTATCCTTTCGAGACGCCCTTCCGTGTGGGATTTTTCGGAGCCCTGTTCACGCCGGAGAAGTCCATTTTTCTCTTCGATCCTCTCCTGTTGCTGATGATCCTCGTCTCCCTTCTGGCCTGGAAACACTTCCGCTCCGACGTGCGGGCGTATCTCGTGAGCGCATGGCTACTCCTGCTTGCCTATATTTGTTTTTATGCGAGGTACACCGTGTGGAGTGGAGACTCCGCCTGGGGCGACCGCTACGTCTCCAGCGCCGCGGAGTTCGCCGCCTTCCTCTCGGTGCCGCTTCTACTGAGGCATCGGGCTGAGGTCGGAAGACTCGTATGGAAGATCGGGGTCGCTCTGATCGCTATGGCCGTCGCCGTCCAGATAGCGTCGATCGCCTTTTGGCTGGAACTGGAACTCGCCCAGATGCTCACGCTCGGCCATCCCACGTTTGTCATCGGGTTGCGCTTCAAGAACGTTGTGGCCTTCGCACTCGGAAAAGCGGAGCAGTGGCAGCTGATGAATCCCGGCATGACGGACGACGCGTGGGACTACGTCCACATCACCACCTGGAATTTTCTGCCATTTGTTTTGCGGAGGGTGGGCGAAGCGCCCGCCTGGGTGGTGCGGACAGCATTCGCCATCTGGATTTCTGGACTTGCACTGCTGGCGGTCCTGCTGGGGCGACTCAATTCAGTTCTAACAAACACTCCGCGCAAAACCGCAACGTAGAGTCGCCATTCAGAGCCAGAGCCCAGCGCCCCAAAGCCCGGCGCCCGAAGCCAAGCCCAAGCCCCGCGTTCATAAGGCATCCTCCCCAAAGTCATTGCTCCTCCACCACTTGAGGATTGTCTTGGCTGCATTCCTGTGCTACGTTTATGGAAAGTTCACGGTCATTTTTTCCACAAGCACAGCAGCCCGGTGTTGTGGCCCGCGCCTGACACGTGAACAGGTGGTGTCATGAAAGACGCAATCGATTCCATACCAGCCCAACGCGCCCTCGATCAGGAGGCCTTCGCCAACCGCAAACTGATCCGGCCCGCCCTTAACCGCAACGACCATAACCATTCTCACAATCAGGCCCCCATGGAACGACGCGAGCGCCCCGACCGCCCCTCCGGAGGCAAGAAGCTACCTCCTCCCGAGACCACTCACGCCGAAAACTTCTATTACCAGAAGCAGATGCAGGGCAAGACCTCCATGGTCATCGTGCTGCGCGACGGCGAAGAGATCCACGGCGTCATCGAGTGGTACGACCGCAACTGCCTGAAGGTCAACCGCACTACCCAGCCCAACATCGTGGTCTACAAGCCCGCCATCAAGTACATGTACAAGGAAGGCGAAAACGGGAGATAGCTGATGGTTATGGTCGTTAGCTATTAGCTCTTGGCTCGAAGATGTTCGCGGTTGATCGCTCTAGCGCGCTGTCATTCCAAGTTCGGTTCCTACAAGAACATCCCCTCAAGAACTTTGTCATTCCGACGCCGAGAGTCGCGCAGGCGGAGGAACCTGTTCTACTGCGGCACAAACACTAGCCACTGCCGACTCTCGCCGGCGACGGTCTTGCCAACAGCCAACGACCATCAGCCGATCGCCAGCCTAAAGTTTTGGTAAAACGATCCCCTTCTGCGACTGGTACTTCCCCTTCCGATCCGCGTAGCTCACTTCGCATACCTCATCGGACTGGAAGAAAATAATCTGGCACAACCCTTCATTCGCATAAATCCGCGCCGGCAGCGGCGTCGTGTTCGAAATCTCCAGCGTCACGAAGCCCTCCCACTCTGGCTCAAACGGCGTAACGTTCACGATGATTCCGCAGCGCGCATAGGTCGATTTCCCTACGCAGATCGTCAGCACGTCACGCGGAATCTTGAAGTACTCGATCGACCGCGCCAGCGCAAACGAGTTCGGCGGCACGATGGCCACGTCCGAGCGCACCGTGACAAAGGACTTTTCGTCAAAGTGCTTGGGGTCGACGATGGACGAGTTCACATTCGTGAAAATCTTGAACTCATCGGCCACGCGCAGGTCATACCCGTAAGACGACAAGCCATACGACACGACACCTTCCCGCACCTGCTTCTCGGAGAAGGGGTTGATCATGTCGTGCTCATGCGCCATCTTGCGGATCCAGCGGTCACTCTTCAGCATGGTTCTCCTCTGGGAGTTGGAAATGGAGGCTTGCGCTTTGTTCACTGCAGGCAGCACAAAATCAGCCTTTAGCATTTGGCACTCAGCATTTAGCCACTCGACAACACTCTTTTTTGTCGGTGCAAACTAGCGCTTTCAAACGCCCAGCCCAAATTGGCGTGCTGGTTCGAGCGAGGGCCCGGACCGGCCAAATGCCGAGTGCTGATATGGCTAAGTGCTCTTGTTTGGCTGGAACTTCAGTCCTGTCATCTTACGAGACAATCCTGGTCGTTGACAATCTCAGATATCTCCCTTAGCATCAAGCACTTGGTGCCCTTTCCGCAATCCGCTCATGGGAGCCCAATGTGATCAAGCTCGATATCATCAATGAAGTCGTCAATAAAACCGGCATCACCAAGACCAAAGCCGAGTTAGCGGTCGAAACTGTCTTTGAGAGCATGAAGAAGTCGCTCGCCAAGGGCGATCGCATTGAACTGCGGGGCTTTGGCGTATTTAACGTGCGCCCGCGCAAAACTGGCATCGGACGCAATCCCCGCACCGGCGCCGAAGTTTCCATCCCGCCCGGCAAAGCAGTGCGCTTTAAGCCCGGCAAAGAGTTGCAGTCCATCGACTGATCCTCCGGCACCCCCTTCGATCTGTCATCCCGAGCGGAGTGAGGCGAACGCCGAACGCACTCGAGGGACCTTGTGTTCGCGCCTGTTACCACGAACGTCACGATATCTTTCGTTACCGGTCGGCACGCGTTGGCGTTGCCGACGGAAAAGTCCGTAAACCCGATGATGTCGCATGCCAACGCGAGGTCCTTCGACTCTGCTCGGCTGGCGCCTCGCGGCGCTCCGGATGACAAGGATAGACACCGCGTTGGCATGAATTGAAGCTCCCCTGACGTGAATGGAAAACCAGCGCTATGCAGCGAGAGCGGGAGGATTCCAGAGACGCGCGATGAAAGCCCGACCCAGCCAGTTTAGAATCATTCCCAGGCCCGAATCCGATGTCAGAACCCTTACCTTCCCTCCCCGCCTCGACGACTGAGTACTACCCGCCCGTCCAAGTGTGGGTGACTCCACCGCCCAAGCAGCGCTACTGGTTACACGCGCTCCTGCTGCTGGCCACGATTCTCACAACCCTCGTGGTCGGCTCGCACATGGAGTACAACTTCCTGCAGGGACAGTCGCCTTTGTCGGCGGAAGACAGCTATATCCCCTTCTTCCCGATCGACCTGGTGTGGCAACACCCTGCGCGTCTCCTGCTCGGCGTCCCGTTCTCGGCTAGCCTGATGCTGATTCTGGCTGCCCACGAGATGGGGCACTATCTCTACTGCGTGCGCTACGGGGTATACGCGACACTGCCATTCTTCATTCCGTTTCCGACGCTCTTCGGGACCATGGGCGCTTTCATCCGCATCCGTTCGCCCATCCGCTCGCGCACGGCACTGTTTGACATTGGAATCGCCGGCCCCATCGCCGGCTTCGTAGTCGCGTGCGCAGTGCTGGCTGTGTCGCTTGGATTCTCACGCGCCATTCCGGCGGGCGCGGCTTCACAAGGTATTGTTGATCTGCAATATCCGCTGATTTTTCAATTAGCGCATCGCATGCTCGCCGGGCTAGGGATGCTACACGGTTTCGCCGTGCTGCCGTTAGAGCGTGTCTACCTTCATCCCGTGGCAATCGCCGCTTGGGTTGGGATGTTTGCGACGTCATTGAATTTGCTGCCCGGAGGCCAACTTGATGGCGGACACATCGTCTTTTCGATCGTGCCGCGCGCACATCGATTCGTTTCGCGCCTCACGATCCTGGTCCTGATTCCCATGGCGGTCTACTTATGGACGGGCTGGCTGATCTGGGCCATCCTGCTTGAGATCAGCAGTTTTCGCCATCCCCAGGTGGGGGAGTGGCCGAAGATTTCGGGCGTGCGCAGCTGGCTGGCAATCATTGCCCTGGCCATGCTCGCCCTGACGCTGACCCCGGCTCCGTTCGCGCACAACTCGTTGAAAGAAGCAGTGCGAGAGTATCGAAAAAAGTAGCCTTGCGCCTCCGTCCACTTCGCTGTCTACGCGATCGACGCACGCGCGATGAATCAGAGCGATAATGAGGACGTTATGTCCTCCTCCCGCAAGGTTTCCCGCCGAACGTTTTTGCAATCTGTGTCTGTCACAGCAGCCGCTGCGGCCGCTCCCGCTTTCTGGATCCCGCGCGCCTTCGCAGGAGCGACGCCCGCTGTGCTCGACCAGTTCAGCTACAGCGACGTAACGCTCACCAGCGATCTGCACGAAAAACAACTCCGCGATACGCAAGCGGTTCTCATGGGGTTGAGTGAAGACAGCCTGATGAAGCCCTTCCGCCAGATGTCGAGCCAGGCCGCCCCCGGCGCGGACCTGGGCGGTTGGTACAACTACGATCCCGGCGAACTGCGGGACGATGGCGTGGGTTTCGCTCCCACCGCGACGTTCGGTCAATGGGTTTCAGCCTTGGCGCGCATGTACGCCATCAGCGGCGATCAAGCTTTGGGCGAGAAGGTGCTGCGTCTCAATCGTCTGTACGCGCAGACCATCTCGAGCGATTATTATGCCAAGAACCGATTCCCGGCGTATTGCTACGACAAGCTGGTGTTAGGGCTTATCGATTCTCACCGCTTCGTTAATGACAGTGATGCATTTGCGATTCTTGAGCGGACAACGACCGCAGCGTTGCCGCAGCTTCCCGGGCATGCGGTCGAACGTGGAAAGCCCTGGCGTCCCAATCGCAAAACGGAAGACTGGAACTGGGACGAGTCCTACACCCTGGCCGAGAATCTGTTTCTCGCCTACCACTACGGCGCAGGAGAGAAATATCGCGATCTCGGCCAGCAATACTTGTACGAGCCGTACTACGACCGGCTGGCACGGGGCGAGAACGACATGGGCGGCCGGCATGCTTATAGCCACGTGAACTCGCTGTCGTCCGCGATGCAGGCGTATCTCACATTAAACAGCGAGAAGCATCTGCGCGCCGCGCAGAATGCCTTCAATATGCTTTTGGCGCAGAGCTTCGCGACCGGCGGCTGGGGTCCCGGTGAGCAACTGCGCACGACTGGCAGCGATGACGTCTCTGCCAGCCTGACCAGGACTCACTACAGTTTCGAGACCCCCTGCGGCTCGTACGCGCACTTCAAGCTCACGCGTTACTTGCTGCGTGTCACGCGCGACCCGCGCTATGGCGACAGCATGGAGCGCGTGATGTACAACACCGTCCTCGGAGCCAAGCCGCTCGCTGCCGACGGGCACACGTTCTACTACTCCGACTACAACTTCAAGGGAAGCAAGTTTTACCACGACGGGCGCTGGCCCTGCTGTTCGGGAACATTGCCGCAAGTAGCTGCCGACTATCGCCTTAACTTGTACTTCCGCGAGCGCGACAACGTTTTCGTCAACCTGTACGTGCCATCGACAGTACGCTGGAAGCATAGAGACGCCCACGTCTCACTGACGCAGAAGACCAACTACCCATTCGAAAGTGCCGTGCAGTTGGAAGTCAGCACATCGAAGCCCGTGGAGTTCGCGGTAAACGTGCGAATCCCGGCGTGGGCGGAGGGCGCTTCGGTGGCTATCAACGGCAAGCGCATCTCGGAATCGGTGAGTCCGCAAACATTCGCCACCATTCGCCGCCAGTGGAAGACGGGCGATCACATTGAACTCGAACTGCCACTACGACTGCGCCTTGAGCCGATCGATGAGCGCCATCCGCAGACGGTAGCACTGCTATCCGGCCCGTTGGTGCTGTTTGCAATGACCGATGCTGCTCCCGCGGTGACCAGCCAGGAATTGCTCGCTGCCAAAAAGATGGCGACCGAGAAATGGCAGGTGGTGAGTGCCAGCGGCATTCTCGACTTGCTCCCGTTTACGGCGATTGGAGATCAGTCATACTCCACGTACCTGGTCCTGGGCTCCTAAGGAGCGCGCTTCGACTTCAATTAGCCCGTCCGTTGCTGATGGATCAGCGGCGTAATGACGATCAGGTCGATTCCCATTTTGGTTCACTTCTAGCTAAGTTATTGAAAAATCGTGCACCGACCAAATTCAGGGTCAAAACTGGGATAGCAGGTCGCGTAGAATGCCAATTAATCGCGCCCAGAAGCGTTATACGCGTACTGTGGCACTCGGACCGACCCGGGAATCATCCGCGAGGCGGATCGAGCTCTGGGGAGCTCGTATTGCGTTTTGTTATCCACGAGCTAACGCGACTATTATGTGTCGGAGATCAACCCGGAACCCTAAAAGCCTTTAACCGCGAAGATCGCAAAAGTTGCGCAAAGAGCGCGAAGGGCCTTCTTTGCCTTCTGGGCGTGAGCTTGGCGTCCTTTGCGGTTACAGGCTCTTGTTAGACAGAACTCGCGGGTGGGAAAAGCAGGTTGCCTCCACCTCCGCTGCGCTCGGTGTCGGAATGACAAGAGGCAATGG
>Ga0137358_10000058_pt1 | contig 34105 bp, 46 predicted proteins | sample Mad1_20_16metaG_FD_105551 | JGI IMG/M metagenome (GOLD analysis project Ga0137358, IMG submission 105551) | Vadose zone soil microbial communities from Angelo Coast Range Reserve, California, USA - Mad1_20_16 metaG | ecosystem: Environmental > Terrestrial > Soil > Vadose zone | place: USA... | reverse complement strand
TTCTCGCCGGTCGCTTCCGGAGCAAGCGGGTAGTCTTTTTGAAGCAGCTGGAAAGCGGGCTATTGCTTGTCACCGGCCCTTACAAGATCAATGGCGTGCCCCTCCGCCGAGTTAATCAGGCATATGTTATCGCGACCTCGACGAAGATCGACCTTGGTGACTTCAAAGTGCGTACGAGGTCTCATTTCTGTTGTTGAATGATTTGCTCAGGATGGTTGTTGCAGACTGATGCGAAGATTAACGATTCGTACTTCTCCAAGTCGGAAAAGAAGCGCACACGATCGGCAGAGGATGAGTTTTTCGAAGATGGCAAGCCAAAGGACAAGGAGCCATTCCCTGAGTCCAAGGCTGCCGATCAACGGGAGGTGGACAAGGAGGTTCTTGCTGCTGTGAAGAAGACAGAATACCTTGCGAAGTATCTTAAAGCGAGCTGGGGGCTCTCCAAGGGCGAATACCCGCATCAGCTTGTTTTTTAAGCGTGGTTATGCCAGACTCACTCGCTGTCACTATTATGCGGAGATATGATTACTGCCGTACACCATACACCATGACTTATCCCTTCTCGCAATCCTGTATCTTTTTCTCCAATTTGCAGCGCGTATCACAGAGACATGGATATAAGTTCGCTTTACAAGTCTAACCAGACGATATTCACACGCGCCCATGTTTGCGCGGAGACACGTAGCCAGGCTCACAACATTTCGACCATTCTCTCCGACAGAAGCCAGTGTTGGCAGTCTGGGAAAGCGCCAATTTACCTCTGCTATCCAGGATGGGTTCTTGGACTTGGCAGTAGCCCTTCCGTGGCCCGTGTCATTCCCTCCCTATTCGTCAACTAGAATTTTGCTTACCGTTGTTTCTCGTCTTGCACTCACCATCCCATTCTCCGTGTGGGTGAGTCTTGTGCAGACATGTTATATTGGTCGACAGCCTCACAGCTCGCAGGCTAAGAAAAGACAATGGCGAGTAGAGGAGCTTGTCATCCCCAGTCTAAAGGAGACCAGACCTCTTGTGGAAAAGCAAGTCGTACATGAAATGCACGTAGAACGCGTGCTCGGGACGAAAGAGGAGCTCAACAGGAAGTTCCGCGAGCGAGTTCAAAAAGTTGTACGTTCGTATCCCCACTCTCGATTCGGAGTTTCCGCATATCCCCTCATCATTATTCGTTTTCACGGGGCCAGATGCTCGCACAGCGTAATGAACTTTTCGCCAAACACCGCTGCCGTCCCTGGCTAACAATGCTTATCCCGCCGCTCACGCAGCTCCCGCTCTTCGTGGGCTCATCCATGTTTCTCTCTAGACTGTCACAACCACCGACCGTGTTCGACGCGGAGTCATTCCTCACACTCACTTCGCTCGCGCATACTGACCCAACAGCCGCGTTGCCGATCGCATTGGGCTTGATCACGCTCGCGAATGTCGAGTCGTCGTCGTCGTTGCGCTGGTTCGCTAGCGCAGAGGCGAAGGAAAGGGAGGAGCTGGAGGAGAAGCGGAATGCGGAGAAGCGCGCGCAGGGAAATATTGTTTTGCAGCCGCGAAAGATCGTGCAGTCTAGTCTTAGGTTGCTGTCCGTCGGGAGGATATTGATCGGGGCGCTCGTACCTGGGGTGCGTACTCCCCACTCTCTCACATTTTGCTTGAAGGAATTTCATTGCTCCCCTTTCGATGCTGACGCTGACTTTGTTGGCCGTGCTGCTTTTTCAGAGCGTGGTACTTTACTGGGTCTCGTCGGCGACTTTCGGTCTCTTGCAGTCTTGGATATTCGACTACTTGGACAAACGAAGATCTGACCTGCGGAGATTGTCTCAATCTGTCCCATCTCCTGGCACCACCACAACAGGCGATAAACCCGTTCAAACGCGCGCACCCATGCCAAAGGGGAAGCGGAGATGAGCTCTATGGCTCGTATGATTCGATCCGGTGAGCATATCTCCTTTACCTAGCCCTAATGATTATACAAGTGGAATGGAGGGAACCGCTTGTTGCCACTTCATGAGGCTGCGGATCCCGGTGAAATTGTCTTGATCTAATATGAATATGGTCTTTTGAGTATTTGACGTATTTTGTTGACATACATGCGTGCTAGGATTTGATCTCTTCGCAGGGCATGCCAGTGCGGTTTTACTTACAAGGAACTGCGGAAGCTATATATACCTTACGAATGACATCACGTGTGACATTGAACTGACTGCAACGGCATGACACCGCATGTGCTCGCCGTTGAGACACGTGGGGACCAGGAAGCCGACACACGATGAGAGGATAGGTAATGCTTTACGTGTCTGACCTGATGACACTCGCTTGCGACTTCTCGGGAGTTTCAAAGACTATTTAAGGCTACTACCGTAGGACCCTCCTCAGAGTGGACAATGGTTCGAGTAAGTTACCCCCTAATCAAACGTATCAAATAAAATCCAATCCACGCAAGTAATAGAGTAATTTTATGTGCGCGATTTTACATGCGACCGGAGAGAGGGACATTTGCTCCGAGCCCTTTCCTCTTTCCCTTCCCGTCCCTAGACTCTGTATATCTTCCTATTCCCAAATGCCAGGCGATCCGTGGGATCAATAACGATAAACCAAGTATTACGGTCAACCAGAGCATGAGGCTCCACTCGGATAAATTCCACCTCATATCACCGAGAGCCCAAAACGTGAGCGCGAGATGGAGTACGTCGCCAATGAGGAGTGGGGTGAGCAGGGCCCCGACGACTTTCTCTTGTAGCACAGGGTGGCCTGAGAGATAGCGGCGTGCGGCGCGAAGGAGAAAGAAGTTGACGAGGCCGAGGAGGGCACATACATGGGCGAGCTGCACGACCGTGACCATCGTCGTGAGGGATAAACGCTGCGGGGGCGGGATGTGGGCGGGCCACGGAGCTTGCATATTATGTGTCTGCACAAAATTCCCCCGCCCAACAACACAGAAAAGAAAACAGTGTTCATTCCCAGAGCTCGAGTCCATGATTAAAGGGAGCCGAATTACGTGCCTTTATGGGGTCCATGATTACGCCGATAAAGCCCATCGTGGTCAGGGTGGGCTCATATATACCGAATATGACATAATAGAGTGGTGGAAGGGCAGAGCGGGGAAGTGACATGATGATGTGTGTTAGCTTTGAAAGCTTGAGTGGGCGCCCTGACCTCGACAGTACTGCGTGTGCTCGCTCCGAGTCAGCAAAGTCCCCGATGCGGAACTAATACGAGGGTCTAATCTGGTTAGACTTTCTCGAGGCGGGTTTAGCAGGTCTCTCCACTCCAAGGTGGGCTCCACTGTGAGGTGTGGCCTGGTCCGTGGCCATCAGCAGCAACCAAAATATGTCGCACATTATCCGGGCCGGCCCGGGACACCTCTTTCTCGCACACACAATGCTCTTTGCTCTTTGCTCTCTGTACACACATGGCTGCTGCTGCTGCTCCTCAACCAAATTATGTGGTTATCCATGATTCTCTTGATGAAATTTTGCATGTATACCAACCATTAATTAACTGAGCCAACAAGGTTAATCTGCTCCCAAATGCTCTTCAGGGACCAATCACAGTAAGTGAATTGAACTTGTACTTTTATAAGAGCAACTCTCACCACTTTTCAGGGATCTATTGTCTCTACACCTATATAATTTGGTAGTGGCCAATGATGCTCAATTAAAGTTCCCTGAGGTTGAGAATGTGGGTGTGTTGCCAAATAATAAGGTGGCACTAATTTGCTTCACTGGTATGTATTTTTGACCCTTTCTTTTTCACTTAGCTGACTTATATCTAGCTGCTCAATGTATTGCAGCAGCAGGGAAACTCCACCTCCCACAGCTCCCAAACAATGTGACTATTCAAGCATGGAGGCAGCAAATCTCAAACCATCTAGGCTGTGTGATGATGTGTTAGCATGCATGATGCTAACATGTTATCGCACAACCTAGATAATTTGAAATTTGCTGCCTCCATGCTTGAAGCTTGAATAGTCACAGTACATTAATTCTATTCTCCACACACATGCTGACATGTCCCTGAGAATCTCCTGGTTCAAACAGGAGGATGTTCAGGGGACCTACAAGAACACCAAAATGCCATCCTCAACACAGTGAAGAAACCCATCAACCTGGAACAAAACTCGATATCCATTGATTACCAATGACAAATGGCAAATGTGGAAGTTGCGCGCAAGTGGGGAGACAGGTGGTACACCAACTCGTGTACTCCCTGGCCTACCACATGGCCTGCACCAAGCCACCGGGGTGAGGCAGGGCGACTTGGTGACATCTGCCGTGGCTCCACCGAAACACTAGTGTGGTATGTCCAAAATGTATGAGTACATTTACGAAGTATTATACCAGTACATTCTAGAGCTAGAACAGGGTTACGGATACAACTTGTGCTGATTGCGTGGCCTCGAGAATAATACCATCGAAGCCCAACAATCCTGTTCGAGAATCAAATAAGCCGGACTGTGACAACTGTGACAATCTCAGGGACAATGGGCCTCACTTGTCGTCGAGTTTGGTAAAGTCAACATTTCCTCATCGTCTGTGCGATCGTAAAGCATGGATGGGGGTGTTTCACCTGGGTTGAGGAAGTGGCTAATACGGTCAACCTAAAAGAGATATTAGTTTTTGATTGGTCGAGACAGAAAAGACATGTACCCTCTCATCGAATTTGACCCTTGGTGGCGTATCTATCCAAAAGTTATCTGATTTCTGAGTATCAGTTGACGGCAATTGAAACAAACCATCCTCATCATCCTCAGGTTGACCTTCGATCTGCCATGGACATCGCTTGTACCGTTGAAAGAGGGGAGTACCCGGCTATGCTAGGGGATAAACGAACGGGGAATATCGATGGATGAAGGCACTCACGACGTTAGAGTGGAGAATGACCTTTTTCACTATATGAGTGTGATCAGATAGCAGGAAGTCAATGCCGTGCTGAAAGTAGTTATAAAAATCTGGGGACTGTCATTGAGCCATGAGATGGTAAGACAAGATAAGTGGGTGACGTTTACAGGATAGTTCCGGGCTTTGGTCATCGTTATGACTGCGCGCGTGAATAGCCATACGATCATCTTCCTTATAGAAAGTGCGAAGCGGGGGGCCCAAGTCCGAAAGTAGATCCTGTGCCGTAGTCACACCCAAACGAACATGGATAGGTGGAGATGACGTTGGATAGAAACGAAGGACGACGCCATCGTGTACCTGGACACATTCAATATCGGGCACGAACTGGCAGAGAAGGGAGATCTTCGGCTAACCTTTGCGATGGCCTCTGAGAGCTCACCGTACATGATGTGTGACACTGCGACCTCGCTGAGGGCATCTATCTCTCCACCGGAAGGATCTGTCTGGGTGATTAAGAGACGGACGACTTCCTGAGAACGATCCTCGTGTTCTTTGGCCTTGTCTCGAAGACCCTCGTCATCAAAGCAAAAGCGCACGCCGGGATAACGCAAGTCCTCGCCGGGATAGGTTGGGCCAAAGGCCAAATTGACGTTGACACGACGAAGATCTTTCCCGGGAGAGGATAGAATATTACCCTTGTATCTGAGAGTCAGGGGAGGGTTGGGATCGCGAAGTCGTCTGACGGCGATGGTATGGAGACGTTGATGTGTCCCAGAGAAGAGAAGATCGAAGTGTGGCCTTATGTGGAGGATCACAGGAGTGGTTGGTGCATCAGGGTCATACTGGACGTCTACTTGGGGGAAGGAGTGTTTGTGGGTCCTAAGGAGATCGAGCACGGACCATAGGGAGGCGCCTGCAGAGATGAGCATCTGAGGGACAAGGGAAGTGGTTGGACTGACCGAGGTTGAATATGCCGAGGCCGTGGCCAGGGCGGATGTCGATGTCGAGCTGAGAAAAGAGCATCGCCGTACTGGGCCGGGAATGACAAATCACACGCGCCTGCCCGGGAAAGTTCGGCGAGGGAGAGAAATGCAAAATTCCAGTCTCTTTACTCCCCCCTCCCCATCATCTCCCCATGGGCCCTTCGGTCAGAGTCAAGAGACGTCATGTCTACTCCTCCATCCAGGATGACGACAGATATCGCCCCGAACAGCTGCACGACGACCAGCTTCAGACTGGTCGCCACGCACTCTCCGAACCTGGTGTTGCGCCCTCCCCCAGTGCTGCCTCGGGCTCTTTGCCTCCCCCTGTCCCCCCTCATGACCCCAGCCATCTGTCTCCGAGTCTACCTTTTCCTCGTAGAGACATAAGCAGAGTCAACCGTCTTGCCCGCAGGAGTTCACTCAGCTACAGATCATTCGCTACCGACCTAGATTCAAATCCGGCCGACTCTCCCCCAGCCACCTATGGCCGATCAGAGAACGTCCTCCTTCGCGAGACAATACCTGAGGGTACCTCCACAGATCCGGCTGTTCCCCATATGGACCGTGCGCATCCTCAAAGGGTCAGTCGAGTTCGGAGCGCACTTTCATCTTCACCAAGTGGCTCCGGCCGCGATTCAGACTCGGAATACGACTCTGAAGATGAGGATGCCATTATGGAGGATGACGAGCATCACCATGATGACCATGTCGTCGATCACCTTGATGTCATTGGTCCGCCGCTGTTAAATGTGTTTTGCCTAATTTTAGCATCCTAACACCTTCTCTAGACCCCCAAGTCGCGACCGTCGCGACTCTTACGAACACTGCGAACGCTATTCTTCTGTAAACAGTCACTTTCTTACCAGCTTGGTTCCAGCTAACATGCTGACTCAGCCCTCCTCTCTCGTTTTACAATCGCAAGCCAGTTGTTACCCTTCCGCGTTCGCGAGAGCCAGGCATTGAAGGCGCTTCAGTTCGCACCGCTAGCACAGACGAGCTCGATCGGCATGTCGAGGATTTACTCAAACGCAAAAATAAATACAGGCGCGTCTTGAAAGGCGTGTGGGCCTTTCTGAAAACTCGTGAGTGGAGCGTGGTCCGATCCGATGGACCGTGATTAATCATTTCTTACTCAGCCTTGGGCGTCAGTTATCCCTATTTGTCGTACTATTTTTAGAACTCATAATTCCGTATTCGGTTCCGTTCGGTTCCGTATTCATGTCACAGATTGCGTTCGGTATCTATGGGTTCCTCGTAGGTGAGTGATCCCGGGAACTGTAGCTTTAAACTTGCTTACATGCCATATTCAGTATTTTGGGGATGTGCTCTTGTATTCTTTCTGGCCAAGTGGATCAAGCTTGATAACCAGTCGACGCAAGATTTCTGGGTGGAAATTTGCGAGCAGATCTTGAATGGTAGGTCCTACTGTCATTACATTTTTTGAATCATCATCCTCAACTTATAGGTCTATTTTGTCTCACTGGGATTGGCCTCATCCCCTGGCGTGTCGTCGACACGTATCGTACGTCTTAAATCCACTAAACCCTTATATATTTTGGTTTACCAAGTTGGTTCACAGGCATGATAAGAATCTGGTACTACAAACTTCGGACCCGGAAACTTCGCAAAAAAGCAGGGCTTCCTGAATTATACGATAAAGACGACCTACCAGATCCCGTATTCGATCCAAACTATGTGCACGTTCTGACGGACAAACAGCAATACCGGCTGCATCACCGTGAGTCTCTCACCGCTCGGTAATGTAGATTTATCGATCCTTTGTCAATCTTCAGAGCAAAAAAAGTTCATGAAGTCCCAAACATGGTATCGTCCCCATGGAACAGAAACGCATAGAGTAAGCGACCTTATACATACAATCATGCATGCATGCCTGTCTGACATTGATTCGTAGGCATTTCCCATAACGTCCGTTTTACCATCAACAACTGGGTGCCACTTACTAACTCCCCTCACAGTACTGCCCTATGGATCTGCCTGTTCAATGATGGAAACTCGGTTTTCCAGGTAGGATAGAACGAATATGCCTTTGTTTTATGCCGATACTCACTCCAACGCAGTGTTTGCTTGCAGGCTGTATGTGGAGTATGAACCGCTTCCAACGCCCCGCATGGACGACCGCTCTGCTCATACCGTTAGCCTTTGGCTGCGGTATCATTTCTGGTATTCTAATCTGGCGTGGGGGCAAAAAGACAAAACGCACCGAACGCGTCGAAGAGCGCCTGCGCCGCGTGCTCGAGATGGACGAATTGGCACATGCTCTCGCCCCTGAGAGCGTGTTGGCCAAACTACAGGACGCCATCACCCGCCGCACTATGGGAAACAAGGAACGTGGGCCTGCTGTGGACAAAAACCGTAACGGATCGGGCGAAAAAGAGGTCGATAATCCCGAAGTTCCGAATAGGAATGCGAACCGCCCCGACTATGCCAGCACCGTTACCTCGTCGGTCCGTATGCCCGGTATCAGAATCGAGGAAGAGATGGTAGTTCCTCCGAGTTGATCTTACGATTTATAATTGTGACACTCGAAGTGTTTGGAACCGACTGACTTTTTTACACCCTTGTGCTTTATTTCATCCCATGTAACAATATTCCTTCTGCTTAGAGCCTGTATGGGTTCGTGTTTCCTGTTCTTTTCTAGCCTTTCATCTATCTTTGCGGCTGGACGTTGATAGCGTCTACTCCTTTCCACTTCATTTTACGTACGATCACGATATAACGTCTTAATACACAGATTTATTGACCAGATAGCCTGACTAGTTGGATTGTTGAAATCCGTACAGATACACGGTTTGAGTTTATGACCCTAAAACTACACCTCTTCTCAGCTAGCCCATGTCCAATCCTCGGCAGCGCATCAAAAGATTGCACGGGAATGTCTTCCTACAAACCCACCAACGGCCAAACAGGATCGAGGCACGGTGACGCTGTCACTGGTGGTACGCATGACCATCAGATGGACGCTGTTGAAGCGTAGGGAGACCATCGTTCACGCATATTGTTGACGTGCCCAACGCGCTGCCGAGACAAGATTCTTCAATGACGCCTCAGTCTCTTTCCAGCCACGGGTCTTAAGCCCGCAATCCTGAAGGAGCTCAGCCAAACAGTATGGTCATTAAGGAAGAAAACCGCACAGGGTTGACAACAAGAAGCGAATCCGGAAGAATGTCGAGCATCGCTTTGAGGCGATCCCGAATTTCTTGGTCACCTGGAACACGTGGTGAATGAATGTCATATACACCAGGGCCGATGCTGTTCGAGTATCCGTAGTGTTTGAACGTATTAAGTAACTTCATGTCGCTCTACGAGGCTTCAATTGAGATAACGTCTGCATCTAATCGTTGGATGGATGGGAAGATGTCGTCGAAGTCGGAGTAGCAAAAGTGCGAGTGGGTTTGTAAGGCATCGCTCACACCCGCAGTCGATAACTTGAACGAGTCGACAGCCCATTTGAGGTAGGCATCCCAATCCACTCGACGGAGTGGCAAGCCCTCACGGATAGCCGGTTCATCCACCTGGACAGCCTTAATTCCTGCCTTCTCAAGGTCAATAACTTCATCACGGAGGGCCAATGCGAGCTGCTTCGACTGAAGCTCGCGTGAAACGTCCGCGCGAGGGAAAGACCAATTGAGAATTGTAACCGGACCAGTGAGCATACCCTTCATGGGGTATTTGGTTACACTCTGGGCATAACTACTCCACTTAACGGTTATCGGGCCAGGGCGCGAGACATCCGACACGATGATGGGGGGGCGAACATAGCGAGACCCGTAACTCTGCACCCATCCGTTCCCTGTGAAGACGAAACCATTCAGCTGCTCGCCGAAGTATTGAACCATGTCATTGCGCTCCGGCTCCCCATGGACGAGAAGGTCAAGGCCAACCGTTTCCTGGAAACGGACGACACTCTCGATCTCCTTTTTGAGGAATTTCTCGTATTCGGCCTCCGAGATGTCACCCTTGGTGAACTTGGCACGAGCAGCACGAATTTCCTTGGTCTGTGGGAAAGAGCCGATGGTGGTGGTAGGGAATTTGGGAAGCTCGATGTGCTTCTTCTGGACCTCCTTGCGAACAGCGAAAGGGCTCTTGCGTTCAAGCATATCGGGGGTGATTGCAGCGACCCGCTTGCGGATAGCGTCATCAGACGTCCGTTCGAATTCACGGCGTCTTGCAATGGACTCTTCGTTGGCTTTGAGCGCAGTGGAGACAGTTGCGTCTTGAGAACCGGACAAGGCTTTCGCCAGGATCGAAACCTCCTGAGCTTTCTCACGAGCGAACGAAAACCAATCCTTCTGTTCTGCGGTGAGCTTCTTCTCCGAAGCGAGGGTGACAGGAATATGGAGGAGGGAGGAGGAGGTAGCCACAATAACGCGATCCTGCCCTAGTGCATCGACGGCCTTCTGGCCGAGTTTGATTGCGGCCTGGAAATCAGTCTTCCAAATATTGCGACCGGACACGAGACCTAAGGATAGGACAATGTTGGTCTGCTTTACAGCGGCAATAACCTCGTCAAGTTGACCAGGCGCGCGGGTGAGGTCGATATGTAAACCAGCAACCGGAAGTTTGGCCACATAATTCAGGTTAGAGTCGAGGCGCCCGAAGTAAGTGGTGAGAAGGATTTTGGGGGCGACCGGGGACAGCTCTGTGTAGGCACTTATGTACTCTTTCTCATAGCCTGCAGCCTTATCTAGCACCAAAATAGGCTCGTCAAGCTGGACCCAATCAGCACCGGCAGCCTTCAGGTCGGCGAGCAGCTGTTTGTAAACAGGGAGGAGATTGGGCAGAAGAGAAAGAGGTTGGAAGTTAGGCTTGGCATCCTTGGATGCCTTGCCAAGAGCAAGGAAAGAGACGGGTCCCAGAACCACGGGACGAGTCTCGATGCCGAGGGCTTGAGCTTCCTTGTATTCCTCAATTGCCTTGTTGAAGTTGAGCTTGAAATCAGTCTCCTCCGAAAATTCAGGCACGACGAAATGATAATTTGAATCAAACCTTCAAAGCAGGAATTGTCAAACGCTGAATACCTCTTGCAAACCTATGAACCTACCATTTCTTCATCTCAGATGCGGGTACATCAACGCCATTGGCTTGACGCCCACGGCCCATGGCGAAATAAACGTCAAGGGGTGTCAGACCCTGGCCAACATAACGCTTGGGAATAACATTGAACGCAGCCGAATGATCGAGAACGTGGTCATAGAGAGAGAACTCGCCACTAGAATCAACGGTCAGATAAGGCACCAGAACATAGCCTGATAAAAGAAACAACCTAGGGATATAGTCGGCACCTTTAGACTTCAATGACGTCCAATTACTCTTCTTGACATCAGCCGCAACTTGGGTGAGCTGATCGGCAGTGATTGTCCCAGCCCAGTAAGCTTCGACAGCTTTTTTTACTTCGCGATTAGCGCCTAACGAGAAGCGAGGCTTTGATTAAAAATCCGTCTTGAGACTGGGTAAGAGCAGATACGCACCAATTCGGGGGAAACCAAGAACAGCGGATGAAACCATGATTCTGATGGATGGAGAAGATAAGAACGAAAAAGAGGACGGCACCTCTCGAGAGTTTATATAGTGAGGAAACGTGCACCGGGACTTGCCGTAATATACAAGCTCGCCATTATCGCATCTTTTATGACGTACAGGACACTACTGGACACTCGCTTGTTGTCGACAGTTGAAAGCGCGCCAAGGCTCTCGGAGATCGCTTCTGGCTCGACGGTTGTGCGGCTTGACACCGTCCTGTGCAAATGTAGAGAGAGAGACCCAGGTGACCAGTGACCACTTCCCGTTTGAGCAGATGGATCCCGCCTTTCCCACAAACCACGATGTCGAATAATCCATCCTTCGTACTTCAAAGTGTCGGGCGGGCCTCTTACGAAAACCGTCCGATTCCAGAAAGTGTGCCACTTCCATACGCTACTGCAACGGGGGGACATCCTCAACCCTGTTCACACAGTTCGCGATGATGAAGTCCTTGTCCAAGTGAAGAAAACAGGCAAGTCACGTTGTCGTTCTGGTTTCCTTGGATTCCCTGATGGGCTCTCCACTAGGTATTTGTGGATCCGATGTACAGTTATCTGCAGTTTTTTTCCCGTCATGTGTTTATGGGTGCATCATTTTGCATAGGTGCATTATCTCGTGAACGGTCGCATTGGCGACTATATAGTAAAGTCTCCGATGGTGCACCCGATGACCCTTCTTCAATTCCCCTTCTGATGCCGTATGCAAGGTTCTGGGTCATGAATCATCTGGTGTGATATCTAAAGGTGGATCGTCCTTCCCTTTCTCACATCGTGGGACTAACTAAAGGATTCCTGTCGGCCCAAAGTCGGCAGCGGCGTGCGCAGTGTCAGACCTGGCGATCGTGTAGCTATGGAGCCTGGCGTTTCGTGCCGCAGATGTGAGGCTTGCAGAACAGGCCGATACCAAGTATGTGACGTGAACATATCGCCGCTACCACAAACATACTGACCGTGCAACTAGCTATGTCCTGACATGACATTCGCGGCCACACCTCCCCACAATGGCACATTGACTAGATATTACTGCCTGCCCGAAGACCTTGTATACACCCTTCCTGATCATCTTTCTCTGGAAGATGGCGCTATGGTGTGATGCATCCAGCCCTCCTAGATTGGTGCTTAAATTTTCTTCGTTAGATCGAACCTCTTTCGGTTGGTATTCACTCTGTCTTCACGCAAGCCAGATTACAGCCGGCTCAATCAATTGTGGTCTTTGGTTGTGGACCTGTTGGGCTTCTCTGTATGGCCGTCGCGAAGGCCATCGGAGCATCGAGGATTATCGCTGTCGACATTTTGCAGAGCCGCCTGGACTTCGCAAAAACATACGCAGCTACAGACGCGTTCTGTCCCCCACCACTTCAGGAGGGTGAACCCACGACTGTGTATTCCCAGAGAGCTGCAGATCTCCTGAAGGCCAATCTGGGCGTGGAAGATCGGGGTAGCAAGGCCATTGACGTCGTAATAGATGCTAGCGGCGCTGAGGTATCTATACAAACTGGTATCCTCATTGCCAAGGTCGGCGGGACATTCGTGCAGGGAAGACTCGCTTTATGTTGAATGATGTCATTCTTACTGAATTACAGGTTGGCATGGGCCATCCAGAGGTGGTCGTGCCTATCACTGCTTTGCTCGCAAAGGAGCTAGTCCTCAAAGGCTCCTTCCGCTATGGGGTACGTTACGTATTACCTGCGCACGTATTGCAACGTGACTGACATAATGAAGCCTGGAGACTATCGTCTTGCGGTTGCCTTCGCTGCGCAGAAGAAGGTTGATTTGCGGCCGCTTGTGACGCATCGGTGCTCATTCAGTGTTTAAGTCCCATGTATCTCCGGGTTAACGATTTTCTAGATTCAAATTTGAGGACGCTATTGCTGCGTTCGACGCAACAAAGAACGGAAAGTCGGAAGACGGCAGAGGTCTCATCAAAGCGATTATTTCTGGTCCAGGAGTGTCGATTGATGATGTTTGAACTCGGGTGAAGAGCGCAAGATCTGGAGGGTTGATAGATCAACACTGTATAAACCCACTGTTCCCTAGCATTTTTGTCTGTATGTGATAGATACTGTATCAATTGACCAACATCCGACGTCCCGTAACATACATGCCTGCATAAACTTGAACGCAAGCCTAACTGAGCGCTTCAGCTGGCTAAAGTACTGTAGCGAGCCAGGCGCAGGCCCCTAAGTCGACTAACTAGTACGAGGCGCACCACGTCTATAACAAGCTCTTCGCCATTACCTTCCCGCATCAATCAATCACTCGTGACCCGGATTCAACTTGAAGCTGCCCGTGTTCCAGACCATCTTCGCTAGTGTTGCCTGGCCCTGCCTTCAAGTTTTTTTATCGTATGGAAGCTTTCGTTTTAGGCATCTCCAGAAAGTGGTGACAGGAAGCATCCGCGTAGTTAGGAATGCCTTTCCTCACACGAAACCGCTATTATCTTCGTGTCTCCTCTTCAAATATCTTACCACTTTATGTAGGGTCGCCTTTGTATCGCGCATTGTCAATATCTGAGAGACTACATTAATCTGCAGGTCTACTTGGACAGCCAACATGTTGACTGGATGTCAAATCAGATACTTCGTAAAGTTGTTGCCGATCTCAGGCCAAAGTAAGGATGTCCCCGTCGTCCACACGAAGGTTCTGGCTAATGTCTTTATACTAGGATCGGCCCCAAGTTAAGAGCAGAATCTGATGCGCATGTAGGACCGGGACCTGCACCAGCAAGTGCGAAGAAAGGTACCGTGGATGTACATCGAGGAGGTGTGTCCCTATCCGAAAAGAGTGTCTATTTATTTACAGGTCTGTGTCTATCAAGACACGTACCAATTTGCTTACTTTTTACGTGAATCCGAGCCTTATTCTGTTCTGCTGAAGGTAAGTGTTGCTCATATAGACCCCAAGCAATCTCATCATAAATCCCGCAGTCAAGAGACTTCGTTCTTGCTCCAGAAACACCTGTCACAAAGTCCGATACCGCACCCACAGAGACGGAGAAAAAAGCAGGCAAGCAAAAAAAGAGCTCTTCCAGAAAGAAAAGGCTCAAATCTCAAGGAGGAAGCGCAATCGGGCAGGACGGCGAAGATGAAGATGATTACCTCCCTAGTGATTCAGGACTTCGCGATAGCGATGACCTACAAGAGGATCAAGACGAAGATTTCGAGATGTCAGAGGACTTAAAAGCAAGTATAACAAAGGAATCGCGTGGAACTTCTAATCCAACCGCAAAAGGTCATGTGAAAGTGGTAGAGGATGAACAGGGTGCTACTCAAGCCAAGTCTTCTAACATGACAACCCTATCGTCGCATGTTGAAGACACTGACCCGGGAATACCCATTGTGGTGGACGACGATGACGAACCCAAACCGAAGCTCGCTCTAGATATAAAGTATCGGGCATTCTCAAATTTCAATCGTTGCCTCTGTGTCGTTGTCGAGCCATGGCCGCCACAGCCCTCAGGCTCCTACCCTCGCACTCCATCGCTTACCCCCTCCGCTGTGAGTAGAGCGCCGAGTGTCACACCTAGCGCCTCGGAATTTAGTACAAACCGTGGTCAGCGGGCCAAAACGCCACTGTTCCTTCCCGACGTCGACGAGGAGTCTGCGACACCCAGTCACTCACATTTCCGTACTTTGCCGCCAGTACCATTATTCGATGACGACCGTTCAACAAACCGCGACACGGACGGCATGGACGAAGAATGGGATGGCAGCGCTTGCTTATTGCAATTCAGTCAGATGCTAAGTGTTACAGGAGGAGCAGGTGGGGCGGATGTGGAGGAAGAAGACGAGTTCGATGGAACAGCGCTCTTTGCAGATGCGGATGAAGCTAAGGAGCTGTGAAGTAATGCTTTATCATCTATAAACCTATGTCTCGGTAAAAACAAAAGATCTTCTCGCTCTATGCGCGTCCAATCTCTTTGAGGATTTCCAGCTCTCGCGTTGAATTAACTGCCCGAAACCCTGCGGCGGCTGTTTCGAACCGGCCGTGCCCTCCGGATATGGCGCGTAGACGAGTGGAGTAGTCCAGCATTTGACTCAAGGGAGCGACGGCATAGACAGAGCGATTGAGACGGATGGTGTGATTTTCTACGTCTATTGATGACATAGTGGATGGAGAGAGCCATTTTGGTGGGACATAGACTCCTTCCTGGCTATACGGAGCAGAGGTCTCTTCGTCCAGAGGTTGGTTTGATTCGTCGAGATCGATAATTTCCCCATCATGTTCTACGAGATCTTTAATGACTTGCCCGAGGATATCAGAACCAACCGACACCCGTATCCTGATATAGGGCTCCATTATCGGTCCTCTACCTCGACTTTTGACATGATCACGGAGAATGATGGCGCTGGCACCCGCTAAGATGGAACTGGGCATATTACGTGGGTGATTGAAGCCCGTCACTTGGACACAACTTCGTGACAAAGGAAAAGACGTGTGGGGTGAACTAGACAGCGTGCTCGCAATACCGCGGGAGATATGAGCCCAGGGATCCTGTTCATCATGAAGCGTATCGGGGTGGCGTAGGGGTTTTCCATCAACTCGTAGGACAACGTTATCGTCCCAGGAACCATCACCGACCTCGTTGTCGAGTAAAGGTCGCAGCGAAAAGGAGACAGAGGCTGTCACATTCTTCCCAGTTATACTTGTGGTCCATTCAAGTAGGGAGGGTTGAGACTCATCAGGTCCAATGCTTTCTCGGTAGGCGACACGCCTCCGCCCGATCTCGCACTTAGCCCCCCATTCGTCTTTGAGTCGTCCCTCCACGATTTCGAGGTGGAGCGCGCCGAGACCGTGCATTAGCAATTGCCCTTCATGGGTCTCCATCCGTATTGAGGGATCCGTGCGTATCAAGGCATTCAAAGCATCTTCAACGCGCTCGAGGTCTGCATGGGTATGTGGAATGACAGACGCAGACATTGTTGCCGGCAGAGGGGTAATACCAGGAAATGGAGACTCCTTAGATCGGCCGTGCGTCGAGACCAGTGTGTCACCTGTGCGAGTGTGCTTGAGGCCAAGTATTACTCCCACAGACCCAAACGGTAATTCCTCCACCTCTCTAGCCTCTGATGCGTATAGAAGCAACAACTTGGATACCCTTTCCTTGACGCCGCGGGAGTTGTTGAAGAGTACGCTCTGACGGGATAGCGTACCTAATAAAAGGTCAATTCAATGTCGCGAAGAGGAATATAGCAAGACGAACCTGAATAAACCCTCACAAACGTCATCCAGCCGCGTCTTTTATCCCAAGAGACTCTCCATGCCAAAAGCCCGACCGCATTTTGAGAACCCGTTCCGTGCGACACATCCAGTGGGGATGCAAGCAATTCCCCGGCATAGTCCATGATAGTCTCCGTCCCAATATGCTTGATCGCTGAACCACACAGCACAGGCAGGATGTCAGACTTGACGGTTGCGGCCCGGAGGAAAGGAAATATAGTAGACGCGGTGACACTTAAATATGCTGAAGGGTGGGATGGCAATTCGAGCAGGTGTTCCATGAATTCACTTGAGAACATTGCTAAACCCTCCAGAAGCGTGGTGCGAGCAGGAATCAGATGAGGGATGAGGGGATGAGTCGCAGGTAAAAGCTGAGATTCTCTGATTTCCTCCTCGTTGGTAGGCAGAGTGTGCCTCGACAAAGAACCATCCAATGACCATCGCCAGAGTTCCCATTTGACTAGATCGACAATGCCTTGGATACCAGGTTCGCCTCTAGAATAGTCTTGAGGATCAAAAGAGGCTATAGGGAGAGTAAGGACCACCGGCATTGGGTGTATGCGATGCGCCAACACCGAGAGTATTGAGGAATGGAACGAGGCACCCGGTCGGTCAAGCTTATTCAAGACGAGGATTCGGCTGGGGACGCCATATCTTGGGTGTATGGTGAAGTTAAGGTATGTGAAGTGCTCGAGAAAATGGCTTACCTGCTCACCTGTCCAACTGTTGCCAGACGCCTTTCGTCTGTGCCTCTACTCCCTCCACCGAGTCTATAAGCACCACTGCACCGTCAACAACTCGACTCGCGCTTTCGACCTCCATCCCAAAGTCTGCATGTCCGGGAGTGTCGATGAGATTAAACGTCCAGTCCCTCCATTTGACTGGAATGCTTGCGGACTGGATTGTTATCCCTCGCTCGCGTTCGGCGGGAAGAAAGTCGGTGATTGTACTTCCGGTGTCAACTGAACCGGGAGTAGATATGAACGATGACTTGAGGAGAATAGACTCTGTCAGGGTCGTTTTTCCCGAGTCTGTGGAAAATGAATACGGAATGTCGAAGGGGGAGAGTACATATAGTCACTCACCGATATGTGCGCAGATAGCTAGGTTACGCAGTTTCGAGGGGTGTGCATGGCTATGTGCGATGGATCTAACGGGGATTTTCCTTACTGTGACGTATGCCGCATAGCGTGCAACGACAGGTGTTCGCCACTTGCAGGAGTGCATTCAGACAAAAGCTCGGATCGGTACTAAGTTAGTCGATGAAATCGTTCTTTTGTTCTGATACTCACGGTCTGACATGAACCGCCTCACACAATTGTTTACCATCTCATCTGCTATCCACCATGGCTGAACCCCACGTAGATGCACCAGTCCACTTGGACGCCTTCGAGCAACGCATTCGTGAAAGGGAGCGTCTCCGTAGCAGGCCCCTCGAGACAATACCCGACCTGACCGCTTCGCAACCTCATGGAACCCTCCCAAACACACCGCTGGCAGTTTCAACAATATCATTTTTCTTAGGGTCCATTTTTTCGCTTGGTTTCTCGGTATTTTTGTGTGGTGGCCTTAGCAGTTTTTGGTTTACCACATATCAACTTGCCTTCTTCGTGGCATCGTGGTCAGTTTTCCACTGGGGAGAGTTCGCCGTTACTGCTGGATGGAACCGAGAGAAGGTCAGCGTTGATTGTATGTACTTTTTATTATGGTTTCTGGACAAAAGAACCTGAGCGTTTGCAGCGTTTCTGCTCAATAATGGCCGGATGTATCACATGGCCAACTGCCTCGCGTTGATTGAGTATGTCCTGGTCCTCTACTTCCGACCTTCGCTCAAGTCATTCCCGTACGTGTCATCCGCTGGTAAGTCGAATGAACCTCTCAAGCTGTCTATGTTACGTATGCTTGTTCGGCGCAGGCATTGTTACGGTGTTACTCGGACAATTCCTGCGATCCGCAGCTATGATCAAGGCCGCATCCAACTTTTCCCATGCAGTGGCCTTCCGAAAAAACGTGGGCCACCACCTAGTGACGGGTGGCATTTATGCGTTAGTCGGTTTCTTCCGCACTTCTTCGTTACCCTGTTAACGCGACAAGTAGATGGTTCAGACATCCATCCTATGCTGGATTCTTCTATTGGGCCTTAGGAACACAGCTAGTTCTGCAAAACCCTTTATCTTTCTGTGTATACATCGTACTACTGATGCGATTCTTTTCGTCCCGAATCAGAGGTGCGTCACTTCCTCAAGTGTTGTACTTCATACTAAGTGTCATTATAGCCGAGGAACGCGCCTTGGTCGTATTCTTCGGCGATGATTATGTCACATATAGAAAAAAGGTGGGGACCAAGATACCTTTCATACCATAAGATGTTCTTCCCGTTGCATAGCACTCACAGTTGGAGTCAATCATACATATATGCATGAACATGCTGTCATAAAAGGATGCTAGGTACTGTAATTGACATGCGAGTTTTGAGGTAGACAGCGTACATTCACGCCCTCGATCGAATCAGCCCTGAATGATCGTAGTCTTCTCAGAAACATAAATACCATCTAAGAATTTGCGAATGTCTTTGTTCCGAACTCGACAGATGCCCTGGATGGATGCAGCTGGGAAATCCTCAGGAACAACGTCACATGCGTTTAACCCACGAGCGCACCTGATTGTGATACATTCTCAATATCTGCGCCTTCGAGAATTAACTCATCCTTTTGCGCCTTGCTTTCAGATATTGTTACACCACCCAGCATATCAACATGTCGCACGGTCTGGGCAATATGTCAGCATAAGTCAAAGAACGATCCAAATGGAACAGAACATCATACCTTCTCACCCAAGAAATTCCGAATTTCAAGTTTATGACCATCTTCCTGGATAATGCAGTTGATAGGGAAGTGGGCGTAGACCGCACGCATTTTGTATAGAAAGCCCTACTCGGTCCGTTAAGTCAATGCAGTGCCACACACAATAAACTCAAACCTTTGTCACGCCTGTAATCATGTTAGAGATGAGTGATTTGATTGTTCGAAGACAAGCAATGTGTTTCCGGTTGCCCTGCCAGACTGCGAGAGTGACCTTGTTGGCCTTGCCCTTGATCAGACGGATGTCCATGTTCACATGGCGAACAATCTTCGTAAGTGTTCCCCGTGGTCCAGTGACTACGATGACTCGTGACTTGACGGAGACTGTTACACCATCGGGAATCACCAGTTCTTCAGTTTTGAGGATATCGCGCATCTACGGTATAAGTTAGCAAATGACAGCTCGCGTTATCTGGTTTGTGAGTAGCACATCCATCGTACGGCGATCATAACGCCCCCACAACTTCAGGCGAGTGCACGATAGAAAACGGAATGAGGTATCTTGAGAATAAAACAGGACACATACCTCGGGCTAATAACTACTGAGGTTGTCCGCAACGACCACAAGCTTTATGGTTGTCGGCGTCGCTGTGGCGCGAATTGTGTTCATTTGTCGGAGTTTCAACTGGGTTTGATTCATCAGCTTCGGATGCCACGACTACCCCACTTGTTTCTTTCCAACCACCATCATCGTCGCAGGGCGTGTCGTGAGCTGTGCGTTGCTGCCAGACAGAACAACTCGATTTTCGCGGCATATTCGTAAAACTTCCTTTCAGTGCTCTTTGGAATTTCCCTGTAAGGTCATCTACCCAGGCGTTCACTCGAGCGTTTGAGTTTTTTCTGCAAAATGTCAATATATCCGCAGCAGGCGTATAGTCAGCCGCCATTTCCGCATGCCTATCCTCCCCAGCCGCCTTCATATGCATTACCTTCACCCTTCATCTATCCTGTTGATCCCGGAACGTTTCGCAGTGATTATACTGCTAGGCTGGCAGGTCTGACGGACAACTCACGGGTGATAATCCAAGGGTTATCGATGTATGCACATGACTTCTCAAGATGGGGAGATGTCGTCACGCAGTGCATTGAGACTCACATACGCAGGGTGAGTGACTCACTGTTATCCACGTTTTATTCTCCCAGGAGTGCACCTATTCGGGTGACGGGTTAGATGGAGTGGCCATCTTGTCGAAAAATTTATTTGTCACTCGTCATGTATTCGTGTCTGTAGTTGCACTACATTACAAACGATCAGAGTGCAGAAAAGAAATTTACTTTAGTCGCTGTTGCCTCGCCGCGGTGTGCGACGAGTGGGCGACCAATAGCGTGTTTACAGTGGTTGCTGACTCATCCCTATTTCCTTTTTAGGTCCCTCCGGAGATGAAGCTTCCGGCGTTTTATCTGATCGACGCATTATCGAAAAATGTGTTCGACCCCTACGCTGGTCATTTCGCGTCTATCGTGGTGCCTCTGTTTCTGGAAACTTATCAGCAGGTTGACCAACAAACACGCGGAAAAATGGAGGAAATGCTTCTGACGTGGCGAACTGGTGCCCCCAACGGACGAGAATTGTTCGGGGTTGGGCCTCAAGTATCAATCGAGCGGGGCATATGGCCATCAAATCCTGCACATGGTGTAAGTGTTTCCTTTCGTTCCACTTGTGTTTAATAACCTAATGGGTCCTAGTCATCTCATTCTGTCAATGCATTCGTCTCGAAATCGCAAGTCCTTAGTGAGTTGGAGTTCACCCTCCGTCAAAAAGAACGGAATCTTCAGAGTAACCCGTATGATGCGGTCGCACAGAACCACATCAGTATTTTATCACAGGTACGTCTATGCACTAGACCTTCTTTCTTTTTATTCATGACAAAGTAGCTACGCCAACACGTTGAATCTGGTGTGTCGCAGGAAGAACTGGCCCAGATCCTTGCTCAGCTACGTACACTTGTTCGACCAACTTCCGCAAATCCCGCCCCCCCACCTGCTGTCCCCCCTACCAAGTATACGTCTGCATTGTCATACCCGCCATCATCTACGTACCATCAGACTGTTGTGCCCGCTGGTGCCTCACTACATGCTCAGTATCCACCGTCCCACAGTCAGAATTACTCGAATTCTACACAACAATTCCAGACTACAGACACCTCTAGGCCAGCCGCTGTGAACCCCGTTCCAACTACGTCTCCCTCCGTTATCCCTAATATTACCGGTCTATTTGAGGCCCTGGTTAAGGCCGGCTTAGTATCTGCTACCTCGACGCCTACTGGCGCTGGTGCTACGGCCCACGTACAGGACGATATCCAAAGTCAGACCACTGACGTTCAGGGGCCGAGTGAATCCAAGGTGGAGGACAGGCGTGCTTATATGAAAGCTATCTTGGTCGAGGATGTGAAGTTTTCAAGCACAGATATCAGCAGGTATAGTGTTCATCCATTTGCGAATATCCTAGGCTCACCTTCCCGGCAGACATCGCCCGAACATAGTGCATTTTCTCTATGACCGTATGCCCGTACAATGTAAGCAGTGTGGTCTCCGATTTTCCGACACGGCACAGGGCAAGAGGGCCATGCAAGAGCATCTTGATATGCATTTCCGGCAGAATCGTAAGGCATCGCAGAGTGTTGGCCGCGGTCATAGTCGCAGTTGGTTCCTTGGTGCTGAGGTGAGCAATACGGCAGCCCTGTTTGGACTGGGATTGACTGGGCTTGTGTAGGACTGGATCCGTGATTTGCCTTTTAGTAGCGGTGACAAAGACGCTGGTGCCTCATCGCGTTTATCAAATGTCAAGGCCGTTGCAACTACAGAGAGTGCCAAGCGTGATGCTGAGCTTCGGGCACGGTTTGTTGTAGTTCCATCTGGCGATGAGGCAAAGCACGTCACATGTCCGATCTGTAAAGAGGTATTTAAGTCTGAATTCAATGAGGATGACGAGGAGTGGATATGGAAGAACGCGCTTAAGGTTGATGATAAGGTACATTCAATTTTATTCGTTTGAAATAACCACTGACTCTGTCATATCCTGGTAGATATATCATGCAACGTGTCATGCGGAGGCCCTGGTTGGGAGTGGCTCGCTGACGGCCCGTCTGCGTCAGGGGTTCGCGAGTAGTCGGTCACGGTCACGGACGCCTGATGCACCATCGTTACGTACCACGCCCCCGCGGTTAGCCAAGGCTGTGTCGCCATCTCCTAATCCCAAGCTAGGTGTCAAGCGTAAGGTAGAAGCTGACAGTGCTGATGGCCAACCTGACGGCTCGCCGCCACTGAAGAAAATGATAATGCCCCCCGCGTGATTATTGCATTGGTTTCCGCATTCATTCTTATACATCATTATCTTGCATATGTACACTGCACACAATGGCATATAATCGTTTATACGCTTGCAACGGTTGATTGTGTGAAAGAGACAAGAGGCGGATCCAGATATGGAAAACGGATAATACTCCGCTCGCCCGCTTGTCCCCAAAAATAGCTGCAACCACAACTGAACGCTTTTATTCAACGGTATCGGGTCCTACATTGCGCGCGAGGTAAGGATCTAACATGCTCGTGCTACCGATGAGTGACTGTCAGCCCTGCTCAGACATGGACGACTTGACGGATGTCACTCTCCGTCGTGTCGATCAAGTCATCAATCAGGATGTTGAGATGCAGGCGAGTTGATTGTTCCAAAGACAGTGAAGCCGACGAATGAATGGCACGATTGCAGCACTCCGCAGTGGAGGAGATACTCAATTTAGTTGTGGATACAAATATACTTCTTCACCAGCTCGACGCGCTACAGCAGTTTGTCGTCGACATTGAATACCACCTGCCGTTTTCTTTACAGATAATCGTACCAGGGATCGTCATCAGCGAGCTCGACAGGCGCGTATATTCAGCTATTTATATTGACTGAGAATGTAACATGCCTCTAATGTGTAAACTCCGATAGACAGAAGACACGGGATGATAAAGTGGCGTGGGGGGCGCGTCTGGCCTCGACGTGGTTGCTTGAGAAAGTGAAAGAGCGGCGGTTTGTAAAGGGACAAACACACGAAGAAACATGCAAAGCGTCGGGAAAATGGAACGTAGAAGACGCCGGGTCGTCAAAGGTATGCGCCCGTTGTTCTCGCGTAACCCACTGATCTTGGGATGTTGGCAGGAACGAGGGTCGGAGTTGAACGACGACCTAATTTTAGACTGCTGCCAGTATTTCGCAAAGAGCTCAAAGCATGGTGGAGTGGTCAGACATGTAGCGCTTTGTAGTGGAGACAAAAATCTATGTATCAAAGCCGAAAGCGTAGGTACGGGATTCCTAATATCCATCTGTAGGTGTGAGACATTAATGCAAGAGTGGGAACGATAGGTATCAGGACGCTCAGTCCAACGAACGGCTGGACGAGCCGTGCAATTGCCACCGCACTATTCGCCGGTGTTCCGACGGTACATCTGAATATTTTCGACGGGGAGACGTCCAAAGCCCAGCGACGAGCGCATCAGATGAACCCTGATAGCGCGAGCAAGCCCGTCATGCCTGTGAGCACGGATGCAATGGAAGTGGATGAAGATCCGGTCAGACCTAGCCACCCATTGGATGTGCTCCATCTCGAGATAGTCGAGCACTTTTCGCGGTTACTGTTAACGGTCATTGACCGGGTCGGAGGACCGGAGGTGCCTTGGCATGGGCCGCAGAGTGGTCGAGTGTCTCAGCATGCTCCGACCTGGGCGAAAATTGCATTCGCCGAGTGGACGCCACGGGAGTGTGTGCGTTATCTGGGTCAGAAGGAAGGGTTGGAGGCGTCGCGGGCGAAACTGGACAAATTGGAGAACTTCTTGATGTATCCGGATAAACGGGGGGGACGGAAGGGGCAGGACTGGACTCGGAGTGATTGGGAGAGCTGCGTAGTCGCGTTGGGAGACATCGGGACAAGTTGGGAGGACGCAGAACTGCGGGAATCGTCGGAGGAGCTGAGGCGGTTCGCCCAAGGGACGTTCCTACTGCCGATGCGGCCGATTGGGATGTGATTGATCACATAAGCACTCCTCCCCCCGTCCACCCCACCATGGCCATCAGGAGACGAACAGTGCACATCCTCCTCCTCCTACTCGGCCTATTCCTCCTCGGCACTGTCCTCGTCCTCTCATCTATCTCATACTACCTCTCCATACCCGATGTTGCCTACATCTCTGAGGAAGAACTCAGTCCCACCCAAAACTTGCCCTACCAAAACTCCTCGCAAACACAAAAGCCCGAACGTATTCCCAGGATCATTCACCAGACCTGGAAGTCTGAAACTCTCCCAGAGAAATGGAAACCCGTTTCTGAAGGATGTCGCACTTTGATGCCAGACTAGTTCGTTTCAACCTTTACCCCACGTTCCGTTTCTCTAATCGTCTTCCTACTGTTGTAGTGAATACATGTTATGGACTGACGCTAGTTCTCGTGAATTTATTGCGCAAAACTACCGCTGGTTCCTCGACACGTTTGATTCTTACCCGTATGCCATCCAACGGGCGGATGCCATCCGCTACTTCGTCCTCCATCACTACGGCGGCATCTACATCGACCTCGACATTGGCTGCCTGCGTCGTTTGGATCCCCTCCTTATCTTCCCTGTCGTTCTTCCTCGCACTATACCCGTCGGCGTCTCTAACGATCTCATGTTTGCGGAAAAAGAACACCCTTTCATGGCTCAAACTATACACAACTTGATTACCTTTGACCATAATTGGATTCTAAACTATCCCACAGTCATGTTTTCCACGGGCCCCATGTTCCTCTCTGCTCAGTATGGCCTTTACATGTCTTCCCAACCTCTTACGCCAGATATGCCGGGTGGCGAAGTCCGCATTCTTCCCAAGTCCCTTTATGGGAAGAACGCCAAGCCAGAAGAGGCACCACATTCGTTCTTCACCCATTTCTACGGCAGTAGTTGGCATTCGGATGACGCCGCTTTCATTGGTTTCCTGGGAAAGTGGGGCAAGGCTTTACTTTGGGTTGGACTGGTTGTCTTGATTGTCAGCTTGATCAGGCTTGGATACAGCAGCTCCAAGCAACGCCAATATGGATTTGGGAGCGTCGGTGGCTATGACGTTGTTCTTCCCCGCTGGGTCGAGCGCAACGGGCGCTGGAACCTGGACCTGGGTTGGCTCTCCGTTCCTGGTCGGACATCTCTGACTCCACCCTCAGCGCTGTCCGCTCGTCATCCGGGTGCGGAACTAGACGACGTATCCAGTATTGATGGGGACGACGTTCAACTTCTTCCCCTCTCCCTCGATGTTCCCGCTTCATCATCCGCATCGGACGTCTCAACGGATGATGGGGACGTTCCCCATCCAGCGATCGCGGCCATACGACACGTTGGCAGACGTGTCTCGTCACTTTTCGGTTCTTCACAGTCGACAAATCGGAACCGACGGCGTCGGGGTGTGATGTTTTTCCTCCCTGCCTTCAGTACATCGGTTGGTGGTGTTGCGCTTCCCGACGGCGACGGCACTCGCTCCCAGCCTCCGCTCACGCCACGATCGCTGTCCCAGCGTTCATTCTACAGACCTGATAAATATCCGCCATTTGCTGACCTCGAGACGCGGCCCGACTCCCCAAGTGAAGGATCCTCGACAGGAAGATCAACGGTCTCAACACCGCCCCTGTATGACGATGTGGTACTTTCAACGCCCTTCCGCTCTCCTTCAGGCACTGTTGATGCCAGCGGTACCCGGCGACCGCACACGACTGCTAACCCCAGGATGTCATAGGTTTTTTTTGGTCATTGTGCCATAGATCGCTGCTGCACATGCTCCATCTTTACCTCCTACATTCGTCATAGCTTTGTCGTAATCTATACACCCACCGACCGCTTGTGCTTCCACAGCACAGGTAACATACCATTCCGTTTTATTCGTGTTGCTATAGGGTTGTTAATTATGCATACGACTGGGATCGTCTTTCGCTGCGCTGTCCATTCTACGTGTCCATTCTACGTTATGCATCTAATTCGTAATTCGGGCAAATCGAAGGAGTCGGAACTACATTTAGGAATAAGTAAATAGGAGAAGCCATTATCCTGGGCGTGCGCAGCAGCCCTTTGATAGAATACATCCGCAGAGACTAGTGCCATTAATCCAGCTGCCTTTTTAGAGTCGTTCGATGCGCAACTAGCACTCTTCGCATATGTAGCGAGAGACCAGTCATAGCGACAGAGCAAATTGCATATGTCACAGATGGCCCAAGGGTCCAGTAAGACGCACATGCTACACCCCAAGAAGAAAAAATTCAGCACGGCACACAATCGGCACACAATCAAAACAATAAGCGGGTTTACCTAACAGTGGCCCAATCGCCCGGCCAAGTTGTCCAGACGAGCGGAAGCGCCCGAGAGCCTGGCCCTTCGCGAGTTCCGGACGCTGGGTAACCTTCAATAGCTTTCCGCCCTGCTGCGCAGCACCTTCCAGCACCTCATCGCATTGTAATGAAGCATGCGCAGTCAGAGCATTGACGACTGTGGCGGAAGTAAAAGCCATGCACACCGCGGCGCCCTGCAGTAGTCGGAACGCCAAGCGAGGTCGAGAGAGCGTAAAGTGAGGAACGAGCGCAAGCGCGACGAAGCCGATCGCACAGCTGGTTGTGCCCTTCCGGGCCATCTTGAGCTCCCCAACTCGAGTTAGAGCGCGCCGCACGTAGCCACCTTGTAGGACTGCGGAGATGATTCCTATGCTCGCGATCAACTTGCCATTCTGAGCGTTGCTCCAGTCGAACACTGCGCAGCAAACACAAGCAAGTCGCGCAATCGATCAGATAACGGGCGCACAAACGTGGTAAGTGCGTTTTACGTACGGTCAAAGGTTAGGAATGTGAGTGTAAACTCGACACCCGAAAAGACGCCAAGGAAAAGGAAGTGGAGCATGCGGAGACCCTTGAGTATCTTGATCCGTTGCTCAGCGGGACGAACCGGCACCGATGCGCTACTGTCGACTTCTTTCACGCGACTATCGCCCGTGACCTTCGTATCTCCGGTTCGGTCACTATCAACTACTGAAGAATGTCCAACGCTCTCCTTTTCCGAACTTCGCACGAGAAGCCTTTTACCTCGTGTCTCGGGCAACGCGACCGCGAGGAAAACAGTCTCTATTACGAGCACGATAAGCGTGAGAATCGCAGGAGCGGCATAGACGTTGAGCTCGGTGCCGCCCATTAGCCAGGTCTGGGTCTGCCCGAGCATCACGGGTCGGGAGGCAAAGTACGCGCCAATGGGCGGACCGACGCAGAAGCAAATCGCGAATGCGATGCCTACATGCGCGAGGGCCTTTGCGCGGTTGGCGGGCGTGGTAATGTCTGAGAGGATCGCGCTTTTTTTGATTTTAATTCCAAGTGAGCACATCGCTGTCGCAAATCATGCTGCTGAAAGACGACATACATCGCCAACTGGACATTGCCCTCGCTCAGTCCTCCGATGACTCGCGAGAGCATGTACGATGCGAAAGTCGTACTTTTTATCCAACTACAGCAGAAAGGAGAAATTAGTTTGCCACGAAACGTCACTCGCAGGCGTTGTGTGTGTGTGCTTACGCACACTAATGCGGAGAGAATATTACCGATCATGGTGATCAGAAGGATTTTTTTGCGACCAGACTTGTTGGATAGATATCCGATGTACGGCGATACGAGGAATTGAAGTGTTCTAATGGAACAATTGAGACAAGATATCTCGGTCCGACACGGAGCTTACGCTGCTCACGAGAACACCGAGCCCATGAGACCACCTTTGCAATTGCAGCATCGTGTGAGATCGCGCAAAAGAAATATGAAGTTTGGATATACGCACCGAGGAGAACGATATCCCATCTCTGGGAGTTGTGAGATGGGTTGTAAAACTGGCCGCGGATTGTAGACACCGCCCACAATGTCCTGGACAAAAAGCCATGAGGATCCGATGCTTCCCTCTAAAAGTTGGGTATATGCGTGTGAGGATATGCGCTGTGCAAATACCAGCGGGATAACAGGATGCGGCGCACCTGAGTGTACCACTCGATGATGCGAGGAAACAGCGGGAGCGGGATGGTGAAAGCTACGTAATTGTGTGTCGGACGTTGCAAGACTGGGAAGTGATCAAAGCAAATTACCGAAAAGGTCCAGGACCAAGGAGAGAAATACAATGTTTTCGACTTTGCTCATGATCATGATGGAGAGCGGGATAGTAGTGGCTGAGGTTGGTATGCGTTCCGTTCACTCTCGCCGCGCGGCATGGCGACATGACATGGATTACAACACGCGCTTTCTAATCACATTGACATTCTTCTTCGACTAATTATCTACCTGTGCTACGCTTCAACCTCCGTCACTGGCACGTCATCGCCGTCTGCACCTTTAAATTTCTGGTCCTCCGAGGCCTGAGTCAAGCTACTTTGGAACTGCGAGCTTGTGTCAGTCTTGGTTACCTCCCGTAATGCCATGGTCGCATATGCGGCGGTTCCCAGTACGAGCCTGATTTGGAGTGCGAGGAATTGACCATCGGGATCAGGTGCAGGAGGTTCATTGCCCAGAAGCTGATCTTCGTCGGACTGCGCGAGCGGGACATCTGGATCGGTGTATCGTAGTACGGACCATGATAGTTCCCCCGGCAGATGCAGGATATTGCGGTATGAGCCACCGAGCGTGTATTCCCTGCATGAGAGTATAAATGGCTGGCTCGCGAAGAATGTAACCAAGTCTTACTTCTGCCGTCGTTGGAAATTGTCCGGGTCGAGCCCATCCCTGAGGAGGTACTCCCTGTATTTCTCGCCTAACGCTCCCCCAGGAAAAGCAACATCATTTCCAGGTAATGGCATGACAACATCGAATATCGAGTACTTGTCAGCGTCCTCTTCAGTAAGAGTTTTTACGCGAGGGGGCTGCCACGGTTTTCTATTGCCTTTGCGTCGCGAGGCAGGTTCGTCTAGACTAGCGATATCAGTCTGACTAAGAAACGGTCTGAGATGACCACGGACCTACATCTGCGTCAGGTTGCGCATTAGTCTCGCCATCCTCGACGTCCATACCTTCCCCCCGTGAGGTCGGTTGTTCGGTCACTCCAGACTCCAAAACAAGGTCTCCGGGGACTGGTTTTTCCGTGCCCCACGTCTTGATACGCTCGGAAACAATCGCATTCCATACGTACGACTGGTATGCATGAACATACATCAACCTTAGGTTCCTCGGGATCTGTCGGGTACAGCATTTCGAGTTAGTCCTCTAACAACAGTCGTAGTCACTACACACACCGTTGACAAGGCACCAAGGGCATTGCGCGTCTCCCCACGTTGTGTTTTGTAACTCTCTAGAATGCACCGCTCTGCTACTACCCTCCGAGGGAGGAGCTTAAGAGCTCTATCGAGATCGCCATCGTCGAGCCACGCGCGTCGAGCTGCGAGGACATCTGGGTGCTCACCAGGGCGAGGTCGAAGGATCAAAGAAACAGCGAGATGCCAATCACACTTGAGTAGAGCAAGTCCAATAGAATGCGTAGGGATGGCAGCCGTGCCAAATCGCTGCATGCCTGAATGGACTGTTAGAGGGCGTTCCCATCGTCTCCAACCGGCATACCGTAATAATTGATGAATCCACGCTCTTTGATAGAATTCATGGACTGGTCGAGCGTTTCAATGGAATCTACTTGTACGTTTCTGTAGGTGATCGAAATGAATACACCGTAACGGATAGCAGTGTGCTCACCTCATAGTGATCACGAACGCATTGCCCTTCAGCATTCCGAGCTCAAGACCGGCATTTCGATAAGTAAGGTCTGCTATCCTAACCCCGCGCTCTCCTCTTACGCGAATTGCATCATCGGCACTGTGCCGCGTAGGAACGCCATTAGCAAGTTTCCAGACGTCCTCCACCGTCTTGGCACCACGCCATAGGGATACATGCTGGACTGTCACCCCACGCTTATCCTTAGTGCCGGCCGTAGAAAGGTCCTTTGCCGGAACGTGCAGAGTGCGAGCAAGATGGTGCAAGGCATCCTGTGTGTCCCGGTTCGTCTTTTGAAGCGTGAAGTGTATGTATGGAGGATAGGTCCCTCGTGGAGCACGCTCGGTACGGCTCCCCCCTGTGGGTGCTTGCGTTAGCACCATCCAACATGGTAATATGATGAATCACCTCTTCCACCGCCACCTCTGTTGCCTCTCCTGGCCCAGCGGATGACAATCCGTGATCCACCACCAGTATTTCCAGTCTCACTTATGTCCGTCTCGCTGTCCAACTTTCCATTAAATAACTCTCGTATGGTTTGGTGGAAGCTGGTGCGTGTTTCTTTCGAAATAATAGGCTGCGGTACAGGTCGTTCTCACGGTAATGCCGTGAGCTGGGAAGAGCACGCACCTCAGATGTAACTTTTCGATGATCCCCGCGAACTGACTTCCCGCCGCCACGTCCTCCTCTACCACCCCGGTCTCTTCCTCGTTTACTATTTCCCCTCTTCCCTTCACTTTCTTTTCTCGTTCCTTCGCTCTCTTCGACGTCAATCGAACCAGAAGTGCCGCTCTCCTTGGCGGCTCGCCGCCCAGACCAACCTGCGTCACTCACGAACGGAGGCTCGGGGCCCTCTAGGAACATCTTTTTGACCTCCTCTATCTTCTCCGTGGATAAAAACGGATCAAGGCGAGCTGTGAACGAATCCAGCCATGGTACAGTGGGGGAAGCTTGCTTAGACTTCTCTCCAGGGGCCTTGTCGAGGGCCTCAGCCGGTGCCTCAGCCCCAAGCTCGGCTTCTGTGTCTTCCTTCGCAGAAGGTTCTCCTGAGGGAGCGTCCTCGTTAACCTCGGACGCTAGCTCTACATTCTTTGCCTTTTTCCCAGGAGGCGTAGGCATTCCGAGAGATTTAATGTGAACGACGTTTTTATCTTGGTCAACTTCATATACTAAGAAGTCGGTAAACCTTCGAACTGTTAATGATCCTTTTGGGGGTATAAGATTGAGGGCGCACCTTTGTTTGATGATACCGTTTATTTTTGGGACATTTTTAGCGATATACTCCGAGATGCCCACGTCGGACTCCATAAGACGGATGATGGCACCACTCTCATCCTGTGAAGGAGGCGCTGTTCCGAGTAGAGAATGGCTCGGAGGCAGGATAGTTTCCTTTGCTGCGATAGTAGCTGAATCTGAGGCCACTATCGGCGAAGTTGTAGAGAAATCCGGTGCAGATTTTGATCCCTCTGCGGTATCGTCTACTTTCAGCCTTTTCGAGGGTGGTTCTTCCGTGGAGTTGTCAATGGACTCCATTTCAGTTGGTGGCAGACAAGTTCCCACCGGGCCGCTAAGCCGGAATTCCAATGGCTTTTGATCTCACGGAGCGATGTGACGGAGTGATGTGATGGCATCTTATCTCAATACCTACGCCAGCCGCGCAAAAAATCATAGAAATCCCGCTGCGAGGAACCTCCTCGAAACAATCGAAAGAAAGCGGTCAAACCTATGTGTCAGTGTCGATGTAACATCTTCTAAGGACTTTCTATCTATCATCGACGCCGTAGGTCCATACGTCTCTCTCATCAAGGCAAGTATCTGCTGACCCACCTCGACAAGCACTCTAACGATATCGAAGCTAGACCCACATCGATATCATCGAAAACTTTGACTTTTCGCTCATTCACCGCCTGCAAGAACTCAGCGCCAAGCACGATTTTCTAATCTTCGAGGATCGCAAGTTCGCAGACATCGGTAAATCTCTCTTTATCGTTCAGTTTGCTTTGAGCTTTGCGAACTGAGTTCACATTTTCAAAGGCAATACTGTTGCGCTGCAATACTCATCCGGAATACACAAAATCGCCACATGGTCACACATTACCAACGCACACCCCGTTCCAGGTCCATCCATAATTAATGGGTTGGCCAAGGTTGGCCTCCCCCTGCAACGCGGCCTTCTGCTTCTCGCCGAGATGTCAACAGCAGGTGCTCTAGCGCGCGGCGCTTATACGGAGGATGCAGTCCGGATGGCACGCGATGCGCGTGACTTTGTCATCGGATTCATCGCTCAACACCGCATGGAAGGTGTTGGCCTTCGTGAGGGAGAAAAGCAAGACGACATTGAAGACTTCTTGATCTTGTCACCCGGCGTGGGACTGAATACAACTGGTGATGGTCTAGGCCAGCAGTATCGTACTCCCGAAGAGGTCGTCTTGTCAAGCGGATGTGATATTATCATTGTTGGTAGGGGTATTTACGGTAACCCTGGAAAATTGGATATCAGCGAGGTCCAGAGGCAGGCGGAAAGATACAGAGAAGCAGGGTGGAACGCTTACCTCCAACGTTTGAGTCGCAGGGACGAGTAGATGCTAAAGATGTTGTATTTATCGCTCATTTGTGCCAGTGGCTCCACAGACGTGTCGCTTGTAACTGTACTCATTTTGATCTCCTGTGAGCAGTAGCGTTCTATCAAAGGCCTGTTACACTCGATTATCTTACATTCTGAACACATAGCCACAGCTGTCTAAGCTTCTCCTTGTGATTCTGCTTTTCTTCTCTCCTCTTCCTCCTTGGCCTCTCTCTCTTCCGCTTCAACGACTTCAATGTCTAGCGGGAACGTCAAGATTGCGGCGATACCAGTGATTTGATTGAGCTCTGTATGCAAGCGCGACCATTATCAATAGGCGTAATTCATCACCAGGATGGTACCTACGCTGTCCACTCTCGTGCATGCCAGAAAATATGAGAACTTCACCTCGTTTCTCTCGCACATCCTCTACGATCGAAACGTATCGCTTTCTGACCACAGGATCACCCGCTCGGAAGAGCTCATCGGAGATGAGTAGCGAGCCAATAGCACCCCGGTCAGCGGCAAGGGCGACATGATCTGGTCCATACCATGCCCGCTGCTCATCGGACGCAAGCATCTTGAAGAAACTGGTAACGGATAAATATAAATATATGCTGATAATCAAGGTGTTGACCGGCCATTTGTATTCGTACCTATCGAGCATGATTCCTTCTCTGGCAAACTTGGTCTCCTTCAGTCGGGAAACAACCTTAGGCACACAAGGTAAGCTAAAAAGGGGAATTTTCCATAACGAATGCACGAGAAAGAACGAACGAACTTCGGGGCTCTTCAGCACCTCTACCAGGCTATGCACGTGCGGACTGTTTACATGCACTCGCAAGAACTTCTGCCGCGCGCCCAGCAACGCCTTGTTACCGGCCTGCGTCGCTTGCGCCATGATATAATCATACACGGCATCGCGCACCCACCCAGGACTCGCGATGACGATCGCACGAAGGGTGGGGTTCGCATATGGGATATGCCGCAGGAATGACTGGTACAGTGTGTCGTAGAAGCGCGAGAGGCCCTTCTCGTGCGCTGTTGCGGAGCCAGCACGCTTACGCGGGACTGGGACGTCGATACGCTGTAGAACGACCGTCATGTGCTGAGAGAGCAGGCAAAAGGCCGCCGTGCCTAAGAACATCCACGAAAGGAGGGGGAAGAACATAAATATCTCAGTCTCTGCTCTACGCCGCGTCCCGAACGGGCGACAGAGGGAGTGTGTGCAGGGGTCAATTTCGCACCTTCGCCACAGACGACGGCCCCGACCTCCGCCCCGTGTCCAGGCTGGGACGCCTCTTCGATACGCTCGAGGGATATACTATCCCATTCTGGCTTCTCGATCCGGATATCGCGGTTCGCCTCGATGTCGAGCGTGTGGAACGCGCCCATCTTGACATG
>Ga0137358_10000055_pt1 | contig 34252 bp, 40 predicted proteins | sample Mad1_20_16metaG_FD_105551 | JGI IMG/M metagenome (GOLD analysis project Ga0137358, IMG submission 105551) | Vadose zone soil microbial communities from Angelo Coast Range Reserve, California, USA - Mad1_20_16 metaG | ecosystem: Environmental > Terrestrial > Soil > Vadose zone | place: USA... | reverse complement strand
GTATCTCATGGAATGGGTCGATGCTGAGACAATTACCGTGGTGTAGATCGTGGAGCCGCATCTGCGGCCAACACCGCACCGAACCGAAAACCTGACGCCATCATCGAGGAGAAAACATCATATTCACAAGCCGCGTTATACCGGTGCGTCCCTTTCCTTGCGTTGTTCACCATCCTCACCTCAAAGGTGTTTCTAGCTTGAGTGGCGATTTGAACCCATTACACGTGTGTTAAACTGACTCTTGTCTACCGCACGCTGCTGACATGAAATCTATATCTAGATTGATCCTAATTACGCTGCCGCCGGTGGTTTTGAGCGCCCTATACTGCACGGTAGGTGACGCTGTACTATATCGAGAGAAGTGGTAGGTTGACCGTTGGCCGCCTACCTAGGTCTTTGCTTTATGGGTATCTCAGGAAAACATGTCTTGAAGGCATTCGGGCCCTTCAACGACATCAAAGTCCGGTACGTCACCGACTTTTCCTTTCCAGGATACATAACTCAGTGCCTATCTCGGTCACAGATTTGCTGGCATCGTTTATCCTGGCGAGACATTGATCACCGAGATGTGGAAGGAAGGAGACAAAGTTATTTTTGGTAAGCTTGCAGGAGTAATGGTTGCAGCCCAACGAGGTTTCTGATCATGTCCTCTCTAACAGAGACGAAAGTAAAGGAACGCGGGACGACCGCTCTAAGTGCTGCCGCAGCCACTCTTGCCAATCCTGGAAAACATGGAAAACATCAACTCAAAGCCAAGCTATAGTTGAATTCGATGACGAGCAGTATTTCACAATTGTTTCGAGCCCGACAATTATATTATTAATAAAAGTCGGATATTTTTGTAACTAAATGTTTGTACCTAACATTCATCGCCACGCACACGGCTATCCCCAAGAATAAACAACACACGAATTGGTACACCGCCGCAAAAGCCCTCACGCATAGCTATAAATGCAATCAAGGTAAGGTTGCTTGTATATGAGAGATTGCATCTTGTATCGGAGTTGAGAGATGAGAGTCCCAGAGCAGAGATGCCAGTCACAGATGGTTAAAATGAAGAGAAATGCGGGAAATTCCCCTCTCCCATGCATTTCCTGTCCGCAGGTGAGTGGCAAAACCCCAGGTGGAATGGATGTCCCGACTAATACACCCAAAAAGATACTAGACCTCAGGTTAGCAGAAATTAAAATGAAAGATTGATCTCTCGCGTGCTACAGGGGCAGCCACGATGGTTGCCAGGTGAGGCTGAGGCTGGCGAGAGTCCTGCCTGTGAAGTTCATGTGTTCGGACATCGATGGGGATGATACGATCGGATCCCTTTGGAGGATAGGAGAGTTGCGCGTTTGCGGCGGCTGTAGTGCCTCGCATCGTGAGGGATATATGCCACCAGACGTTCGTCTTGTCTTGAAATTCAGTTGAGGCCGTAGTAGTACGCAATGAATTACCTGCTAGTGAACTGCGGTTTTTAAAACTTCACCTACTGTACCACATGATGACCTCGACGCTTCGCCGTGTGTGGTGGCAGACTCGATAGCCACTACAACTTTAGGGGTTTGTACTGATAGTGATGTCAGTTATTGTAAAGCCAGTTGCTCTCAACCGCAACCGACCAATCAGAGTGCAGTACTGTATATAGCCGACTGAATTGGTTTTACGTTAAAAAATGCCCACAGTGTCTATCACCACGATGGGCATAAATATGACTTGTCTGTACTGTATGATCGACGTATCATTGCCGCGTGCATGGATCCCGATCTGACATTCCGAGTCCGAGTCCGGTTCGTGAAGCCGAAGCCTCGTGGGGTCTCCGTTTTCCCCCGGGCCCCGGGCCCCGTGCCCTGCATGCAGCAGTGGAGCGTGGAGCACCATTCGCTTGAGTACAGGCCTTTATTATCGAACTCACGAACGTTTTTTTTTTAATTGCTAAAGTGTAATTTCATTTGGGCCTCAGGCTGGCGGCCGCCGAGCCGATGTGATGGATGATGTGATGACGGTTTGAATTGGATACTGATGCTATAAAGTACTACTACCAGTTTGGTAGTACGCAATCATCGTGGCGTTTCATCTGGAATCCATACTATCAACCTGAGGCCCCCCACTGGCCAGCACTGAGCTGTGTGACTCGGAACGGGCCGCCGCAGAGAGACAGAAAGGGATCTGCGATGCCCCCACTCAGGCTGGCGGGTCCGGACATAGTCAACTTGAACCGCAAACGACTAGGACGACTAGTACTAGCAGTAGAAGCGCGCACATACATAACCTGAATATGATCGTAAAAAAAATAGATCGATTACTGTTCGGTCTTACCAGACTATATCTGATTATTTATTCTTCTTTCCTCCCAAGTTTCTTACCTCCGTTCTTTTTTTCTGTTTTCATCGGCTATCAGATTATTAACCACGACCCACTTACCGGCCCTGAGTTGTGCCGCGATGATCTGTTCCGTCATAACCCCCTCGAAAAAAATTGGACAATACCAAAGAAACAATTGCAGCCTCATGTCAGTGTACAATAACCTCCATGATCACGCACGTGCGCAGGTAATGGGGGCTCCAGCTCCCGGACGCACCGGTGCTCAGCTAAGCTGTGCTGTGATGAAGTTCCGAACTCGTTCCATTTTCTCTAGCTGATGATCTAACGCAAATGGGTAATGATCGCAAGGACATTACACAAAAAATTTTGCAACGAAACGCAAAAAGGTTTTTCAGGCCAGCCAGAAGACCTGAAATTATCAAAAGTGTTGCTTCAATCCATGGTTGATGGCAATCGATCAGTGTTCAACACGAAGTTGTGTAAGATAAGAATAAGTTTAGAAAAAGCCTCTGAGTCCCAGACCCGAGGACTGGTGGTAACCTGAGGACCAATAAGTTGAAAAGATTGTACTTGTCCGAAGCAACGGTTGAATACGTTGAATGTTGAATGCATGCCCGCATATCATAGTAAAGTAGGTCAAAATAGCAGGAATATAGAAAAGTGGGGCACATGCTGGTCATATACAAGTGTGGGGCGTAAATAATGGATATACCAAACATAGATATTACTGTAAGGCAAGAAAAGAAAAAAAAGAAATAGCGCCCCAAACCCAGGGTATCATGTGCAACTTGAGAGAAGGCCTGCGGGGTCACTTACTGGATAATACCAGAATGTGACTGCTACTATTGCATAGAGGCCTATATAACGTGTTTATTAGCAGTCGTGGAGCAGGAAGGGTTATCTGCATGAGATAGGTTTATACGCACACATGAGGATCATGCCCTCCAGCCAATTTGATTTGCCATCTTGTACAACGTAGTTCACAGTCAAGACTAACCAAAAATGCCGTTAGTGGACATCTGGTTTGCAACGGTATCAAGGTGGGGGGTCTCACCCGAGAGGAAGAGAACGATAGATTCAAAGGGATCAAAAAGGAGTGTTAATGGTTTGCCTAGGGTCCATCCTAGTATGACGATGAAACTGCAAATGGGTTCAGTGCAATGCCACGATGCCTCACACATACACGTACGGAATGACGAAAAGCGCAATTTGCTGTCAATAAGGACAGAAAATCAGTAGATATTGGTAGCGAACGCGGTATACGTCAATACGCACAATACTTGATCCCACTGCGACCCCAAGTGACAGCGTTATTTTATCTTTGACCGAAACGGTAACCGCAGTGACATGTTCTACAAGTAGAACAAACCACGTTAAGTCGCAGGAAATAAGTGACGATCGAGATGACCTACCGGCCGCGTTTCCTACGATTGGCAAAAGGATGAGGCCAACGAAACCTTTGCTAATGTGGCCACTCGAAGTAAGACCGTCGATGGAATCGACGAGAAACTCAGCTGTGATAGCAACGAGCTATTCCGCACGATCAGATCTCGGGGCAGTTAAGGAAATGAACCATCGACAGACCACAGTGACGACAGCAAGGAGTACGATAGTCGTCTGCAGGCCCATTTCAGGCTTCTCGACTTCCTCCCCATCCTTCGAGCCCGCCTCCAATGAGTGTGTGTCCTGCTGAGCAGGATTCGTCACGCCATCAGTTGGAGAAGGCAAGCTCGAAGCGTGAGGCTTTCGTTCAGGAATGTGGAGCCTCTTGGCAATGTTGGCCGGATATGCAACAGATACCTGGACGTCTGAACCGCGGTCGTCGTACAAATTCTTGTGTGAGAAAAGCTGGAACACAAGGTAACAGAGATAAACTAGAAACCGTGAAAATAGGTATGATAAAATGGCTTGACCCTAGAGAGAGGGCTCACTGAAAAGCAAGATAACGGCAACCTGAGTAAATGGTCATCAGTTTACTAAGTTACTACATCAGAGAGATCTACAAACGCCGTGGCTGATCGAAAGAATATCGCGGCCTTCTTGCTGATCTGTTAAAGGATCGACACCACTCGTAGGCTGTACGGCATTGTGGAATGCAGCAGGGAGCAGCACGGCGGTCACGCTCAAAGTTAATAAAGATGAATTTAGTTGAACGGCACCTGCGATGAGCCGAGAAAGACATAGCCTGAATTAAATGGTACTAGACAGGCACGCTCAGAACACGCACTGATGCCAAAGCCTTGTTCCGAGAAACGAGTACCACCGGCAAAGAAGCACATCCCGAGTACCAATACTACGAGTATCCGTCAGGTTGACAGGAGTGGCTTCATCAATATACACTTACACAGGTTGCTGAGGATAGAGCCAACCACTGGGAAAAGTAATCGAATCAGTGAACAAAAGGTACAGGAGAACAAACACAGAGAATTGCAGTGCTTGGCAAGGCACAGCCCCGAGGGAATGTGCCCTGGGCGTGACGGATGACGACCGAAAACGGCATGCGCGACGACATTTGGAGCCACATGACGACAACAATATTTGCCGCCAGTCTCTCGTTCCGTCCATTGACAGGCGGACTTGGCCGCATTTAGCAGTCAATGAGAGGGGGCACAGCCTCACAGCATACAAGCGAGAATGGACGCTCACGGGACGATTGTACAACGGTGAGTTCGCACTTCACCAGTGCAATAATCTGTAAGGACAATTAAGTGCCGAAAAAATACCTCGAGGTGCAGGCACCACTTACCGCAACAATCAATTCCACACTAAGAGTAACACGCCGCGTCAGCGCACAGATGGTGAAAAATTAGGATCGAGACACGTACGCATTACCCTAAATGATATAATCACATCAGAAAGCAGGTTTCAGCGTTGGGTGCAGTCAGCCTCACCAAGGTGGCGTTGAGCAGACCAGCTAAGGTCTGTCCGAAACGCAGCGACAGGTCATCTGTCGCAAAGGCGAGGAGCTACACTTCCGTGAGCAGCTCCCATGTTGTCAAGAACAGGATGATACACACCTTGGCAAGGGGAACGATAGCAAGGAATGAAACTATAGACGGTTTAGAGGGGGAATGGGGTGTGGGGAATCGTAGTGAATTGTCTCACAAACAAAAACTAGGGTATTACTGAGCTTGACGTAGTGGAATATCCACTACGTGGATAATCAGTCACACGATCCAACGGAATTTTTGCCAAAAAAAAACACGCACGGAAAGCGGTATGAAGACTAGCAATACATTCAACCCTAACTCAGACAGGGCACCGAACGGTCAGAAAGTGGGTGGAGAATGCCAGCGGTTGGATACTCACAAGAGGTCTTAACTATCGCGATGATGCTCTCATAAACGCCCGGCGCCTCGCCGAGCGGCTTTTCTCGCTGATGCTGCTTCCACACTCTATTGAAGAAGGCGGTGATGTTCCGAATCCACCGTCGTTTGCGGATGTTGGATTTCGGCTCTGTTGACGGTTCGGTCATCTCTTGTTTGGGAGTGTCGTGATCGGGGGGCTGGTTGGGGATGTGAACAAGGCTGGACGTGGGAAACAATTGAGATTGGAAAAGAGGGAAAGGGGAGAAAGGAGGAGGGAGACGAACGAGACAAGTTGATGGGATTCGTCAGAGGTTGCTGCGGTCGAGGCGAAATGGGAAACGCTAGACGTGGGACCTGTGCCAAGCAAATGCCAAGACTTGTATATCAACCAACAGACTGTCAGAATGAGCGCGTACTCATGCCTGATCAGAGGGATCGAACTCGGATTCGAGGGGATCCTGAGGCAGAAACAGGAACGAAGTGGGAGGGTTCTGGCATGCTACTCGGGTCGAGTGCCTTTAATAGAACCTGTGGCGAACTAATGTCTTGGCCCTGCGCCTTGGCACTCCCATTGGAACGGTCACAGCGGCTCCACATTACCACTTGTACCACACCCCACAACCAATAAATTAAAGAGAAGAACACCACAATGACGCTTTTGACACTCTCTACCCAATCTCATCTCGCCTATCCTTGATAGGCAAAAGTACCCATCTTCCCATCCTAGCATGCCGTGGCTATACAATCGGGAAATTTCGGTCGCCGTACCAAATAATCCGCAAGGGGCTGCGACGCAAGACGCACTGACCTTCATCTTCTTGGCGTGCCACCCAATTCCACTGCTGAGACATGTCTCATTACAGCATTTTCAGCGCTTGTCTCCAAGGATGGCACTTTTACAGACCCCCCCACAACAATGCCAGTGCGCCCCATTGTCCTGCCACCCCCATACCACCCGTGACCACCCCAGTTGTGAATTATGCGCCACGAGCTGACACCGGAACCTAGTGCCGAAAGCAATGCCAGGGGTCTAAGCTTGATAACGCACAGCCACGTCGGAATCTGCAAGGAATTATTGTCATGTCAAGTTCAAAATGCATTCAAAATGCACAGCAGACGGATAATTCTGCTGATGTAACGCAACAGAGGCTTGCCGCGGCCGCGGACATATAAGCTAGGCCGATCCCGAGTGGTGTAAGGAAAGGACCCGAAGCGCCAAAGCGTAGTGTTTATATGCCCCCCGGGAAATAGGCAAGGACGTATGAGGGAAGAGCAATCACCTAGACCACTGCACCTCAAAGAACCAAAATATAAATGAGGCTACGTAACGTCGTTAGTGCGGTCAAAAGGGAGTCTTAGGGGACGATCGAAGTCGTGGCACACCTCCAATTCAAAATACAATGTCAACCCTGGATTAGACAGAGAACGGCAGGCGTTCTTCTGATATGAGATGTCTTATGATTTATGGGACCGATCAGAACGGAGAGCCTAAGGAAAGGACCTCAACTTACTCGTACTCGCGGTACGTGCGTCGTCTTTTTCCACGTACTCCCCCGCCATACTCCCGTCCGAAACTCTAGGACGGGCTACAGGACGAGGCTCCTTCTCGACATCTGGTCATAATGACTGGTGGTCGTACCCATTCACAGAAGCTTCATTTTGAACCCCCTGGCATGGGAGAAGATGGGAAATTCTGAACACTGCAAGCGTTCCAACACGACGGTCCCCCATGGTAACGTTGCATATCAGCTTTCAGACACTACAGAAGCGTGCTACAGGGTAAAAAAACGGTCACATTGTAGGGGAGGACGTGATTGAGGTGGTGCAAGTTGGGCTTGCTGGCTCCTATGCGACCGTATGGGTGAAGAGTTTTTTCTATTCATCAGCCTCATGGAGGTGAATCGACCTGTTATTGGAGCTTGAAGCAGCATCCCCACCTGGCGTGCGTAGTGCCGCCTCAGGCTCTTTGAATCCCCGTTGCGTGCCTCATGTATTGCCATTGCATCAGTTGCTTGCTGTTTCCTCCATCACAGGCAACTTCCATCAGCAGGCCGCCACTGGCGCGCTGCATCTGCATACATAATACTGCACAGTCTGCAATTTAAACTTCCACACCAAGTCATTCCCTTTAACCTAGTATGTGTTTTGCATCCAGTAGATTTTCGTCACCCATACGTTCATGGCTTAGTGTACTACCATCTTGATATCTTGTTAAATCGTTGGCTGCAACGACCTCGATCTATTGCAGTGGCGTACGACGATTCCTTTTAGCATTCTCCATTTGATCATGGCACCAGTTTGGTGCTGCATTCCGTCGTTGTACCCTCACCTCACGCTGCATCCACATGTGCTATACTGTATCAGCCTGTTAATATTCTGTTTGAATCTAGAGTATTTAGAGTATTACACGTCCAGGGAATTCTCATCAAGGAGCGTCGAAAAGATTTTTTTTTGTTTCGTTATTGATTTTGACTCAGATCCAGCCCTCGTGGGAATCTCGCTACCCCCCAATTACAATCTTGTCTCACCTATCCCTGATAGGCAAAAGAGACTGCACCATAAAGACCATCTTCCCGTCCAAGCAGGCCGTGGCCATGCAGAACCTGTACAATCGGGGATTGTCAGTCGCCGTACATAACCAACACAGCCACTGGCAAGGGGTTGCTGGGCAAGACCGCACTCACCTCCATCTTCCTGGCGTGCCACCCAATTCCACTGCTCACATTCCCATTGGCCTCCGCGAGGATCTCCAGCGCTCGTCTCCAGGGATGGCCCCTTTGTAAATCCCTCCGCAACAACGCGCCACCTTTCTCCGCTACCCACCCGCTGCCTGTGTCAACATACCACCCACGACCGCCTTTGCTACGAATTACGCGCCACAAACCGGCACCGCCACCTAGTGCCGAAAGCAAAGCCGTCGTAAGCTCGATAACACGCAGCCGGGTTGGGATTTGAGAGGTCAGGGCATCTCCTGTCAAGTCGAGTTCAAATGGCGCTGTGCACAAGGGACGGACAATCTGCCCATGTAGAGCAAGACACGCCTGCCGGGGCGGCGCACGTACAAGCTCGGGTGATGTCCCAAGTAACGTAAGTACCTCGACCCGCGTAGCTTTGTTTCGTAAAAATTCCGAGATAACACCAAGAGAAAGATCTGGAATGAAGGACAGCCCCAACGAACGCAGTTTTGGTTGCGCCGGCATTGCGTCTAGCAGTTCTTGAGTTAAGGGAGCGCTGGATAGATCTACGTACACCAGCTCGCCGGACGTAAAGCATGGAGCTCTTGTGATGATGTCCCGAAGCTCCTCCGCTGACATGGCGAGAGGGAAAATGTTGTCGCCGTAAAGATTAAGTTCTGTTATGCGGGAGGCAGCAGGTGCCGACACGAGGAAAGCTCGAATACTCGATGCGGTCAAGCGGACGCAGCGTGCCAGTGATAGCGATTGCAGACGCAGGCCGGGAGATGCAGCTAGTCCATCGAGGATGTCCGGGCCGGCACGTGTTGATGATAGGTCGAGATGAGTGAGCGATGGGAATGCGGCGATGAAGGTGCTCAGAATGTGGGGTGGGATGGATTTTGCACCGCGCACGCTGAGTCGCTGTAGCCCTGGAAATGTGACCGGCTCTTCCGAGAGAAGTCGAGCAGAGCGACTTCGACGATGAGCGCGATTGTTCTCGTCTTCGCTTGAATCAGGCTCGGAGATCAGTGGGGATGGGACCATATGGGTGTTCACAAAGTCGGTGAGGGCGTTGACGAAAACGACACTGACACAGCCAGTGACATCTATGGCATCTAGTTCCTTGCACTCGCGACGGCGCGCTCTATCCTCCGCCTCCTCACTTGCATCTTCGACCACGAGACCCCGTCCACGGAGGGGTTGGCCACGGCCCCTTGATGGCGTGCCACGAAGTAAAAGCTCCTTAAGCACGGGCAATGTCAAGGCGCCGTCCATATACTCTGTTGCACCAAATGTAGTGAGGTTGGGTGTTTCCTTCGGTACAAGGTGAGACGGAATAAAGAAACGCTGTGGGATGGACCACATACCTTGAGCATTGCTTCGAGGCGCTCTCCAGTCACAAACCGATTATTGACGCTTTCGCCGACCAAACGGCGCATACCAATGGTCCGAAAATGATTAAAGTCCAGGTGACGGACAAAACGTCCCGGTCGTCGGTCTTGAATAGCCGGCACTAAGGGACGGCGGACATCTCAACACGGCTCTTGGGGAAGAATGAACCGAAAGTTTACTAACCATACATGCCGTTTTCGCGTCCCATGAGGCCTTGGACAGCATCGCTAATGCAGCGCAGTAGTTTCCACCGTGCGGGGCTTTTGCTCTTTTGACGCAACCGGCGTGGAGACGGGTCACGCGATGCGGGGGGTGAAAGTAGCTCTGGTGGGATGGAACTATCGGGACCGCCAAGTTCCTGAATGATTGACTCCTTCAATTTCTTCTCTGCCTCGACGTCAGGGGTAGCGAGAGGTCCTGTCTTGGCTGCCAAAGCAGCATGAGCAGCTTCAGTGATGGACTCTTCGACGGTGCGAGCAGTGTCTTCCTCTGCGGCTTCGGCATCTTCCCCGCCTGAGATCTCTTCGACGAGCGAGAGCCAACCGCGAGGAAGACGTACCTCAATCTTCCGCCACAGCCAAGGCCGAGCAGCCTCGGACCAGGCACGATTCACAAGTGTGAGGTTTGCGAGAGTCTTTCGAGAAATAGGCTCCGACCAGCTAGAAGGGGGGTATGACGAGGGTGACCCCGTCGGTATCCCGGCTTCCAGGAGGCACAGAGGATCCAATGACGAAACACGACTCGGGATGGAGGCGACGTAGACATATGCACAGATGAGGGAGAGTAGCTCGGGAGGATACTCCAAGGGAGAGGACATGGGGTTTTTTGGGCGAGGAAATGATACACGGCTGTGTTGTGCTCCGGAGTGGATGGACCATGGCTTATAAGAGGAGAAACCTGATCACGTGCCTCCGCACCAAGGAAATACGGAACGGAACCAGGTGACTCCGTTCCTAGCGCTGCCCTGGAAAACCATCCGACTCGTCTTACGTGCTTTCATCGAACACTTGACTACATACTATGGAATGATGCCCTGGTCTAGAGCAAACGTGCATCGGCTCTGGTGCCAAACGTTCTCTTTGTCCCCGTTATTGGTAATCAGCCTTTTCAGTGACCTTCGGAGAGTAACGAGGGTCGTCCCCCGCTTTACAACATATATATTACTACGCTGCGGTGGACGGACGTGACTGGTGTCTCGAGTTCTAAAGGTTAGTTTGCCGACACGTAGTACGGGAATCACTAAGAAAGGAGAACTCCTCATTCCGCCTCGATGGCAGTACCACCAATCAGCCGCCCTATTCCTCCAATTGTCATGTCCAATGAAAAGTTTTAGGGTGAACAAGGTTCCCATTAAAGGACGCCCGCCGTCGTGGAGGTACTGGCCCCAAGGAAGGTTTACGGTAACCGCCGGCATTGGTTGCTAGTTCGTGGACATTTTGCTCAGAAAATATAACGTGTCGAACCTGGCCGATGGTTATCGTGTGCACCTTCTGGCCGCCTGTTCGCCGACGTTACAGCGACAATATATAACTCGTGTGGGTCTCGACAAGTGCCTCTACACACGTGCACATAAAGGGTTGTACCATAAATTGGCTTCCAGGGTCCAGTCAAAAGTGCGCGCAATGACGTGACCTTCGAAACGCCAGTCAGTCGCGGAAATAAAAGCTGTATTGTGCTGTAACGGGCAATATCGACATCACACATGACCGCAAAATCTTGCGATCAACTCCCATCACGTGCATCGGCTTGTCACAACTTGAACTAAGGGATCGTCTCGAACACGTTCAAAGCACCCTAAAAATAAATGTACAGTCCCAGCCTTGCGATAATCTCACGCCGACTATCTTCCCATTTCCCTGCGAATTGAGTCCATCGGCTGCATCTTTTGAGGGGCGATCACCGGTCGAGTTTCCCCCGCACTTCGACCCTTGTCGACCATTTCACACAGTTGGTGAGCAGCTCTCATAGCCTTTAACCTTCAGAAATCCAACGAAGCCTGCCATAACGTTCACATGTGTCAGTCATCCGACGTGTCAAGCTTTTGTGACGAGAGATTGGTCGGTCATGGCTTGATAAACATAGCAAGAGAGATATCGCGGGACTTGCTCTCCACGGCGAGAGGCCCTACGTCGATAGTTCTGTACCGTTTGGACCACACCTTTGGACACACATGTCTGTCAAGAGCGTCGGTGTATGGCTTGTTGAGAAAAGAATTTCTGTCAAGAAACTGCATCGGCATCCGACCTAATTCCAAGGTCGGAGCGAAGGATAGAACTGAATTGGTTTATTAGAGGAACTGGCCACATGTAGGCGAGCTGGTGTCATGCTTTTACGTAGAAATCGTATTGCAAGATCATCCATGCAAGTGAGGTAGCTATAAAAAAGGGAGGTCATGAGACAAACAGTCAGGTCACGCAATACTGACGAAGAAACGATACGCACTAGCCACTATGACAGGGGAGAGGACAGGAATACTTATCTTCGCAGTGCGAAAAATAAGGATCTCAGAGGAGAAATGGGCAAATGCGAAAAGATAGGTGAGTAGAGCCATGTCGTAGATACTGAACAGGTAATTCAATCGATGCTAGCCAGCTAAAAGTGGGACGATGTCACGTACGCCTTATCGTGAATGTTGTAAGCGGCATACAACCGCACTACGGACGCGGTCAACGTCCAGATCCCAAACGTACGCGCCTGCAATGGCGTTACTGGAATATAAGATTAGCCCAAGCGCCACGGAGTTGCGAGCGGATAATACCCGGGTGTGCGGCAGGCACATTATTGTAGAGACGCTTCGTGAGATGTAGAGTGACGAAATTCTGCACAGTATTGAATAGCGCTGCGGCAGCTACGAGGATCTGCCAGATAGGAAGCTTTCCATCGCCTTGAGGAAGGACTAAAAAGATGATTCGGTGTGAGGCAGATGTGAGCATGTTGGACATACAGTTATTCACCATCGTTGAAACCAACACGCTTACTGGACGCGTAGGAAACACGCTAGGCGCAACAAACAGAGGCAAATTGAGTGGATCCGGTAGAATGGCGCCTGCGAAGAGAGCGTGGGAACGCACTGAAAGAAGGATAGGCCGTGGCCGTCGTTGTCAAACACCTTCACTGCCCGACGACGTCGACGACAGCTATGGCCGCCTCGTCGTCGACGTTGCCCCCATTATCCCCCGCTCCTCCCCAGGTTCACCGCACTGACTCTCAGGGTAGCAACATCAGTGCTGGTAGCGTCACTTCCTTGTCGCGTCGACCGCGCACGAAGAGCCGCCCACGCGCCGTCACGGTATCCTCTCGTCGAGACAGGAGCCCTGCGAGTGCCAGGGGCCTCGAGGAGCCAGTTGCAACGACTGAAGAGCTACTCGGAACCACCTCAATCTCCCCTCCCTCCACCGTGTCGCCCGATCCCTCCCCTCTGCCTCTGCCTTCCCGTCCGGCGCGCTCCCCCTTACGTGCCGCATCGTTGCCAAAAGATGATATCTCTCACCCAGATATCGTGCCTGGTGCAGGCTGGAAAGCGATGGATGACATGGAAAGCTCGTGGCGTTCCCGAGCCTTGAAGATTGAACATTCAACGGTACTTGTTCACTTATTCCTCGCTCTGGAAAAATCTGTGCCAACGCGTTTTTTTTCTAGCCCCACCATCGTAAGCGCGGCTCTAGTGTTCCTCGTGATGCATTTCGTCTTTCGGTGCTTTCGTCATCGTCGTCTGCACATACTAGTGCATTTTTCACCACGGTCGGGCAAATGCAAACGGTACCTCACTTTAGTTCGCTACGCGAAGCACGCCAGCGACTTCGGGAGTCAAATGTGACCGTTCGGTCTGGTACAGCATCGTCTGTGTACCCCTTATCTTCGTCAACTGTCTCTGGCACAGAGTCACCTTCTTCGCCACGCTCCATCGCTGACTCCTTCCAGGACCATCATATCTCGTCCGTGGATCCCGATGAACCATACGATGACTATCAGGCATTCCATACTGATGATGTCTCGTATCGTCTCCGTCTCCTCCTCAGCAATAACTATTTTTTACCCCCTGCCCACTCCAAGCCATCCCCATCCGATTTCGCGTCCCCCGTGGCTGCACCATACAAGAAGGCGACAAAATCTGCTGCTCCTGCCTTTCTAGATCTTTTTCGTGTGGGAAAAGCGAGATCAAAGCCGACGACACCTCCTAGTCCCCTTACTCCTGACATTGGTCTCCCGAGGCTGAGGACTACCGCAGATTCGACAATTACTTCGTCGCGGGCACCCAGTGCTCGTGTAGATCCAGTCCCTCATCGCCCTATTGTCCCAATCTTGGTCGCACATGCATCTCGAGTAGCTGTGGTCCGTGAGAAGGTGGATGACTTGGCATTGGCTGCTGCGCAAGCGGAGCAGGAGCTCAAGATGCGAGTTGATGCGAAGCAACAAAGCATCGAGCATTACGATGACTATGTCGATCCAACGGATGCCGTCGATCTTCCGCCTGCCTCTGAAAATTCGCCATTTGCATTTCAGGCATCGGCTCTGCGAGGTTTGGGGGTGGAAAGTTCCCTCGGTGCGGCGGTTCTTGCGGAGCGTTTACCTCCAGGTACTCCGGGTGTCTGGTCTTTAGACCCCGATGAAGAGGCGTGGCGCAAGGCGCTATTACAGGAGGCAGTAGGGCACTCTCTCAACAACACCCCCGAACATTCGTTTCACACACCATCCCATACAACGACGTCGTCTACGGGGAGCATGGGACCGTCTTTTGCACAGTCTAGCCCAAGTCCGGGCCCAAGGACGTTATCTACTCCAACCTCGAAACGAAACTTGGGCCAGCGCATCGTGGATATTCTAGAGGAACAGCACGAGGCGATCCTACTGCAGCCTCCAAGCCTTTCTCCTGAAGTACATTTAGTATCTCAGTCGCAACTGCGCGAACGGTTCGTCTCAACCGCATCGCATGCAAGTCAACTCCCATCGCGTGCCGAGACCCCTGCAGAACCACATACGGCTCTGCCACCTCCACCGCGGGACCCTGGGAAACTTTCGCGCGATTCCTTGACAACAGAGTCACTGGCAGATTCGCCTCGAGTAAGCCAGCATTCGATGTCGCCCTCGGTGCTCCGAAAGACTTCCTCATCCCCTATGCTTCATTTTTGGCATGATGGAGCAACTCGAAGAAATCGTGCAGCCGTGTCTATGACACCTCCGCTGGTTTTCAGGGGCCGTGCTTCATCTGTGGTAACATCGCTTGGCGGTCTCGTGGCCCGGGATAGTATCACAAGTGGTTCACACTATTCAATGCAAGAAGAGGAGCTCCCAAACTCTCGGCCATCGTTTTCGTCTCTGCCCAGTCGGCCTTCCATCTCTGAATATTCTCAGATTTCTCCGACCGTCTCTGCCTTCAACGATGGACACTTCGGTTCGGCTCCTTCCATCATGGAGAACTTGGTCCAAGATGATGACACGGACACTGTGGATCTCGAAGTGCCATTTGATGACGACGAATCCACTCGTCATATATCTCCACCCCCTAGAACATCTTCCTCTCTTGCAATACATTCTCTCCATCCTCCTCCACGATTCCCCTCATCCAGGGGATTGTCTCAGACCCATGCAATGACTCACCGTCCGTTATTGACCCCACGCCCGTCTGTAACCTCCTCTGACCCTGACGATGAATCTGAGAGGCCGTCTGCATATGCAACCGCGATAGATCTTCCCCTCGGCCAACATCATATCTTCAATGCCCAGGAACCCTCGTCCTTGTCGATACCATCATCCATTCACAACGCACCACCACCGGCGTCCCCGCTCGAATTTTTCGATCAAATACAGGTGGATGACTGGGAGTCCTCCTCGGACGAGAGTGACGAGGATGCTGGCGATTTGGAATATGTGGATGCGGCCGGGCGCTCCATTCCCCATGGGTCGTCACAAAATCATTCATCAGTTTCGCTTGAAGCGTCGCTTGCTTCAAGAATGACCTCCACGCAATCTGTCTCTGCTACGACGTCGCGCGAGGACATTTCAATGCATAGTGCGCAATCTGGGTCACTGGAACGCTTACCGATTGGCAATGTCCCGCGTCCACCGATCTACTTCAAAGACACACAGGGTGACCATGCACTATCATCCCATGATCTATATCAACTCTCGCGATCGGCAGCGGCGTCGACTTCTCGAGTGTCTTCGGAAACTCAAGCACGTGGGGAGGAAAAGAAGAGGGAGGGTCGGACTGCGTCAATGCAGCGACTGGATGGGTTGGTGTTACAACACATTGAAGCAGAGCGTGGTACTTTGAGCCGTATAGCCAAAACTGCGAAGGATTCCAAGTCGTAGGTTTTAGATTATATCATATGGTATACCCTGGACGGTTGGACACCTGTCTTTTTTCTTTTTACTTTTACACTTTTGAACAGTTCTCTGCGACGCGGAGTTGACACTTCATTACCGATCCTTTCTGTATACCTAAAAGTTTTACATTCCCAATACCTTTGCAATAACAAGTCCGCGGGACGCCTGGCATGACAAGTCCGAGGGTTACGGGATAAATTGCATCCACATGACGAGGCACGGCAAGGCACATGATACGCATGACCCGCGGGTTATATGACATCTTGTCACGGGTTGTGACGTGTCACTGCTCCTCCTCGATCGCCGACTCGCCGACTCGCCGGAAGACCGCACTTTCTAAAAGCCATGTTGCATATTGCACTGCGTTCTGCTCGTGCGTCTGTCCTCACCGCACGAGCTGGCGTCGCACACCCACGCCCTTCTCTGTTCCGTTCTCTTTCTGTCAGTGCCATTCGTCGCTCTGACGACCACCACGCTGCCGCACCATCAATTTACGGCGTCGGTGCCAAACCCGGCGAGATTCCAACCGACGAATCTCAATCCACTGGCTTGGATCGCGTACAAGTCCTCGGTTTACTGGAGGGCGTAGATGTTTTCGACCTTGAGCCTTTGGACTCGAGCCGCATTGGCACGCTCGCGGATCCCATCAAGGTTTTCTCAGCAGTCCGTATCCGGCTCCACCTTTTACTACTGCTACATTCTCTCAACTCATATTTGTTTTTCTCCCTCTCCCTTTGCAGGACTCTGAGCGTATCGTCGGATGCACGGGTTCACCTGCTGACTCTCATGACGTACTTTGGTTCCGTGTAACCACTGAGAAGCCTTCCAGATGCACAGAGTGTGGTTCGGGTTTGTGCTTGTGCTGTTCTTCGTTCGTTTAGCACGCCCATTGACCTGTTTCATAGCATATGTCATCGACTTTGCACCTGACGCCCCGGTTGTGTCGGAAGTTGCCCCCCAAGAACCCGCTCATGCGCATGCGCACTCGCACTAATCAAGGGTGAAAGGCCGTAGCTTAGAATGACACATGTATATAAATGGTCAACACTAAAAACCCTTTTATCATTCCTACCGTTTCCCCCTGCTTTCTACTTGACCTGCCCCACGGTACCAATTGTCGTTTGCTCATTGCACTGATAAGCTGTGCTTGTCTGGTAATGGTAAGTGGTGCATCCGACAACGGCAAGCGGCCCCTTATCGCCGGTTGCAACCTTTTTTTCTTTTGAAAGCGCTTTATACCGAAATACATAAAATATACGATCGGAATAAGTGCTACATAGTGAGTGAAATGATATCAGCCCTGCGTACGATAGCGCACTGTAGCCGGTCCGGCTTGGCTGGCTCCGGAGTGAGGGCCTTGTGGGGGAGTGTGGGGCTTGGCTCATGGACTTGCTCAGTCTGCACGTCCACTACCCACTAAAACCTCATGTCTGTATAATAAATGTGTGTTACGGTGGTTTGACAAGGTTAGAGTGTGTTACAGTACAGTATGTTTCTTTTTTCTTCGTCGCGTTTGTTTGTTGTTTGTGGTCCTGGGCTGTTAACCATTATTGTTGTTGGGTTGGGCTTCGAAGTCGGTATTGTTGAAGGTCGAGGAGTTCGTGTTGGAGCGTGGGGGTGTGTTTGACGGGGTCAGTGTATGTTGTGCATCTTTTTTTTTCCGTCGTTGTGTGTCACTGCCCGTGTATTCATTAGTTACGAAACATTCCTTGTCATACTAATTTAGCCCGGTTTCCCTGTTATGATAGGGAGGTTTTGAGCGGCAGTTGAGGGCGGGTTGTTGGCGAGCTGGTTGGTTGGTGGACGGGGCTGTCGTCTCTCGCTGCAGGGTCACACCTATGTTGCCTTGATATGCATAGCCTGCTTAGGTGTGCAGGTGTACTTTGTTTTGTGGGTTTTCTCTATTGGGCATCGCGGTGTGTGAACTTTTGTCCCCCTTGCCGGTTTTTTTCCGGGTACAACACAACCATGGTGGTAGTAGCGGTACAAGGAGCCCTGCATCGTGCCGCAACTCACACTTCGAGCGGATGATTTTGCTTGCGAATCTCCACTTAGCAGCTCCAGTTGCCAGTGGCAGAATGATTCAATACATATCCATACCATACTGATATCGACCGTATCCATATTGTTACCAGATACATGCTCAAGTTACAACACCCTTTGGTTTGACTATGAATGTCAACTTTTTACACCGTACGTTTATCATTCTTTACTGAACTCCTGACTCGAATGCCGAAGCAAATACAGCACTCAATTCGACCTCTGGGTTGTGACGCGTTGGAATTGCACTCCAATTGTCGCCTCTCCTCGTTGTAGAGATATTTGTGCTTTTGAAGACGTTTCCGGGAGTGGGTAGAAACGAGATCATTAAACCCCCAGCCACTCAGATCAGAACAGCCTTGTGGCAACGACGTCGTCCCATGCCAGTCCGAGAAACTACCGTACGTATAGAGCAAACACGAAAGCATTTATTTTCTGGTCTCTACCTCAAATTGCGTGGTTTCTGTATCTTGTGTCGTCGTCAGCGCCTCCTTAGTTTACGCGATGCTGTATATATACTGTACGCCAGGACAAACTAAAGTACCTCCGAGGTATGTCACCACGCTTACAGGAACGAACGGTTGCCTGGATACTTCTAGATACAACCAGCAGTGCCAACTCCTATTGTTCTGGTCTTCAGCACCGCGGATTGCGGCTTACAAGTTATTGTAACCTGTTGAGCCTTATGTCGCCGGCGACTGGACAACAGTACGAGAGAGACGGCCTCCGTGTCTCACAAGCGATATCCCCGCCCGTTTTCCGCACACATATAAGAGGCCGTTGGGAGCTCCCTATGCTTCTCAAACCCTCCCGCAAACACTTAGGCTCGCAGCTGCCGTTGAACGGCTTTTCACTGTCTTTTTCAAGTTCATTCTTTTGACCAGGCGTCTCTTCCGTCACTGCCCACGCAGAATTCGCTTTTCTCCCACATTCTCTCTAATATACCTTTGTTTCTCGATTGCTTCGAAGTACTGTCATTCGCAATGCGGAACAGCTGGGCTCCTCGAGTTGTCACGCTTGTGGTGTTGTCGGCGTTCTTCATGCCTGATGTAGCTTTCGGGCGCATACGCTGGCCAGAAAGGAACAGAAAACCAGTCTTGCTGAGTCCCCGTCGATTCGGACTGCAAAATCCTGCGTTTCTCGACCAGCTTGGTTCTGCTTGCCCCGGCCAATTCTGCGGGGTCCTTGCAGGTTCAGGCCCCGCAACCCTCCTTGCTAATGCGCCTGAGTGCGCGCAACAAGATTTAGCCGATAAGATCATCGGTCAGTTACAGTTCTTTGCAGCAGTATGTGCGCCCAGTTGATCAGACTGGTCAATTAGACACGAGCAGGCAGTTTGATTCCGCAACACAAACCAACATGATTTCCCTCGCAAAGCAGCTTCGTCAGGCCGAAAAGAACACGCCTCCGGTGAGTTTTCTGGAATGGAAGCACGAAGGTCGACTGATAGACTTTTTCCTCGCTAGGATTTTACGACTAATCCTCCTACCAACCGGAATTCTGTGTTTTGTCAGAAATGTCCTAAGAATGCGGAACTCAATGGTCTCGTTCAGGCCCAGGATCCAGCAAATAATGCAACTGCGTTCTTCGACCCGGCTACTAAAAAGACTGTCATAAGGGGAACACAGGCAAATACCGAGCCTTTTAAGGGGCCTTGCACGAACACCGCGACCACTAATACGTCGGCTGCTGCCATAAAAATTGCCAATGATAACGCTACCACTAAGAACAACTCTACCATTAAGGGTAATTCTACCACCAAGGACAACTCTACCACTAAGGACAACTCTGCCGCTACGACCTCTGCGAGTGTCTGTCCGACTCCAGCTGCCAAAAAGAAAAGTTCAGCTTCGCCGGTTAGTGCCATGCATCCTCGTTGCGCATTTCTCTTAATCAGTCCGTCAGAGTCCTGTATCCTCCACACCAGCAAAATCCGATTCTTCCTTGTCGAAGACTACGACCAATTCCAGTGCTTCGGGCGCCGACTTTGGCACCTGCTCCACACCACAGATCAAGTTCGCACAGGGCTTGGATGGCAGGAAGGAGACCGCGTTCGAGCCGGTTGACCTCAGTAGGAGACACATCCAAGTGCTATGACATGTCTGCTCACGCTCATGAACCATAGCCTCGTATAACCATGGCTCTGCACAGAACATCAATATCATCACCCAATTTATGTGTGACCAATTGACGAACACATGTAAAGCCAACCAAGCTGCCAAGGACTTGTGCAAGCAAGCCGAATCTGCTGCAAATGCTGCGACGCCACCGAAGACGGGTACACAGGCTGATGGTTCGTGTCTCATCAGGTTAATTTCATGCGACTGAAAATTTCCACCAGTATTTAACAAGTTCTTTGGCTTCAATACCAACTTCAATGCTGTGACCGCTTTAGACGACCAAGGAAATCCCCTCTCGGGCGCAAGCACTTCCACCGCTTCTACTGCCACCGCTTCTACTGCCTCGGGCCCTGCCAACTTTGGCAGCTGCTCACCGCCACAGATCAAGTTCGCAGCGGGCTTGGATGGCAGGAAGGAGACCGCGTTTGAGCCGGTTGACCTCAGTAAGAGACACACCCTTGTGCTATGATATGCCTGCTCACGCTCATGAACCATAGCCTCGTATAACCATGGCTCTGCAGACAACATCAATGTTATCACCAGCTTTATGTGTAATCAACTGACGAATACATGCAAAGCCAACCAAGCTGCCAAGGACTTGTGCACGCAGGCCCAAACTGCTGCAACTGCTGCAACACCACCGCTGACGGGCACTCAGGCTGATGGTTCGTGCCTCAACTGGTTAATTGTTAATTTCATGCGACTGACTTTTCCGCCAGTATTTAACAAATTCTTTGGCTTCAATACCAACTTCAAGGCTGTGACACAAATTGACAACACTGGAAAGCCCGTCACCGGGGCATAAACCCCCGCCAAGGAACGTGGAAGTCAGCTTATAGCAGTCACACACATCTCTAGTCCTCGTTAATACTTAGAACATAATTCGAACATTTGTGAGTTCCCGCAGCTCCAAAAAAAGAAGAAAGAATGGAGGAGGGGAAGCGAACCGTAACCACGCGGTCGATGGCACAGCAGTCTAGCAACCCACTGGCAGCAGCTCCCATTGAGCAGAGAAAGGCTAAGCCGTCCTTGATCCTCCATGATAATATCAGCAGTCAAGTCAGGCGGAGACCACTAGCAGCATTTGAGCGCATATACAACCCTTTTGCCTTTTCGCCCTCTCGCCTTCCGGATCCCACTCATGTCGCCTGCAGGCCCGGGTGCAGACGCACCTGATGGGGTATCTGTTGTCTGCAGGTTAATCCATTAGGACACGATGCCATTTTGACCACACTTCACTTGAACGTACCCAACCATCTTTGGTCGGCTTTGTGCCTTGTATAGGGTCATCCTACTACCTAAGTATGAAATCGTCTTTGTGGATTTAAGCGCCCTCACATAGCGGGACGATACGCAAGTATAAGATTCGATCACCCGAGGAGCACATGAGGGACGCCCTCTCCTTGCACTGGCATCTCCTCATCATAATTAGAGACAAGATCTACTGATGCCTATTTACTCGTCTGCAGTTACGAGATACCGCAATAGAGCTAGACCATATAGTAATGTTGTACAGTTTTAATGACAAATTTGTAAGATAGATGGCTGCTGTCATACAGGAACTTTGGATAGAATGTGACTGGAGGGGCCCTGGGTTTGGTTTACGCTGTCGACAGTTGGATGTCTTGCTCTGTTGCAGTACAGAGAAAAGTCATCCAGATCCTAGGATTCTGCCAAGACGCTTTCCTTTCTTCGTCATGGTGAGCAAAATATGATCGATTGAGTAGACTCACCCGTCTAACAGGAGTATGTATGGTGAGCTCCTGGTCATCCACCTTTTTGTTGCGGAGGCGATCGACTTCTTCCATTTTCTTTTGAAGCATCTCGGTAGTCTCGTGCACGTGCTTGCGACTCGTCTCCAACACCACTCCTGCAGCCTGCAAGCTGGCTTGTCCTTGTTCATTTGCCGTGCGTGCAGTGAGGAGGTCCATTTCTGCTTTGTGCGCGTCCCTCAGCGCGCGGGAGTGCAACGAATGGAAACCAGCTTCCTCCTATAGTAGTAGCATATGTCAGCAAAAAAGAGAAAGGAAAATGAAAACAAGTTATGCAGAGAGGGTATCGGGTGACGGGTTACCTTGATTGAAGCCTCTTGTAGCTCCTGGATCTCTGCTAGTTCTTGGAGAGCGATGTGCAGGGTGGTTCTCTCTACCTTGGCCCCGCGCTTTTCGATTTTCGATAGCTTCCGGCCGACTCCGAGTCCACCTGTGTTCACCCATGGCAATGTCAATAACATCATCCTTATAAATGGACGAAATGGAAGAGGATTGGAAACGCACGCTCTTCCTTGCCGACAATGGCCTTATGCTTGCGTTCTTCTCCGACGCTTACCTCGCGCGCTTGCAGGCTTGGGTCTACATCGGGAGGCTCGTTCGCGGTAGTGACTGCACCACCCTCGCCCACACCGTTGGTGGGCAGGCTTCTATTTGTGCGGCGCGACGCGACGGACGCCGAGTGTCTTGCTTCCTTACCGAGACTCGGAGAGCCTTCCGCAGCGGCGTCGCCACTGGAGGCCGCAACTCGGACATCAAGGGTTATTTCCGGACGCTCGTCGGGAGGGGTATTCCCGAGTGGATCGCTGCCAATGGGACATATTTCGGTATTAAGATGTTCAGAAGATTGAGATGGGAGATCCGAGGGGAGCTCTCCAGTGATAGGCTGTGGACTGGTAAATCCCTGTTGTTGTGCCATTTCACCGCCACGCTGATGGTGATGAGTCTCCGTGTCAACTGCAGAAGCCGCGGCCTGATGTCGTGCGTTTATTGGTTTGCTATGCGACGGAAGGACAGAATCAGGTGATGGTCCCCCGGGAAAGAACCCCATGGGCGAGCTAATAGGGGTCGAAGCCGAACTCAAGCTTAAGTCATCTGTGACGAGTGCGAAATGATAGGAGTCAATGCAAGAATCGGAAGCAAATGGGCTCCATGCGGAATCGGCTAGACGACGTCACTGCGCTGGCCGCTGGCGAAAGCAATGGGCTTCGGAATATCCACGTCACGCTAGAGGCGCCGGCGCAGATGGAGAAGGAGTTATTAACTTTTTCTGAAGAACAGAAGCACCGAGAGATAGGCGGTGCCCATTCTTCGTCAAGTTCTTTCTGCCCATTCAGATAAATTACCTATTCAGTCCACAATTACAGAGAAGGCGTCTGGTCTCAAATAATATGCTGAAAAAAAGCTAGCCGAGTACGCACTCTAAATATCGCCGAAGATATCTCGCACCTCGTCGACCAAGACCACGGAGCGGTCTACGTACAATGCCTTCACCACCTCTTTCTCCGTCCACTTCTTCTCAGACGAGGTCGATGGGACATTCTCTAGGATATATTCCACACTAAGCGCGGACAACGCGCCGCCATATGCGTGCGATATGCCTTTTGTTCGTCCATTAGCCCATCATATTATGCGAGCGTCGGGATACATTCTCACCGGTGTCAATGATGATAATCTTGCCGTTACAACGCGACACAATTTGCTGCAACAAATGGTAAACTTCATCTTATGTTTAGAGAGAAACTCGCATACCTCAAAGTTGGGCGTGTGACCCATTATCATCCTCCTCGTCCCTGTCTTTTCAAGTACCGAATCGACTTCTCGACACACCTTTCCCTCGTTGTCTAGTGCCCATCCACGATACCATAGAGGGCCACCTGAGTCATACAACGCTTGTTCGTCGGGGGTTACGCTAGATGGCAACCCAGGGTATGGGTTAGGTGGGTGGGGCCGCGGTTGCACTCGGTGCTGTAACTTGCGCAGCAGTGAACGTCCGATAGCGTTTATGGCAGATGGGAAGGGTGACAGCCGCGGATAGTGAGGTGCGAGCCCCCCGTGTACGAAGGAATAAGCAGCGTGAGAGAGCGGTGCAGACAAGCGGGCAGCCACGGATCCCGCAGGGGGAGGAAAGTCTTCATTTGGTGCACCAAAAAGTGGGTGGAGTGGAAGGCGAGATGTTGTCGTGTAGTTCGCGGCCCAAGCACGTCCGATGCGGCCAGTGGAGATCATAGCCTGCCTTGCAGCGACACCACCAAATGTTTTGATCTCGCTCTCGTAGACATATCTGTGACGATCCTTGAATATATGGTACTTAAAGCTGCACCGACAACGTACCTCCAGTCGCCTATACATGCGGGATATCAGCGAAGGGATAGGATATGGTCATAACTAACGGGCGTACTGACCGATTGCGTTCATCCATTCATGGTTTCCGAGATGTGATAACATTTGCCCACCAGCACTCTGAGCCTGCGATCGCAGGGCTTCCATCCAAGCAAACAGTTTGATCGTGTCGTCGCCCCTAGGCTCTCCAAGTCAGCAATCCAGGTGTTTACCGCGCCAAGAAACACACCGATCAATGATATCTCCCGTTTGCACGAAGATGTCTACTTCGCCTGACCACATGCCATCCGAGTCAACGACCCGGGCCATTTCAAGGACCTTTTGCGCGTTTCCGATGTCTCCATGCAAATCGCCCACAGCGACGATCCGAGTAGAGTGTTGTCGTGCGCCTCCAAAAAGGGAGCGCGATGGGCCATTGCGGATGTAAAATAGCAGGTAAATAATGGTTACAAAACTGATGACGAAACCAAGGATCTGACGAGTGCTGGGCATGGCAGGAACCGTGACTCTGACTGCCAATGTCGACGTGGTTCAAGTTATTTCAAGCGCCATGGTCTGATGAATCGTCTGATGAATCGAGATCAAAAATCGAGATCAAAAAAAGCTGCACTGGCCGGGAATTGAACCCGGGGCGGATCGAATTTGTAGCATGATTGCTGGCAACGATCCAGGTTACCACTACCCCACCAGTGCTGCACTGCACTGAACAGTAATGTCCTCATATCACGTTGTAATCTGGCAATTGGCCGAGTTTGCGTCCGAGTTGCGTCCGAAATGTGCTTACAGCTTACAGCTTACAGAGGCGCATTCAGCAATGACTCATCCCGAGATCTTCCGAGGTCTTCCCACCCCTATTAACTCATTGATAATCGATAAAGATAAAGAGCAACCTCGTTTTCACGCGCGGAACACTCAGCTGCAATATGCCTACTCCATCCCCACACGCTGGTTACACTGAGGATGTGCAAAGACGTGTGCGAGTATTTTTTGGCGGCCAGTATATCGTCGACACACAAAAGGCAAAACTAGTGTGAGTGAAACATTTGTGGTAATGCTGGATGAACAACGATGCTGAACAAAGACGCAGTTGGGAGAATGAACACTATCCGTGGTATTTTTTCCGTTTTCCCGATGTTCCTGAAAAATACCTACGGAACCCAAAGCAAGGCGCAGCGTCTACCACATACGACCTCGTAGTGGCAGAGCGCACTGCCGAGGGGGCGGTCACTGTTCACAACGATGGTAACTTCAAGGACCTCGTCAAGATAGCATTCGACAAGGTGGACGCTTGGCTAGAAGAGGATGAGGAAATCCACATCCACCCGAAGGACCCTTACAAGGTGCGAACTCTATCATCATATTTAATTGTCCGACGTGATATTTGTTGTCCAGAGGATTGATATCCGGCAGTCGTCGCGCCATGTCCGTGTTGAGATTGACGGTGTCGAAGTGGCTAACACGACCAAGCCTCGCCTGCTTTTTGAGACCGGTTTGCCTGTCAGAAGTTACATCCCCAAGGCGGATGTGCGACTCGAACTCCTCTCCCATTCCAAGTTGACGACTGGCTGTCCATACAAGGTATCCTTTTTCTTCCTAGTCTGCACAAGGCGATGCCAACCAGACTGATTTAGGGGACGGCGAACTATTACGACGTAAATTTGCCTTCTGGGACGAAGAATGACATTGCGTGGTGTTATCGCACGGCGTATCCAGAGTCAACGGATATAAAGGGCTTCATCGCATTCTTCGATGAGAAGGTGGATGTATTCGTCGATGGGAAGCTGGTAGAGAGACCCAAGTCGGTTTTCTCTTGAGTCTCCTGTGCTATATTCAGCGGAACGTTATGAGCTTTAACCTTACTGTTGTGTCGTTGGACGTGTAGAATGTATTTCTCAAAGACCGATCTCAATGTAAGACTGTAGGTGGTGCAAAGAAACCAAGGTTTATTTGGTCTCTATCGCAATTCCAGCGAGCATGCGCCTTCGGCGTCTCCATCGAATGTGTGAGGTGTTATCGATGATTGATGGCACTACCGATGAACACAATTGTAACTTGTTCGCCTCGCCGAAGCGGAGTCCCGCATTGATCGAGGGTACAGTATGTCTTACTGTACACGCATACGTGCTCTACTTCCCTATAGTCGACTCCTCGGCGTCACTGTCATGAAATGTTGCACGAACTGACCGAGGCACAGGCAGGTCAATCAAACTCTGGATAGCGAACATCTGCATTGTCTTCGAGCCACGCCAGCCAATCTTTCAAGTATTTGCTCCCGTGTTGTACCGTGGAGGAGTCCCCAACTACGCACTGAGTCTGTAATCAGTAACAATACCTAGACCATAATTTTTTGCTCACGAGATGGCGCCGGGCGCGGGTCATAGCCACTAGGAGAGCGAGTGAGCCAGTGGTCCAAATGACAGTAGTCATTATTATACCATTGAGCCTGCGTTCGTCTTTTAGAAACCCCACCTCACGCTGAGACTGATCGTTAGAAGGGAGAAGACGCGACAAGAGCTATTTATAAGTACCTTGTCATTACTTCTCACAAGACTGATGACCACGGCTTCCTTCTCGCGCCCTTGCATCCCGTCCACTGTGCCTATCTCAAGTTCGGGGCCGTACAGCGAACGAAGGCGAGATGATAACAACGCCACTTGGGCTTGATATCTGTTTACCACTAAATATGACTTTACCAAGCCAGATGAGCTCCAACCCACGGTGTGAGTATTCCAATTTGAGATGGAGCGACCCCAGCTGCAACCTTGATTGTCATCGGTTGATTAATCAGTTTCGCTAGTAAGGCCTAAAAGTTTGGCCAGAGCTGAGTCACGCACTAGACTTGCCACCCAATTATGCACAATTGTCGCTTCGTTTTCGTTACATCGACTACCTTCATCACCTTCACCTTCCAACTTCTCAAAATACTCGCAACCTGCAGTGTCAAAAAAAACAACAGGATTTTCGAGAATCTCATCATCCGATGTCGTTGTGATATTTGGTAAGTCGCGAAGGAGATGGGTGGCAACAGAAGAGTGTGTGATAAGCCTGGAATGGTACATAACCTTGGACGGGAATTCAGCGATTTTCGTGTGCATCCTAGTAATTGACGACATCACGAAAGCCATCCTGATTATCGTTGGGAAGTGACATACCGGTATTGAACGGTCAACATGCACTTGATCCCGGAGCCATACATTTTCTCCAGCCTCTCAAATACGGTCAACTCCAGCGTTCGTGGTGGCTTGAGACCGCGGTAGCGTACGTTTGAGACCGTCTTCGACGTGGGTCCCGGAGCATCAGGTGTACTGCCGCCATCATGATCTGTCCCTACGCCGTCTAGTTCGCCGTCACTATCACCTCCACTATCAATCCTTTCGTGTTGTGAGACAGGGTCTATGGTTTTTGACGAATTCTTGTGGGCGTCCGTACTCGATGTTGTGGTACTTTGACTTTGAGACTCGAAGCTCTTCGAAACGGCCCGGGGCAATGAATGGATCGTCGGAGGAAGTTGCTTTGGGTCGCCCGCGAGGATGAGCTTTTTAGCCTTGAATATGGGTATCCAGCAGACCTGAAATCTGTGTAAGAGTCATCTCCGACGTTGTGGAAACACGCCTCACAGCTTCAAGTGCTTGGGTTGCTTCGTCGATGATGACTATATCAAACTCCTGGGTACGCAGCTGGTGCCCCCCTGAAGAGTGGCAGGTGGCCAGCACTACCTACATGTAAAATAAGTGATATTGTCATACACACAATAATCCACATGCCTGGGACGGTTGGAGGACTGATTTCTCAATCTTTCTCTCTCTCTCACGGTACCTGATGCGTAAACCAATTGAGGTATAAAGGGATCAGGGTGCATCATGCCTACTCATTTCTTAATGTGCGGACTTCTTCCCACATCCGTTTTCGCTCGGGACCTCGAGGTTTTTTCCCACCTTTCCTTTTTCCGGAAAGGACACCCAAGGTAGTCTCCAATTCGGCCTTCACATCTCTCGCCAAAGCGGCCTTATAGAGAATATAGAATCGCACACAAACAAAGCACAAAAAACCCCTCACCTCATCCGATCTTTCTGCTTGGGCTTCTAAAGTAGAGTTTAGAGCGCCTTCATGTTGAATGACACGCGCAGGGTGGCCAATGCGCGTAACCATAAGTTTTGCGCCTTGGGAAGGAGTAGGCAACGCTAACAAACGTTCCAAGATATTATCGACAGACAAATTTGATGCCCCGCAGACTAATAAGCGCATTGGTCGGGGATTGACAGGTGTGATAGAAGTCAGTTGCCGTATGATTTCGATGAGCGTATGCGTCTTTCCGGTACCTGTAGACACATAAGGGCGGAAACGTACTTTACAAGATGCTTTTACCTGGAGGACCGTGTATACACGCGACTTCAACCGACTCGAGCGCAAATTTGACGGCCGCCTTTTGGCTGTCATTGAGCGAATCATCGAAGAAAGGTACGTCATGCACGATGTTACATCGCAGAGGCATTGCCATCCCGAGGAGTACTTCGATTAACCGAGACCGCTTAGGTGCCCCCTTCGAGATTGAAATTTGATGCAAATGTAATAATGCTCGAAAGTATGAGAAAACGCACCACCACTTGAGACTGGGGTGGCGAGACAATCATTTTCAGTTGTTTCAACGCGCTTTCCATCCTGCCATGGGAATCTCGTGAGCGTTCAGTAAAATGAACATAGAAACTTTCCTGTCGTAAGTAATACTGTTGGCCAACTTCAAGACTCTGCAGCGATCAGGAAATTCGAGATCATCGAGATCTGAACGAGATGGATCGACGGCGATAATTATGCGGGCTTCTGAAACCTTCGAATCTAATGGGTCGGCTCAAAAATGAAATGTGTTACAACACAAATACCTTGTATACGACTCCTGCAACTGATTTTACCTTGTCTCGCACCGACGCACTCGTCGGTTTGGCAGACTTCTTGGACCTACCAGTAGGAACTACGTTTTCTTCGATTGATGCGAGATCTCCCGGCCTGATTCTTGGGTTTGGGCTAGACAATGAAAACCTAAAATGACCTCGCACCGAAATGTATGTGGGGGGAAAACAGTTATCGCATGATATGCAGCCGGACGCTCCAATTCGACGAGTCTGCCCTTCTTGAGGTCGTACGGTCAACGCTCTGTGGATATCACATATGAACGCACGTTTTATTTCCGAGGCCAACACCTATGCTAGCGATTCCCAGCCCATTTAGGGCAAGCCCCTTCTGCTCCAATAGTTTCGGGCCACATTTTGAGAAAACGAGTGAGGCTCTCTCAACCTCTGCATCGCGTTCCTGAGAGAGAAGGAGTAGATGCCTCTCTATAAATGTTGACACCCTTTCCGTGGACATGTGTCGTAGTACTGCAGTTCGCTGTGAACAAATGGGCGGCGTAGCTCGCCGGCCGGGGGGGTGACCGGCCCGGGTGACCGAGCTTGATTATCACAATCACAGCCATCGATTTCCGACTCAGGCTGCATCTGCCCACTCGCATTCGCAACTCTTCTGCATCACCACGTTCAACCATCTCTCAATACCCTTAGAACTGTATCTGGCGTTGATCATGGCTACCAGTTCTGGGGTTACAGATCACGCTCAATTCTGGTTGGCACGAAATGTGCCGGCAGAGCATCGTCTTTGCAAGGTGGATAAGTATGATGACTCACTGGTTATCTACAGACCTGACATCTATGAGACAATTTCAAAAAAAGTCTCCAGCCTTAATCAAGAGCTCCGACTTCTAAGTCTAGACATTCATAGTGCGTGACGTCAGCTAGTCCATCTTATAAGTCTGTATTTCAAGTTGCTCAATACTACTTGCATTTAACATCAGGCCATCCTGAACTGATGTTCAAAGAGACGTGCGTCTTCTGTATACGAAAGATATAGACCGGCAGCTGACCCTTGTCGTGGCGATGGCTTAAGGTATGCCCATGACGTTCTTTCTGCATTCATGGAGAAGCATGGATGGGACGTGGAAAAACATTATCTTCTCGATACCGCTTGGGTAGCCACCTCCTCCCATGGAAATGGAGGGCGTGTAATCGGCGTGAATTCTGAAATGGATGCTCTCCCTGGTATTGGCCACGCATGTGGCCATAATCTCATCGCTATAGCTGGAATTGCCGTCGCCCTTGCCATCAAAACGGCTTTGGTTGAACACAACATACCGGGCAAAGTCGTTTTACTGGGGACTCCAGGTATACGATATCCACTTCTTTGTAGGCACGGTGTTTAAGACAAAACAGCCGAGGAAGGTGGTCAAGGCAAGGTTATTCTGCTCGAAAAAGGTGCATACAAGGGAATGAACGCATGCTTGATGCGAGTGAACGTCCCCAGTTTGTTAAGGTAAACATCTCATAGAATCTGATATAGGTGTCACCCCGCTCCTGGTCCGGAGCGTAGTGCAAGCCTGAGTAGTTCTCTTGCTTTACAACGTCTCTCCGTGAAATATAGTGGCCATACGTACGTAATGTCGTTTCATTTATTCGCAACATGTGCCATCGTAGCCCCTCAGGGCCCATGCTGCACTCTCTCCGTGGCAAGGGCAGAATGCCCTAGACGCTGCTGTTGCTGCGTATACAAATGTGTCTTTGCTTAGACAACAGGTGAAACCTTCACATCGAATCCATGGTGTGTTTGAGGGCAAAGACTGGGCCGCAAACAGTGAGCGTGTTTCACTTCTCCCTGTCTGCAACTTATCTCAATCTGGATTCTAGTTATCCCGGACAATGCTAAAATGCAGTGAGTCTTGTACTCTGTGACTGACAAGCTTTTCTGACAATGGATAGATGGTATGTTCGCGCACCAACGGTCGCGGAGGTCAAGGATGCAGATAAACGCGTTCGTGCCTGTTTTCAGTAAGGCTGCCTCTCCTGGTCACCCACCCTGAGGTCTGACGACGCCTTCCAGAGCCTCGGCATTGGCCACCGGATGTAGCGTTGAGATTTCTGGAATGGAGCCTCCAGTAAATGAGTTGCGGCAAAATAAAGCATTGGGTTTGGCCCGTCCTTTTGAAGATTTTGTGACAGTCACTGAGAGGATATCTGTATAGCCGAGACTTTCGCGCGGGTTTTTAGATGTAAAACAGGGCCCGTTGACTACGAATGGGGTATTAGCAGCGCGTCAACAGACTTCGTAAGGATCTTGCTCGGGATCATATTATTCCCAACTGAGCTTAGTACCCCCACGTCAGGGCAACATAACATATGGTATAACACCCTTACAATCGTGCGCGCCCCTAATACTCAATCTCTTGCAGCGTTGCCTTCTATCCATCCCGGGTTCTGTATGTCTTTTTTCGTTGCACTGGTAGCGTCTTTTTTTTTTACGTGTTTATCCTGTCTGGCAGCCATTCCAACAGAGCCGAATGGCGCGAACCACACCCCTGGGTTTACTTCAGCAGCAGCTACGCCTGAAGCACACGAAGTCTGTTTAGAGGTATGCAAGGCGCTTGCTTTGACGGGCGTGAGAGTCATCGAGGATGACCAATTTTATGCGGAGGTACACATCCCGTAATTAATCGCTAGCTTACGCACTAAGTCATGATACTTCAGGTGAGGGCAACCTTCGAAGAAGACATGGCCACCACGCAAGTCGCTTGAAGTGACTATGCGCGACAATCATGATGAGAGCAGCATGCAGATGCGACATTGATGTTGGAACTTCGGAGAGATAATCCTTCCAGATAGATGTTGCAGACTGAAAATCTCGTTAACCAGGTCACATATGTGATTATAATAAAGCGACGAAGGGGTTTCAAACAAAACTAGGTTAGATTGATAAAGGAGGGATCCGCTTGTAATCCTGCTCGTCGACCTCATTGTGATTGTGAAATTTGACCAGGTGCAACGAATTCTCAGCCGCAGAGGTACCCATGCTTTGTATAGTATTCAATCATGGTGTACCACCCACCACCCAGCAGCGTAAGCACGATACCAAGGACATTCAGGGGGATAAGATTTAAATGGAAGAACCAGACAGCAAGGAAGAGTCAGAATTTGCTTCACGTTGGCTAGTCAAAAAAACAGGCGGTCAGGACAGATTGTTGATTAGGCTGATGAGGAATAACCTGCAACGTCCATACAAAGGGCGCCTGACCGTCGATTAACTTCAACGCTGACAATGTTCAGCGCACAGGCAACGATGCCATTCCAGATATAAGGATAATCAGCCACAAGACCTGGAGTGTGAGGAGCGCTCTAATACGAGGCTTGGTTCCCCAAAGAAGCAAGCATAGCGGTATGGACTAGTTTGATTGCGTATCGTTATCTCTTTAGACTGCCGGTGAGAAAACTACCCGGCAAAATACCTCACTCATGCACGTCCCCAGAGCCGTCTTTCTCATGTTTCTGTTTCTCCAATCGATGCTTTCCGGGCTTCTCGCTGCCTCAGAATCTCCGCCAACCGCTCTCGGAAAATCGTGCTCAACCACTTCCAACCGCCTCGACCCCCGCACAAGAGGTTTTACGAGTGACTGCGATGCCCAGACGTTTTGCTCAGGCATCATAAACGGAATGTGCATCCCACGTCAGTGCCGGCGTGAAGAGTTTCCGTCTGGATATGGCACGAATCAAACAGTACCAGCATTATGTCCCCCAGGGAGTTTCTGCCCAGACGAGGGCGATGCTTGCCGCCCACTTGTCGCTGTCGGTCAGCCATGTCAGTTCAATCGTGATGACCAGTGCGCACCATCGAGTATATCCGAGCTGGCCGACTATCATAACTTTGATGGCTCCGTGTGTCTGCACTCCATCTGCACGTAAGCTCGCTCTTTGCCTTCCGCGATCATCTGCATATCACGGTTGTGGACGCTCCTTCTCAAAGCTATGCCAATGTGACAGAGAAGCAGCCTTGCGTATTCGAGCTTAGCACATATTCTGACATAGACGTATCCGGGACGGGATTTCTGAACACCATTGTGCGTGACAACTGTCAAACAGCAAGGTTTTTCTGCGATACGACGACGCAAGTATGTGAACGATTGCGATTGGTTGGGCAACAGTGCCAATACCATCGGGAGTGCCAATCGGTGCACCTCTCCGTCCTTTATTTTGCAACGATCCTTGAAGGCTGAGGTTAGATGTCCAGTACAACTGCCTCCACAATGTGTGTGCCAGTCCACCTGAGGAGCCCTTTGAAGTCGCTCTGTGGCAATATGTGGTGACTACACTTGCCGTCGTCCTAGGTAGATATTTATTTTCGCTCTGTGAAGGTGTCTCGTCAACTCATGAGGAAATACCGCAGCAATGGCAGCTATTTGCATCATGCTGGTGATGATGCACCGCCGACATCGCTTGAAACATTACCAAGAGATCTACGAATACTGTGACGAACAAATTAGGCACGTGTCGAGTTGGCTGTCATATTAAACCGTCTGTTCATTGACGGTCAAACAGGCTCCGGCAGTCGGTTCTCAGGTTGAGAGCACAAGGTGGACGGAATGACATTGCCAAGATGGGATAAATAGTATTAGATTTAGCATAGTTAACTTGATGGAGGAGTGCCCTCAATAGCAACTTGGGCACTGAGACGAGATATCTCAGAAAAAGCTGCCTTGAGTCGTTCTAGGTCCCGGTCAAGCGTTTCGGTCCGCTCTTTCATCTATCACGTATAAGAGTACCTGAATCTGGCGAGTGACCCCAATGTACTTACCGCAGAGATAGTATCAGTGGCATCGATGAGCTCGTGGTGGTGATTATAGACAAGAGCTTGACGTTCGCTGTCAAGCTGCCTCATCTCTGGACAAGACTGCATGTAAGACGACTATATGCTACATTATCGCCGAACAACTCGCCTGTAAGCAGCTCATTCTCTTTCTTCAGCAGTGTCGTGAGCGATGCTGTAGTAAGGAGCTGGCCATAATATGCCTTCGAGTCGAAGACAGGCGAGTCTGAGACCTTGTTAAATCTGCGCGAGACAGTCCTCGAGAAACTCTGACCTAAATCCAACGGATC
>Ga0137358_10000051_pt1 | contig 35147 bp, 34 predicted proteins | sample Mad1_20_16metaG_FD_105551 | JGI IMG/M metagenome (GOLD analysis project Ga0137358, IMG submission 105551) | Vadose zone soil microbial communities from Angelo Coast Range Reserve, California, USA - Mad1_20_16 metaG | ecosystem: Environmental > Terrestrial > Soil > Vadose zone | place: USA... | reverse complement strand
TCGTCACGAGCGCGACGCGGGCGCCGCGCCGCTCGAGCAGGGCGTTGGTAGCGATCGTCGTTCCGTGAATCAGGACATCGATCGGGAGGGAGGCCAAGGCATCGAGCGCTTTGAACAGGCCGAAGGTGGGGTCAGCCGGGGTCGTTACGACCTTCCGGACGTCGATCGTCCCGTTTTCCGCGAGGGCGACGAGATCAGTGAAGGTCCCGCCGACGTCCACGCCCACTCTCACCCCTCCACCTCCCCTCTCCCCACCCCAATGCGGAATGTGGAATGCGGAGTGCGGAATTGAACGGACCCAGGTCGATCGCCAACTCTCGTGTCCGGGATCGAACTTGGCGCGATCAATTCCGCATTCCGCATTCCGCACTCAGCATTGTCAGGCGCTCCGCTTCCAATGCTGCACCGCCAGGACGCCGGCGAACCCCAAAGTGGCGAGGACACAGAGCAGTCCCACCCAGTCCCCCAGTCGCACGTACAGCGGGATCACGTCGCTGGTGCGCAGCGGGCCCGACACGCTCGCTTCCTGCTCCAGACCGGTCTCCGCGTAGCTGTGCCCCAACGGATCGACGAACTCGGAGATGCCGTCATTCGCCGCGCGGGCGATGCCCATGCGCGTTTCGATGGCGCGCATGACGAGATGCGCCGCGTGCTGGTACGGACCGGCCGTGCGCCCGTACCATGCGTCGTTCGTGATGTTCGCGAGGAACTCCGCGCCGGTGCGCCGGTACCCGCGTGCCAGCTCTTCGAAAGCCGACTCGTAGCAGATCACCACGCCGACGCGACCCAGAGGGCTCGAGTACAGCGGCAGGCTCCGACCCCGCCCGAAGCCACCGGACCAGCGCCCTACTCCCGGCACGCTCTGCATCAGCCGTGCGGGAACGAACGGCACCCGCTCCACGACCGGGACGAGATAGTGCTTCTCGTAGACCGGATAGCGGCGCCAGCTGCCCGACGAATCGAAGTAGAACGCGGCGTTGTAATAGTCGTACGAGCCGTCGGGATGGTACTCGCCGTAGATCCCGCCCGTGAGGATGGGCGTCCGGCTCTCGCGCGCGAGCCCGGCGATACTCGAGTCCCAGGACGGTTGCAGGTAACCAGGGACCGCCGCCTCTGGCCAGATCATGAGTGCCACGCGGCCGCGCGCCTCGAGCGCGCGAGACATCGTCACGAGCTTCGCCACCACGCTATCGGCGTGGCGGGGATCCCACTTCTCCCGGAAGCCTTCGTTCGGCTGGATCAGTCCAACGGTGCCGAGCTCGCGGACCGGGAGCGTGCGCGTTCGCCACACGCCGTAGCCCCACGCCGCGACGATCGTGACCACGACGGCGGCGATCGGTCGCCACCGGACCGTTCTCCTCCCTGCTCCCTGCTCCCTGCTCCCGAGCAGCGCGTCCACCACCATGACGTTGGCCCAGGCGAGCCACAGGGTCACGCCGCGCGCGCCCGCCAGGTCGGCCCACTGCACGAGCACGGAAGCATCCGTGAGCGAGCTCCCCAGACCCAGCCAGGGGAACCGAATGTCCCCCTGATGGCCCACGGCCCACTCGACGGCCGTCCACGCGACCGGAAACACGATCGCCACCGGCACCGCGGGCAGGCGGAGACGCACGCGGACGACAAGCCAGAAGATCAGCGCGTGCCACAGGCCGAAAAGCGCGATGGTAGCGAGATAGCCGAGCGCCGACAGCGGCGTGAAGTGCCACAGCGCCACGACGAGCCAGTAGAGCACGGCGCCCTGGGTCACGAAGCCGTACCAGAACCCCCAGCGCATCGCGCCGCGCAGGTCGCGCTCGCTCTCGAACCGACGCAGCAGGACGACCGCCGGTGCGAGGGCGAGGAAGCTCAGGACGGGGAGACGGAACGGGGGGTAGCTGGCGGCGAGCAGAGCGGCACCCAGCGCGACGAGGGCCGCGGCCCGCCGGGTCGGCGTCGTCACAGGAGCACGTCGCGCCCTTCGTCGGCCGAGCGATAGATGGCATCCAGCACGCGGTGCAATGCGAGCTGGTCGCGTGGCGGCGGGGCGTTCACATCCCCCTTCATCACGGCGAGGAAATACGTCCACTCGGCGCGGTAGGACTGCGCGAACGGCGTCTCGCGCCCGCTCGCTCCGGTGGGCGTCACGTCGGTGATCGACCCGTGCATCTCCTTGAACACCCGCAACGGCTGGACCCGGGCCGACCCCTTGGTCCCGACCAGGTCGAACCAGAAGCGCTCGGCCTCGCCCATGTGACGCCAGCTCACGTCGATCGAGAGCGACACGCCGTTCTCGCACACCACCAGCGCCGTCGCCATGTCCTCCACGCTGTCCTTCCCCTGCCCCATCGTGTGCGCCGCGATGCGTTTGGCCGCCGGCCACCCCGCGAGCCAGAGCCCGAGGTCGAGCAGCTGCAGTCCGAGGTCGAGGAAGGCGCCGCCGCCCGCCTCCTGCCGTCGCAGCCGCCATGCCACGAGGTTGCGGCTCGGCTGGAACGTGTACCAGCCGCAGCGAATCGCCTGCAGGACGCCGATGTCCCCGCCCGCGAGGAAGCCGCGCACCGCCTGCACGTCGGACCGGAAGCGGTGGTTCATCCCGACCATCACTCGCCGGCCGTATTTCTCGCTCGCCTGGAGCACCCGCTCCACCCCGGCGATGGTGAGCGCGAGCGGCCGCTCGCACAACACGTGCGCGCCGGCCGCGAGGGCGGAGACGATGTGGATCTCGTGCAGGTGATTCGGCGTGCAGATCGCGACCGCGGTGGGACGGGTGTACTTGAGCACTTCCTCGATGTCGTCGAAGGTCTCTTTGACGTCGAAGCGCGCCGCCAGCGCCTGGGCCTTACTGAGATCCGAGTCGCAGATGGCGGCGACCTCCACCCCCGGTAGGCGTCGCAGGACCGGGATGTGCGCCACCTGGGCAATGGCGCCTGCGCCGATCACCGCGACCCGGACCGGGTCGCTCACTTCCCCGTCCCCCGTCCCTGGTTTCCCGTTCCCGCCCAGCGGTACATCACCCCGCTGCGCAACGCGGCGGTCGAGAGGCCGCTCGACAGCACGCCGCGGGCCTCGAGGGTGAACCGCCACCGCTTGGCCCCCACCTCGGCGCCGATCGTGCCGTTCAGGCCCGCCGTGATCGAGTTCAGCGCGTCCTGCACGAAGGTGCCGTTGATGACCGGACCGCTGCCGTGCCGGATGTGGGCTCCGAGCCCGATCCCCAGGTAGGTCGTCACGGCGCGACCCTGGGGCAGGACGTATTGCAGGTCCACGTCCCCCGTGACGTCGCTCCAGGTGATGCGGCCCAGGCGGATCGTGTCGTCCGCCGACGGGTCGATCACGATGCTCCTGAGCCGCTGCTCGAAGCGCGCCCGCGCCGCCGAGCTGAAGTCGGCCTTGAAATATGAGACGCCGAGCAGCACACGCACATGTGGCGCAATGAACCCATAGTCGAGCCGCAAGCCGCCGGTGAGCGTGCCCCGGATGTTGTTCCCGCCGACCGGCCCGAGATCGAGCTGCAGGGCGCTCGGCTTCAGGTTGTCGTACGAGAACTTCGAGAGGAAGCCCTGGGCGGACGAGCGGTCCGGCCATCCAACGGCCAGAAGGATCGCGGCCAGACAGACCGCCCGTCCGCCTGACCGCCCGACCGCCTCAGTAAAGGCGCTCAACATTGGTCCCCGGAAAGTAGGTGGTGACGATCGTGCGGTAGTCCTGACCCGCCCGGGCCCGGCCCACCGCGCCCCACTGGCAAAACCCCACGCCGTGGCCCCACCCGGCGCCCGTTGCGATGAGCCGGCTGACCTGGCCGCCATCCTTCGTCACCGACAGCGCGAAGGACGTACTGCCGAGCAGCTGATCGGGCTGCGGCCGCAGCACCGCGCGCACGTCCGGGCCAGGCACCCGCACGTCGCCGTGCTCGAACACGATGCGCAGCTCGCCGACCCGGCCCGAGGCCGTCTTGCGGGTCACTTCGATATCCGTGATGCGTTGCAGCCCGCCACCGTCCGCGTTCATCATCGCGGGAAGCGTCCGCGACAATATAGCGCGCAGCTTGGCGCCATCCCATTCCTCGCGCCAGCGGAACCGCGGGGAGAGCTCGCAGTAATAGTGGCCGCCCCCGGACGCGTCCGAGATCGGGCGCAGGTAGGGCTGGGTCTGGGCGGTCTTGAATGCCTCGTCCGCACCGGCGGTCGAGAATCCGCAGGTCGAGTGGAAGTAGGCGTAGATGAGATCGCCGCGATAGCGCAGCACCTCCCCCCGGGTGGCACGCAGGGCGCCCCACACGTCGGCCGTCTCGCCCCCGATCCCGGTGTAGACCTGGTCCCGTACATCGGCCCAAGCGTCGAAGCCCTGCGGTTCCCAGCGGCCCCGGTTCTTGAGCGCGAACGTCCGCGACACCACGGCTTGCGCGAGCATCGCCTGGCGTTCGTCGGCTCGTCGGGGTCCCAGTTCCCCGCCGATGACGCCCGCGAGGTAACTCTCGACCGGCACGCGGTTCATCAAGGTGAGTCCAGCAGGATCGCGCAGCACGTTCAACCGCCCGCGATACCGGCGACCGTTCGCCATGGCGAAGCGGTTCTCCGTGACATTCACCGCGGAGATACCGCTGCGCCGCTCGCCACGGGAGCCGTCCGGCTTCACGAGTCGGAGACCCGGCGTGTCGACGACGACCGTCCACGCCGCACCCGCCGGGATCGACCCGACCGGCTCGCCATTCGAGTCGTCGGTGATGAACAGCTCTCCATCGCCCCCCAGCACGACGCTGGGCGCACCGGTGACGAGACCGACGCGCAGCTCGGGCTCGGCACCGGGGGTGAGCGGAGCGGGTTGCGGCCGCCCACAAGCCCCGGCGAGGGCGAGGGCGCTAGCGAGCCCGCGCTTCGCCCAGCGCCGCGTCGAGGTGTGTGATGGTGGAGTCGATGTCGGCATCGGTATGCGCGCTGGAGACGAATCCTGCCTCGAACGCCGAGGGCGCGAGGAAGACGCCACGCGCCAGCGCGGCCCGGTGCCAGCGCGCGAACAGTGCCGTGTCCGCGGCCTTGGCCTCGGCGAAGTTGCGGACCGGGCCGGGCGCGAAGTAGATCCCCCACATCGAGCCCGCGTGCCCCGTCGTGACCGGGATCCCGTGCCGGCGCGCGGCGTCCCCTATACCCGCGATCAGCCGGGCGGTTCGCCGCTCGAGCGCCTCGTAGAACCCCGGCCGCTCCGTCTCGCGCAGCGTGGCGAGGCCGGCGGCCATCGCCACCGGATTCCCCGCGAGCGTGCCAGCCTGGTAGACCGGCCCTTCGGGCGCGACCAGCCGCATCAGGTCCGCGCGCCCACCGTACGCTCCCACCGGCATGCCGCCGCCGATAATCTTGCCGAGGGCGGTGAGATCGGGCCGCACCCGCAGCCGCTCCTGCGCCCCGCCGGCTGCGACGCGGAACCCGGTCATCACTTCGTCGAAGATCAGCAGCGCGCCATGGCGATCGCACAGCGCTCGCAGCGTCTCGTGGAAGCCCGCCTCGGGAGCAATGAATCCGGCATTCCCCACGTACGGCTCGACGATCACGGCCGCGAGCTCGTCACCGCGCCGGCGAAACAGATTCTCGGCCGCGCCCGCGTCGTTGAACGGCACCGTGACGGTCAGCTCGGCCAGGGCGGCCGGCACGCCCGGGCTATCGGGGAGGCCCAGCGTCGCGACGCCGCTCCCCGCCTTCACGAGGAAGCCGTCGGCATGCCCGTGGTAGCAGCCCGCGAACTTGAGGAGCACGTTGCGCCTGGTGGCCGCGCGCGCGACCCGCACGGCGGCCATGGTCGCTTCGGTCCCCGAATTCACGAAACGCACCATTTCGACGGCCGGCATCCGCCGCCGCACCTGTTCGGCGAGCTCTACCTCGGCCTCGCACGGCGCGCCGTAGCTCCACCCCGCGGCCGCCGCCGCGCGGATCGCGTCCAACACCGCCGGGTGCGCGTGTCCCAGGATCAGCGGACCCCACGAGCACACGTAATCGAGGTACGTCCGACCATCCACGTCGGTGAGCCGCGCCCCGGCCCCGCGAGCCACGAAAAAGGGCGTTCCGCCCACCGCCCGGAACGCCCGCACCGGCGAATTCACACCGCCCGGCAGCACCGCTTTTCCCCGCTCGAAGAGCTCCTCCGAGCGGCTCACGTCAGGGCGACCGCCCGGAAGTCGTAGTCCTCGCTCGCCGTCAGCCGGGCTCCCACGAAGCTTCCGGCTTCGGCCCAGCCGCCCCGCTCCAGGTAAGTGATGCCGTCCACGTCGTCCGCCTGCCACGCCACGCGCCCCACGTGCGTAGCGCCGGCTTCGTCGGGGTCGGCCACACGATCCACCAGCACCCGGACCTCCCGCCCCACAAACCGCGCGAGCCGCTCGGCCGAGATCGCGCGCTGCACCTCGAGCAGCTCCTCGAGACGCTCGCGCTTCACCGCGTCGGGGACGTCGTCGGGGTACTGCGTGGCGCGGGTGCCGTCCTGGGGCGAGTAGGAGAAGGCGCCGAGCCGATCGAACTGGGCCTCCTCGAGAAACGTCAACAGCTCCCGGAAATCGTCGTCCGTTTCGCCAGGGAAGCCCACGAGGCAGGTCGTGCGAACCGCCAAGTCCGGGATTGCGCCCCGCAGCCAGCCGAGCTTCTCTCGTAGCGAGCGCTGACGCTCCGGGCGGCGCATCCGCTCGAGCATGCGGTCGGCGGCATGCTGAATCGGGATGTCGAGGTACGGAACGATCCGCGGGCTCCGCGCTACGACCTCGACCAGCCGCTCGGTGAGACCCGCCGAGTAGACGTACAGCAAGCGATACCACGGCACGGAGGTCTGGGCGAGTAGTGCCTCGAGCAGCTCGGGGAGCTTGGGTCCGCCCGCTCCCAGGTCCCGGCCGTAGTGCCCCAGATCCTGGGCCACCAGGTTGATCTCCTGCGCGCCCTGCGCCTCGAGCACCTGCGCTTCGCGCACCAGGCGCTCGAGCGGCTCGGAGCGGTGCTTCCCGCGCATCAGCGGGATGGCGCAGAACGCGCAGGTGTGGTCGCAACCCTCGGAGATCTTGAGGTAGCGGACGTGGGTCGCGTCACCGAGGAACTGGCGGACGCCCGGGTGGCTCGCGAGGGGGTCGTCAATCAACCCGCGCTCGGCGAGCGCCGGCACCAGGTGGTGGAGGTCGGAGAACCCGAGAAACAGGTCGACCTCCGGGATCTCCTCCTGTAACTCCCGCTTGTATCGCTGGACGAGGCATCCGACCGCTACGACCGCCTTAACGCCGCCTGGCGTCTTGAGGCGTGCGGCTGACAGGATGGCGTCGATCGACTCCTGCTTGGCGGCGTCGATGAAGCCGCAGGTGTTCACGAGGATCACGTCGGCGTCGGGCAAGCTCGGCGTCACGACGGCACCGTGGCCCACGAGCTGGCCGACCAGCCGCTCGGAGTCGACGGTGGCCTTGTCGCAGCCGAGCGAGATGACACCGAGCTTCATCCCCGGTAATTCCCGAACCGGAGCTCGATTCCGAAGTCCTGCGTGCGCAGGAACGCAATCACTTCCTGGAGCTCGTCCTTGGCCGGCGCCTGGACGCGGATCTCCTCGCCCTGGATCGACGCCTGGGCCTTCTTGAATTTCTTGTCCTTGATCGCTTTGACGATGGCCTTCGCCTTTTCCTGCGGGATGCCCTGCGTGAGCTTGATCTCGCGCCGCACGGTGTCGTTCGCCGCCGGGGTGACGGGTCCGAGCTCGAGGTTCTTCACCGGTACGTTGCGCTTGATGAGCTTCGATTGGAGCACGTCGAACAGCGCTTTCATCTTGAAGTCGTCGTCGGCGACGAGCGTCAGAACGGCCTTGACGCGGTCGAACGCGATCGAGGCTTTCGAGCCCTTGAAGTCGTAGCGCTGAGCCACCTCTTTGGTGGCTTGATTCACCGCGTTGTCGACCTCTTGGAGGTCGGCACCGGTGGAGACGTCGAACGAGGCTAAGGCGGCCATAGGGCGGTAATGTACCCGCCCCAGACCTAGAACAGGAAGCTTTCCAGCGCTCTGGCTCTCGAGACGTGGCGGAGGCGCGCCAGCGCCTTTTCCTTGATTTGGCGCACGCGTTCCCGGGTAATGCCGAGCAGCGAGCCGATCTCCTCCAGGGTCATCGGCTCCTGGCCCTCGAGCCCGAAATACAGGCGGAGGATCTTCGCCTCGCGCTCCTTGAGGGTCGCCAGCACTCCCTCGATCGATTCGGTCAGGGCGTGCTCGAAGATCTCGTCGTCGGGCCCGGGGTTGGTCGTGTCCGGGAGGTAGTCGAGGAGTTTGTTGTCCTCGCCGGGGGTGAGGGGGGCGTCGAGCGAGAGGTGGGCCTGCGAGATGGACAGCGTCTTCGCCACCTCTTCCTCGGAGATGTCCATCCCCTCGGCGATCTCTTCCACCGTCGGCTCGCGACCGAGCTCCTGCAGGAGCGAGGCCGATCGCTTGCCGATGCGGTGCAACGTGCCCGCCCGGTTCAGCGGAACCCGCACGATGCGCGATTGCTCGGCCAGCGCCTGGAGAATCGCCTGCCGGATCCACCAGACGGCGTACGAGATGAACTTGATGCCCTTGGTCTCGTCGAACTTGTGGGCGGCCCGAATCAGGCCGAGGTTGCCCTCGTTGATCAGGTCGGAGAGCGATACTCCCTGGTTCTGGTATTTCTTGGCCACGGAGACGACGAACCGGAGGTTCGACCGCACCAGCTTATCCAGCGCCTCCGCGTCGCTCTGCTTGATCCGCTGAGCCAGAGTCACCTCTTCCTCGCGGGTGATCAACGGATACTGGCTGATCTCCCGCAGGTACTGGTCGAGCGATCCCTCGTCGAACGAGGCTCGTTTCGCCGTGTTCAGTTGCATGGCCGAGTCACCCCTCCAGGCGCGCACGACGCCGCCGCACGGGACTCCGAACTCCAGTCGCCGGCTCTTACCGGATAATCGACCCGAGCCGGTGCCAACGAATATCGGTCAGCCAAGGAAGCGCATCCCGCGCCTCCCGGTCGTAGCTGAAATAGACGACGAGTGGCCGTCCCTTGACCGCGGCCGCGTCCACGAAGCCCCAGTACCGGGAATCCGCGGAGTTGTCCCGGTTGTCGCCCAGCACGAAGTACTTGGCGGCCGGGACGGCTAGGGGACCCCAGGTGTCCCGGGTGGGGTGATAGTCGCGGACCATCCCTGGGGTGCCGAGCAGATAGTCCCGCTGCCAGTTGAACTCCGGATCGTACACGTCGCGGGGGTCCACCCGCTGCACATAGGGCTCCACCAACCGCCGGCCGTTCACCCGCACCACGCCGCTGCGCATTTCCACCGTGTCCCCCGGGGCCCCGATCACTCGCTTCACGTAGTTGAGCTCGGGATTCTTCGGGTACGCGAACACGATGACGTCGCCGCGCCGCGGCGACTCGAACCCGGGAAGCCGGGCGTGGGTGCCGGGGATCTGCGCGCCGTAGACGGCCTTGTTGACGAACAGAAAGTCGCCCGCGAGCAGCGTGCGCTCCATGCTGCCGGAGGGAATCTGAAATGCTTCGACCAGGAACGTGCGGATAATGAGGAACAGCACCAGCGCCATGCCCAGCGAGCGCATCCAATTGTCGAACCATCGCGCGAGCCGGGAGCGCCGCTGAGGGGGGGCGAAGGGCAGCGGCGCAGTGCGCGCGGCTGTACCCGTCAGAGGGGCCCCCAAGTGATGCATGGCTTTTACTTTAGCCAAGGCGTCCGCCAGAAGCAACAGTCACCGCCCATCCGCGCGCCCCCGCCCAACGACGAATCCGGTCCCGGAACTCGTCCGGGGAGTCGCCATGCAACACCCGGGCCGCGAGGCACGCGGCCTCGCCCTCCCGTTCGACGCGGACCCATGCCACCTGGACGTCCGCCAGCGCGCCGAGCGCCGATCCGTCGAGCGGTGAGCCGCCGGTCGAGAGAACGATCACCAAGGATTCGTGATCCACCGGCGGCACGCTAATGCAGCCGGTGTGAGCGGCATCACCATCCCATTGCGAGGCGGTGCAATTCGTCGCGAAGCGTCAGATCTCGGTGTCGATCTGCGCGCGCTGCAGCTTCCCCGAGAAGTCCACGTAGATGACCTTGGTTTCCGAGTAGAAGTCGTAGACCTCCCACCCGCCCTCCCGGTGCCCGTTCCCGGTCTGTTTCACGCCCCCGAACGGCAGGTGGGCCTCCGCGCCGATAGTGGGGGCGTTCACGTACGTGATGCCGGTGTCGAGCTCGCCCATTGCCTGGAAGGCGGCGTTTACGTCCCGCGTGTACAGCGAGCTCGAGAGCCCGTACTTCACGTCGTTGTTCACGCCGACCGCCTCGTCGAGCGAGCCTACCTTGATCACCGACAGGACCGGACCGAAGATCTCCTCCTGCTCCACCCGCATCCCGGCCCGGACCCCGGCGAGCACGGTGGGCTTGTAAAACCACCCGCGCTCGAGCCCCTTCCCGGTGGCTCGCTCCCCGCCGATCAGCACCTGCGCGCCCTCGTCACGCCCCACTCCCACGTAGTACTCGACCTTCTTCCGAGCGTCTTCGTTGATGAGGGGACCGACGTCGGTCTTGGCGTCGAGCCCGGGACCGAGGCGTAGCCGCTCTGCCCGATCGCACAGCATCTTGACCAGTTTGTCGTGCACGCGCTCAAGCACGACCAGGCGGCTCGTGGCGGTACAGCGCTGGCCGGTGGTGCCGAACGCTCCCCACAGCACGCCGTCGAGCGCCAGATCCAGATCCGCGTCGTCCATCACGATCATGGCGTTCTTCCCGCCCATCTCGAGCGACAGGCGCTTGTGCATCCGGCCGCAGGTAGCGCCGATGACTGACCCCGTCTCGGTCGATCCGGTGAACGAGACCACGGGGACCTCGGCATGCTCCACCATCGCCTTGCCGACCACCGAGCCTTCCCCGTGCACCAGCTGCACGACCTCGGGCGGGAGCCCCGCCTCGAGTAGGATCTCCACCAGCAGGTGCGCGGTGTGGGGCACGTCCTCGGCCGGCTTGAAAATCACCGCGTTCCCGCACAACAGCGCGGGGAACATCTTCCACGTCGGAATCGCGAGCGGGAAATTGAACGGCGTGATGAGTCCCGCCACGCCGATCGGCCGGCGGAAGCTCATCGCCCACTTGTTGCGCAGCTCCGACGGCACGGTGCGACCGAACAGCCGCCGCCCCTCCGTGTGGGCGTAGTGCGCGGTGTCGATTCCCTCCTGCACGTCCCCGCGGGTCTCGGCCAGGACCTTCCCCATTTCGCGCGTCATGGCGCGTGCGATCGCTTCCTTACGCTGGACGAGCAGATCGCCGACCCGGTGCAGCACCTCACCGCGGATCGGCGCGGGGGTCTTGGACCACTGGGCGAACCCCCGTTTGGCCGACGCGATGGCGCGGGCCACATCCTCCGCACCGGAGCGGGGGAAGCAGCCGATCACGTCGTCCCAGTCCGCCGGATTGCGGTTCTCGAAGTACGCGCCGGTCCGAGGGGCGACCCACTCGCCGGCGATGAAGTTCTTGAAGTTCTCGGGCATGGGAGGTTTCAGGTGTCGGGTGACACGTGTCAGCGCGGCAGCGGCACGTCGGGGCACAGCCACAGGGTTGCGGCCCTGGCGCCGACGCGCGGCAACACTTCCCGCGTCATGAGGAGAATCCCCCAGACGATGAGGATCTGCGCGACCACGTGCGCGAAGCCGAGGCGTCGCTTCCAGGACGAAATGCTCGCCCACAATCCCGCGGCGATCACCGTGGTCACGCCGACGAGGTAGAAGACCAGCCGCAGACCGCAGCCGTGCGAATAGGGCCAGACGCCCGGGGCGATCCCGATGCCCACGAGCACGCCGAGCGCCACTTTCGCCCAGGTCCCGATGCGCTCGCGGGCGGTGGGCGGCCCCGCCCCGCCGCTCCAGCCGCCCCCGGGTGTAGCGGCCGGCTTTCGGACGGTCGGTTGGCCGCCGCTCGCTCGGCCGAGCGTGGGGTCGGCCGCCGGCAGCTTCTTGAGGAGCCGGTCCACTTCGGCCATCTCCTTGTCCCAGTCGCGGTCCTTCTCGATGTCCGCCACTACGCCTCCCGAGCCAGTCCGTAGCGCTCGATCTTCTTGTAGAGATTGCTGCGCGGCATATCCAATGTGCGCGCGGTCTCGGACACATTCCAGTCGTGTTCCTTCAGCTTCGCGAGGATGTAGGTGCGCTCCGCCACCTGCTTGAACTCCTCGAAAGTGGCTGCCCGCATCCATGGCGCCCCCGCAAGATCGACGGGGCTCGTCCCGCGTCCGGCATCCCCCGTCCCCAGCCCGGCGATCCGCTCCACGTCCTGCGCCGTCACCGCAGGCCCCGTAGCGAGGATCAGGAGGCGCTCGATCGCGTTCCGGAGCTCCCGGATATTGCCCGGCCAGTCGCGCGCCGCGAGCTGCTGCACGGCTTCCGGGTCGAACGGCTTGGGTGGAAGCCCGCCGCTCCGGGTCATCTGGCTCACGAAGTGCGCGACGAGCTGCGCGACGTCGGCACGCCGCGCCCGCAGCGGCGGCACGTCGATCGGCACGACGTTGAGCCGGTACAGCAGGTCTTCCCGGAACCGCCCCGCCGCGATTTCTGCTTGCAGCTCCTTGTTGGTGGCGGCAACGACTCGTACGTCCACGGCCAGCGTTTTCCCCGACCCGACGCGGGAGATCACGCCCTCTTCGAGCGCGCGCAGCACCTTGGCCTGCGCCGAGAGGCTCATGTCGCCGATCTCGTCGAGAAACAGCGTGCCGCCGTCCGCCAGCTCGAATTTCCCCGCGCGATCCGCGAACGCGCCGGTGAAGCTCCCCTTCATGTGCCCGAACAGCTCGCTCTCGATCAGCTCGGTCGGGATCGCGGCGCAGTTTACTTCCACGAACGGCCCGCGGGCGCGGGGGGAGAGCGCGTGAATGGCGCGGGCCACGAGCTCCTTCCCCGTGCCGTTCTCTCCGGTGATGAGCACGCGCGCGGCCGTGGGCGCGACTTTCTCGATGCGCTCGATCACCTGCTTCACCGCCCGGCTCGTGCCGACGATCTCATACTGCGCGTGCACCTCGGCCTTGAGCCGTACGTTCTCGCTGGCGAGGTCGACGTGTTGCAGGGCGTTGCGCAGCGTGAGCAGGATGCGGTCGGTGTCGAGGGGCTTTTCCAGGAAATCGTACGCGCCGAGCTGGGTGGCCTCGACCGCCGTCTGGATCGTTCCATGACCCGAGATCATCACGACCTGCGCGTGCGGGTCGAGCTCGCGCAGTTTTCGCAACGTCTCGAGCCCGTCCATCCCCTGCATCTTCACGTCCAGGAAAACGAGATGGGGCCGGAACTCGGGGTAGCGCTGCAGCGCCTCGGATCCCGAAGCGCACGCCCGCACCTCGATCTCCTCGTATTCGAGCACCTGCGTCAGCGCCTCGCGGATGCCCTTTTCGTCATCGACGACCAGGACGCGTCGGCTCACGGTTGGCTCCGCTTCAGGCGGTACAGCACGACGGCGGTGGGGTGGATCCGGACGTCGGCGAACCCCGGCGACACGCGCAACGGGACCGCACCGGTCGAGTCCGCCCCCGCCACGCGCTGCGCCAGCTGCCGCACCACCGGCGGGGGAAACGGGATGCCGCGCAGGCTCAGCTCCTGGACCGTGAAGCGGGCCAACCCCGGCCGCTCGATTCGCAGCGGGCCCGCGATGCGCAACGGCTCCCTCGGGCTCAGGAATCCGGCGAGCGGCCCCAAGGCGTCCGGGGGAATCACGCGCGTGTCGAGCCGGCAGTGAACGGCCAGGGTCCCCTCCGACAGCTCGACCCGCAACGAGTCGAAGCTCTTGCGCACGGACCAGTCCATCGAGCTGCCGATGAGAGACGCCACTTCATTGGCGGACAGCACGACCGAATCCGGGCCGGTCACCTGCTTCAGCCGGTCGACCTTGGTCTGCTGACTGGACAGCGCCTTGGGCGTCGGGGCACCGACTCCGGTGTCCGACACGGGAGGGAGCTGGGTGGAGCGCGGGCCGAACACGTGCGCGGCGCGGCGCATGATCGGCTCCCGGAACCACCACGCCGCCAGCGCCACTATGAAGGCGACGCCGAGGAACGCGAGCCGGAGGAGTCCCTTAAGGCAGCCGTTCACTGCGTCTCACGTGATACACCGGACCTCCGGATTGGAGCGTGCTCTGCATCAGGTCGAGGGCGCTCACGAGCGCTGTCTCGGCGAACTCGAGCCGGTCGAGGACGGCCTCGAGTCCGCTGAAGGCGACGGGCCGGGCGTCCCGCGCCGCGCGCCCGAGCGTGATGTGGGGGCGGAAGGGCCGCGCTTCCGTGGGAAACCCGAGCGGCGCGAACTCCTGCTCCACGCGGTGTTGCAGGATTTCGAGCCCGGGCTCCGGCGCGATGCCCACCCACACGACCCGCGGCCGCCCCAAAGCGGGAAACACCCCGAACCCGCCGAGCGCGAGCGACAGGGTGCGCGCCCCCGCCGCCGCGCTCGTGAGCGCCGCCGCGACCTCCAGCTCCCGCTCGTCCGCCACATCACCCAGAAACTTGAGCGTGAGATGGACAGCGTCTCCACGGACCCACTTCACGGGAAGGCCAAGGTCGCGCAAAGGTGTCGTGGCGGCCCACAGCGCCTCGCGCACAGGTGGAGGAAAATTCAAGGCAACAAAGAGCCGCACGCGTGCTCGGCGAGGAGACCGCCCCGGCGGTAGCCGCGGGGATCCACTTCCACCGCCGCAAAGCCCAGCGCCGTGAGGCGCTCTATGATTGCTGGCAACCGCTCGGTGACCCAAGGAACCCACCGCGGCTCGACCTCGATACGCGCGCCGCCCCGGTCGCCGTGGTGGCGGACCCGCAGATCACCGGTCACGCCGAGCTCGCGCAGGTACGCCTCCGCGCGCTCCACCTGCGTGAGACGCTGCGACGTGATCGGAATGCCGTAGGCCACGCGGCTCGACAGGCACGGGGCCGCCGGCGCATCCCATACCGGAAGCCCCAGCTCGCGCGCGGCGCGCCGGACATCCGTCTTCGTCAGTCCCGCTTCGGCGAGCGGCGAACGCACGCCCGCTGCCTGCCCCGCGGCATACCCGGGGCGATGCTCGCGCAGGTCGTCCGCGTTCGTACCGTCGCACACGACGGCGAGCCCGCGGCCCCGCGCCTCCGGGACGAGCTGGCGCCACAGCGCCGTCTTGCAGAAGAAGCACCGGTTCGTGGGATTCGCGAGGTAGTCGGGATCCTCGAGCTCGTGCGTATCGAGCTCGACCAGCGGGACATCGAAGCGCTGCGCCACTGCACGCGCCGTGGCCCACTGCGCCGTCGGGTAGGAGGCGCTCCGGCCCACCGCGGCCAGCATCCGGTCGCGCCCCAGCTCCTGGCGGACCACGACCGCCAGCAGGGCCGAATCGACCCCGCCCGAGTAAGCGACCAGGGCTGATGGATAAGTCCGCACGAGCGCGCGCAGGGGACCCGACATTGCCGAATAGTAGCGGCTCACACTGTCTCCATCAAAGGACGTTTTCGGATAGTTCGTAGGCTGGAAACCTGTTACCCTTATGATACGTTCAAGAACAAAGGCAATCGACTACTTCTAGTAGGTTTCCAGGGTACGAGGGCTCCGAAATGGCGCACAAGACCGAGCTGGACGCCGTCGACCGGAAGATCCTGCGGCTGCTCGCGACCGACGGGCGCTCGAGTTACCAGGCTGTCGCCGATGAGGTCGGGCTGTCGCGTCCCGCGGTGATGGAGCGGGTGAAGCGACTGGAGGAAGCCGGCTACATCAGCGGCTACGGCGCGCGCGTCGATCGCGTCAAGGCCGGATTCCCGGTCACTGCGTTCGTCGCGGTGCGTTACGCCAACTCTGATTACGTGGGCGACGAGCCACGGATGCGCGAGATGGAAAAGCATCCCGGCGTCTTGGAGTGTCACCATGTCGCGGGTGAGGACTGCTACGTCCTGAAGGTCGCCGCTCCGGATCTCGAGCGCCTCCAGGATCTGTTGCGCGACCTGCGCGGTCCGTCACCGACCGTGGAGATGAGCACGCGCACCACGATCGTGCTCGGCACGGTATTCGAAAAACCGGGGTTCGTCCCGACGGAGCTCGACTGATGGCCGGATTGCGCGGCAAGGCGCTCGTCGCCTATCTCGTCGTCTGCGTGTTCTGGGGATCGACTTACCTCGCGATCCGTGTCGGCGTCGGCGTGCTGCCCCCCTTCCTGTTCGCCGGTCTGCGGTTCCTCATCGCCGGCCTGCTGCTGCTCACCGTGGTGCTCGTGTTCGGCGACACGCTACCCAAACGGCTGGTCGACTGGCGGACCCAGGCGATCGTGGGCGTCCTGCTGCTGGCGGGCGGGAATGCGTTCGTCGTCTGGGCCGAGCAGTACACCGCGTCCGGCGTCGCCAGCATTTTCGTCGTCACGGTCGCGCTCTGGATGGCGTTCTTCGACGCGATCATCCCGGGCGGCTCGGGCGACTTGAACTGGCGCGTCGTGACCGGGCTGCTGCTCGGCTTCCTCGGAACCGCCCTCCTGGTCGGTGCGAGCCCCGGCGAGATTCTGCGGGCCGATCTGCGCGGACCGATCGCCCTCACCTGCGCGAGCGCGTCGTGGTCGCTCGGCTCGGTGTACAGCAAACGGCATCGCACGGAGACGAGCCCCTACGTCGGGGCGGCGATCCAGATGATCGCGGGCGGCGCCACCATCGCTCTTGTCGGCACTGTGCTCGGTGAGTGGAGCCGCTGGCACCTCACGCCCAAAGGCCTCGGTGCGATCGCGTACCTCGTGGTGTTCGGCTCGATCCTGGGCTACAGCGCTTACACCTACGCCCTGCGCCACGCCTCGCCCACCATCGTGGGCACGTACGCGTACGTGAATCCGGTGATCGCCGTCCTACTCGGCTGGCTGATCCTCCGCGAGCCGGTGACGGCGCGCACCTTCCTGGCCATGGCGCTGATCCTCGGGGCGGTCGTGTGGATCCAGTTCTCGCACAAGATCGGGCGGAGAGTCGGACAATCAGATGGGCGGACGGCGACAGCGGGGCCGGTCCGTCAGGAGGCCTCCGAGCATGCGTAGCGTGAACCTGGTCGAGAAGTTCCGGCAGTTCAACGAACACTGGAGCCCGAAGATCGTGGGCGAGCTCAACGACTCGTACGTCAAGCTCGTCAAGGTCAAAGGCGAGTTCGTGTGGCATCATCACGAGCTGGAGGACGAGCTGTTTCTCGTCGTGAAAGGCCGGCTGCTGCTCAGGTTCCGGGACCGCGACGTGTCGGTGGGCGAGGGTGAGTTTGTGATCGTCCCGCGGGGGGTCGAACACCTGCCTGTGGCTTCCGAGGAGGCGCACGTACTGCTGCTCGAGCCGAAGTCCACACTCAACACGGGGAACGTCCGTAATGAGCGCACGATCAGCGACCTCGACCGGATCTAAGCGCCCCTTGATCGCGCGCCTGTGGCACGGGGCCGTCACCGCCGCGAAGGGCGACGCCTACGCCGCCTATCTGCGCCGGACGGGCGTAACGGAATGCCGCGCGACGCCCGGCAACCGCGGCGTCGAGGTGCTGCGCCGCACGGTCGGCGGCGACACGCACTTCCTGTTCATCTCGTTCTGGGATTCAAAGGACGCGATCCGGACGTTCGCAGGCGACGACGTCGAGCGGGCGCACTACTACCCCGAGGACCGGGACTATCTGCTCGAGCTCGAGCCGACCGTCACGCACTACGAGGTGTCCGAGCAGTAGCGGGACGGTACCACGAGGTCACTCGTCCGCCGGCGGCAGGCCGGCCGCATACGGCGCGGCCGAGGGCGCCCGCAGCCCCGGCTTCCCTTCGTCCGTGTATTTGAAGCCCCGCGTGGTGTGGTACGCGAGGTCGATGTCGGGAGCGGCGGCGAACTCGGTGAGAATGTCTTCCCAAATCGCGTGCTCGGTGCCGCGGCGCTTGCGGGGCTCGATCAGGTAGCGGATCGTCAGCTGCACACCGTAGTCCACCACGCTCGTGTACACGATCGGCGTCAGCTTGCGGTAGTTGATGAGGTACTGCTGCGACGCGGACAGAAGCTCCTGCTCGGCCTGCGCCGTCAGGTGCTCCGCGTGCTTGACGGCGATCTTTCCGAGGATCTGCTTCGCTTTTCTCCAGTCGCTCTCGAACGTTACGACCACCGGCACCTCGTTCCAGATGTAGCGGAAGCCCTTGTTGTAGTTGGCGACGGGATCGGTGAAGACCTTACCGTTCGGGACGTGGATGATCCGCCCGCTCGACTGGTCCGCCTGCACCCATGCGCCGATCTCGTTGAGGGTGAACTGGAACAGGCCGAGGTCGATGACGTCCCCCGCATGGGGGCCGATCTGGATGCGGTCCCCGACTTCGAAGGGACGGCGCCAGATGATGAATGCCCACCCGGCCACGTTCGAGACCGGCTCTTTGAGCGCGATCGCCAGGCCCGCGGACACCAGCCCTAGGTAGGTCGTGAGCGCGGTGGTTCCGACGAACCACGTTTGGGCCACAAGAATCACGCCCACCGCGACCAGCGCGTAGGTCAGCCCCTTGCGCCAACGGTACCGGCCCCAAGGGTCCCGCACCCGGCGGTACACCAACCCCAGGACGAAGTGGCGGACGAACCAGAGTCCGACAATCGTCCCCGCGGTAACGAGCAACCGCGTCTGGAGCTGGGGGCTCATCCCGAGGTGAGTCTGGAGCCAGTCGATCATGAGGCGTGTCGGGAAAGTAGGGAGCGGCCGGGCCCCGCGCCAGCCGATGCGGTGTAGATTAGCACGCAATGCGCGCGCTTCCGCTCCTGCTCTGCACGCTCGCCGCCGCGGCCTGTCACCGCGGCGCCGTCGCGCCGATCAATCCTCAGGCGGAAGTGGCGGTGACCGTCGACAACCAGAATTTCCTCGATATGAACGTGTTCATCATCCGCGGCGGCCAGCGTATCCGCCTCGGCACGGTGCCGGGGCTCACCTCGCGCATTCTGATGGTGCGGCCGGAGCTGATCGGGTACGGCACGGAGGTGCAGTTCGAGCTGCATCCCATCGGCGGTCGGTCGAACCCAATCAGTGAGACCATCAGCGTACGCCCCGGCGACGTCGTCCGGCTGACGATCCCCCCCAACTAGCTCATCTTACCGGCGACCTCTTTCACTAGCTTCGCGCACAGGGTCGCCGTCAGGCCGCTCGGATCCTGCGCGGGGTTGAACTCCACGATGTCCGCAGCGACGAGCGGGACGCTCAACCCGTGCAGCACCGTCAACACCTCGCGCACCGTGAGGCCACCCGGCTCGCGGTGCGACACCCCGGGCGCGAACGCAGGATCGAAGGCGTCGATGTCGATCGAGACGTACACCGGCTGGCGCAGCGTGGGGCGCCGTCCCGCCACCCAGGCGCGCATGTCGATCACCTCGACCCCGTAGCGCTCGGCCTGAGCGCGCTGCACGGCGTTCATCGTCCGAATGCCCACCTGCACCACCTGGTCGGCGAGTCGTTCCTCCAGGATCCGCGCGAACGGACAAGCATGCGAGTATCGGTCTCCCTCGAACTCCGGGTAGAGATCGGGATGGGCGTCGAAGTGCAGGATGCTAAGCCGCGGGTGAAACCACCGCACGGCCCGCACGATGGGATAGGTGACCGAGTGGTCGCCGCCCAGCACGATCGGCCGCCCGCCCGACTCGAGCAGCGTGCGGACCGCCTCCTCGATCTTCGCCCGCGCCTCCGCGGCGGAGCCGCCGAACGGCACGTCGCCCGCGTCGCCGAGCGCACCGGCCGCGCCAAGGTCCACCCCTGTCTCGGTCCAGGGATTTCCGGCGGGTGAATGCAGAGCCTGTCGGATCAGCGGTGGAGCCGCCGCCGTGCCCTTGAGAAAGGAGGAGCTCGCGTCGTAGGGGAGGCCGAGCAGCGTCGGGGTACCGAGGGCGTGGCCAGTCATGCCGGGATCGTCGGTGGGCAGCCAGTTCCGGGAGCGCTAGACGAGATCAATTCGCGCCCGGTGCCCGCTCGCCCGAGCGAGTCGCCGATCCCGCGTCACCAGCGGCGCACGGAGCGCCTCCGCCAACGCGATATAGGCGGCGTCATACGCCGTGAGATTCGGTCGCAGCTGCCAGATCCGGTCCAGGAGCGGGGTGTGCGGATAGCGACGGACGGGAAGAGTGCCCAAGTCCCCGATAGCCCTCGAGCCGCGTTCGTTGGAAGTCTCGTGGATCGTGCACAAACGCCGGATCGCGTTGGCCACCTCCAGATCCAGTACCGCCGGAGCGTGCCAGGGGGTTTCTCCGAGAATACGGGCCGCGAGTGAATCGGCGGCCTGCGTGCCCAGCAGGAGCTCCACGACCACCGACGCGTCGAGGACGATCATCGTCCTTCTCGCATCGCGCGAATGATGGCGGCCGGCGACACACGCAGCCTTACTGGCTCTCTCTGTCGCAACCGTTCCAGGAACTCGGCCGGCGTTGGCTGCTCCGCCACCTGCCGCAGCTCGCGCAACAGATAATCGGAGAGCGACATACCCTCCGTCGCCGCGCGCGCCTTCAGCGTGCGGTGCAGGTCGTCGGGGACGTTGCGGATCTGAATCATCTTGGACATGCGCATAACATGCTAACACGCTGCCAGCATGTCAAACCATCCCCGGGCCCTACTCCCAGTGGTATATGTCGCCCCATCTCGGGTGCGCGGGATACTCCGGATGCTCGTCACGGATCTCGGCCCAATCCAACGCGTCGATGATCGCGTCGCCATCGCAAGCCAGATACGGACACATCTGGAATCCGCGCACCGTGCGCCACTTGCCTCGCTCGTACGTGCGCTCGCAGTGCAAGCACCACAGATAATTCGAGCGCTTTGGGTCGGTAAAGATGAGATCGCGATGCGATGCTTCCACTCTACTCCTCCTTCCTCACCCCAGGCCCCGCCGGTCGAGACTGCGGTACTGAATCGCCTCGCTCACGTGCTTCGGCTGAAGGTCCGCCGCCCCCTCGAGGTCGGCGATGGTGCGAGCGATCTTGAGAATCCGGTGATAGGCCCGCGCCGACAGCGCGAGCCGCGTGATCGCCGTGCGGAGCAGCGCGTCGGCACCGTCCGACACGCGGCAGAAGATGCGGATGTCCCGCGCCGCCATGTGGGCGTTGGCGTATACGCCGGCGCGGTTGGCAAACCGGTCGCGTTGCGCCGCGCGCGCCCGGTCCACGCGGTCCCGGACCGCCTCGCTCGGCTCGCCGCCGCCCTGATCGGCCAGCGCGCGGTACTTCACGGCGGGCACCTCCAGATGGATGTCGATGCGGTCGAGCAAGGGCCCCGAGACGCGGGCGAGGTAGCGCTCCACGCCCAGGGGCCCACAGACGCAGTTATGCTGCGGATCGCCGGAGTAGCCGCAGGGGCACGGATTCATCGCCGCGGCGAGCATGAAGCGCGCCGGATAGGTGAGGCTCATGGCGGCGCGCGCGATCGTCACGACGCCGTCCTCCATCGGCTGGCGCAGCACCTCGAGTACGTTCTTGCGGAACTCGGGCAGCTCGTCCAGAAACAGCACGCCGCCGTGCGCGAGGCTGACCTCGCCCGGCCGCGGGTACGAGCCGCCGCCGATCAGCCCGGCGTCCGAGATGGTGTGATGCGGCGCGCGGAACGGCCGCCGCGCCACCAACGACTCGCCGACCGGCAGCACGCCCGCGACGGAGTGAATCTTCGTCGTCTCGAGCGCCTCGTCGAGGCTCATCTGCGGGAGAATCGTGGGGAGCCGCCGGGCGAGCATCGTCTTGCCGCTGCCCGGTGGACCGATCATCAGGATATTGTGTCCTCCCGCCGCTGCGACCTCGAGCGCGCGCTTCGCGTGCGCCTGCCCCTTCACTTCCCCGAAATCGACGTCGTGCTTCGCTCGCTCCGCCAGCAACCCGGCGAGATCGACCTGCGCCTCCGGCAGCTCCGCCCGGCCGTCCAGAAAGTCGGCCAGCTCGGCGAGATTGCCGGCGCCCAACACGCGGACCCCCGAGACGACACCCGCCTCCGGGAGGTTCTCGCGCGGCAGCACCAGCGCCTCGAGCCCAGCCGTGCGCGCCGCCAGTGCCACCGGCAGCGCCCCCCGCACCGGGCGAATCGCGCCCTCGAGCCCCAGCTCGCCGAGCACCGCGACCCGCCCGAGCCGCTCGGCCGAGATCTGCTCCGTCGCGGCGAGGATGCCCACGGCGATCGGCAGATCGAACGCCGACCCGTCCTTGCGAATGTCGGCCGGGGCGAGGTTGACAGTGATGCGCTTCAGGGGGAACGTGTAGCCGGTGTTCGCGAGCGCGGCGTACACGCGCTCGCGTCCTTCCTTGACGGCACCCTGCGGCAACCCGACGGTGGCGAAGGTGGGGAGGCCGTTCGCGATGTCGGTCTCGACGTCCACGAGATAGGCGTCGATCCCGAGCACCGCGGCGGAGCGGACGCGGGCGAGCATGGGTAGGACGGTACGATGGAGCGGCGGACACCGGGTAGGCGAAGTTACGCGGCACAGCGCCAAATCCTGCACATGTCGGTCACACATCACGCCCGGTGAGCGCGCCGGGCTCTAAGATGGAGTCGTGACGCACACGAAAGCTCCCCCGTGACCGACCTCCTCACCCACGTTCAAGCCGCCCTCTCCGGTGGCTACGCGATCGAGCGCGAGCTCGGGCGCGGGGGAATGGCCACGGTCTACCTCGCGCAGGACTTGAAGCACCGTCGCCCCGTGGCGATCAAGGTGCTGGCGCCGGAGCTCGCGGCCGCTCTCGGGCGGGAACGGTTTCTCCGGGAGATCGAAACCGCCGCCCGCCTCACTCACCCCCATATCCTGCCACTGCACGACTCGGGAGAAGCGGATGGCCTCCTCTACTACGTCATGCCGTACATCGAGGGCGAGTCGCTCCGAGACCGGCTGGACCGAGAGAAACAGCTCGCCATCGCGGATGCCGTAACGATCACGTGTGCAGTGGCGAACGCCCTGAGCTACGCCCACAGCCACGACGTCGTGCATCGAGACGTCAAGCCCGAAAACATCCTGCTGTCCAACGACGAAGCGATCGTGGCCGACTTCGGCATCGCGGCGGCGATCGATGCCGCCGGAGGGGGGAAGCTCACACGGACGGGGATCGTCCTCGGCACGCCCGCGTACATGAGCCCCGAGCAAGGAGCAGGTGACCGGGCGCTCGATGGGCGGAGCGACGTCTACAGTTTGGGCTGCGTGCTGTACGAGATGCTAGCCGGTGAGCCGCCATTCACGGGGCCGACCAGCCAGGCGATCATCGCCAAGCGGTTCACCGACCCAGTCCCGTCTGCCCGTCGCCTGCGGGACACGGTGCCCCCGCCGATGGATCAGGCGATCGCGAAGGCCCTGGCGCGGGCTCCGGCCGACCGATTCGCCACCACGCATCAGTTCGCGGAGGCATTGCGAGCATCCGCCGAGGCCCGCCCGGTCATCGTGGCGACAGCGCCGCCGGCCCATAGCGACGGGGAGGACGCCGGGCGGAGCGCGTTTGCGCGTCACGCCTGGCGCGAGGCGTTCGAGACTCTCACCAACGCCCGAGCGATACGGGCACTCGCCGTGGAGGACGACGAACGCCTTGCCGAGTCGGCCTGGTGGATCGGCCGCGTCGACGACTGCATCGCCGCTCGCGAACGGGCGTACGTCACCTACATGGATCAGCGGAAGCCCCGGCTCGCGGCGGCGGTCGCGGTGCGCCTGGCCGAGGACTTCTTTCGCCGGCAAGCGAAATCCCTCGGCAACGGCTGGCTGAAGCGCGCGGAGCGGCTCCTGCAGGACGTCCCCGAGTGCCGCGAGCATGGCGCGCTGCTACGACTCCACGCGATGCTCGCGTTCGACAGCGAAGGCGACGTTGAAAAGGCGCTGGGCCTGGCGAGACGAACCTCGGACATCGCCACCCGATTCCGCGATCGCGACCTCCAGGCCCTGGCCATGCACGACGTCGGCCGCATGCTCGTCTCCAAGGGAGAGCTGGCGCAGGGCATGGCGCTGATCGACGAAGCGATGGCGGCGGCGGTTGGTGGCGAGCTCGGCCCCGAGGTGACCGGGCGGATCTACTGCAACATGATGGGGCTGTGCGAAAAGCTGGCCGACTATCAGCGCGCGGGTGAATGGAGCGAGGCGGCACGGCGCTGGTGCGAGCAGCACACGGAGTCCGGGTTCCCCGGAATCTGTCGGGTGCACCGCGCGGAGCTCATGAGACTGCGCGGGTCCTGGAGCGACGCCGAGACCGAGGCGCTCCGCGCCGCCCAGGAGCTCCGGGGCTTTTACAACATCGCGGCCGGTGAAGCGTTCTACGAGATCGGGGAAATCCGGCTCCGCATGGGCGACTTGAAGCGTGCCGAGGAGGTCCTGCGTCAGGCGCACGAGCTCGGCCGCGAGCCCGTTCCGGGCCTGGCGCTGCTGCGCCTGGCGGAGGGTAAGATCGACGCCGCGAAGGGACTCATCGAGCGCGCCGTCGCCGACCGACCGGAGGGATCGCTGGACAGGGGGCGGCTGCTACCCGCCCGCGTGCAGATCGCGCTGGCTGCGGGGGAGGTCGACCGGGCGCGGGAGAGCGTCACGGAGCTCGAGGCGATCGCGCGCGAATACGGCTCCACGGCATGGCACGCGAGCGCGGCGCAGGCACGCGGCGCCGTGCAAGTCGCCGAAGGCGTCGCCGACGCGGCCGTTCCGAACCTACGGCGCGCCTGCAAGCTGTGGCAGGAAATCCAGCTTCCCTACGAGACCGCCACCGCGAGGCTGCTCCTGGCCGGGGCGTATCGCGCCACGGGAAGCCCCGAGGACGCCGAGCTCGAGCTGCAAGCGGCGAAGTCGACGTTCAAGGGCCTCGGAGCCGATGTCGGCACCGCGAGCGCTCTTTCCGGGCAAGCGCTCTCGTAGGCCGGATGCCCCCGATCACCTGGGACGACTTCGCCAAGGTGGACATCCGCGTGGGCCGGATCGTCGAGGTCGAGGACTTCCCCAAGGCGCGGAAGCCCGCGTACAAGCTGCGGATCGATTTCGGCGAGCTCGGCGTGAAGACTTCGAGCGCGCAGATCACCAAGTACTACGACAAGGCCGATCTCGTGGGAAAGCTGGTCCTGGCAGTGGTGAACTTCCCACCGCGCCAGATCGCCACCTTCTTCTCCGAAGTCCTGACGCTCGGCGTGGTCTTGGGTGACGGGGACATCGTGCTGGTGCACCCGGAGCGCGAGGTGCCTCTGGGGAGCCGAATCGCTTAGCGAGAGACGAGGTCGCCCGGGACAGGGGGTGAGGTTGCCCCGTACCGGTTCTCGACGTACTCCTCGAGCATTTTCAGGAAGTCGGCCACGATCGAGTCGCCTTTGAGCGTAACCTTGAGCCGGCCGTCGACATACACCGGGGCCTTGGGCTCCTCGAAGGTGCCCGGCAGCGAGATCCCGATGTCCGCGTGTTTCGACTCCCCGGGGCCGTTCACCACGCACCCCATGACCGCCACGCGCAACGTCTCCACGCCCGGATAGCGCTCGCGCCAGGCGGCCATCTGCTCTTTCAGGTGGGTCTGGATGTCCTCCGCCATCTCCTGGAAGAACGTCGACGTGGTACGGCCGCAGCCGGGGCATGCCGAGACCTGCGGCGTGAAGCTCCGCAGACCCAGCGACTGGAGCACCTGCTGCGCCACCTGTACCTCCTCGGTCCGGTCTCCGCCCGGCCGCGGGGTGAGGGACACTCGGATCGTATCGCCGATCCCCTCCTGCAAGAGAATCGCCAGACCCGCCGTGCTGGCGATGATTCCCTTTGCGCCCATCCCGGCCTCGGTGAGGCCTAGGTGCAGCGGGTAGTCGGAGCGCTGCGCCAGCCGCTGATACACGTCCACCAGGTCCTGCACGCCCGAGACCTTCGCCGACAGGATGATGCGGTCGTGCGCCAGTCCGCACTCCTCGGCCAGCTCGGCCGAGCGCAGGGCGCTCGCGAGCATCGCCTCGATCATCACCTCACGCGCGTCGAGCGGTTCCGGCCGGCGGGCGTTCTCGTCCATCATCTCCGTGAGGAGCTGCTGGTCGAGACTCCCCCAGTTGACCCCGATGCGCACCGGCTTGCCGTGGGTGAGCGCGACCTCGATGATGGTGCGGAAGTGCTCGTCGCGCCGTTTCGCGCCGACGTTGCCAGGATTGATGCGGAACTTGGCGAGTGCGGCCGCGCACTTCGGGTATTTGGTGAGCAGGAGGTGGCCGTTGTAGTGGAAGTCGCCGATCACGGGGACAGCCACGCGGGCCACGATGTCCGGCACCGCCTCGGCCGCCGCCTCGTTGTTGACCGTCACCCGCACCAGCTCGCTGCCCGCGTCGTGGAGCGCGTGCACCTGCGCCGCGGTGACGTCCACGTCGGCGGTATCGGTGTTGGTCATCGACTGGACAACGATCGGGTGCGCGCCGCCCACCTTCACGCCCCCCACGTCGACGACGACGGTCTGCCGGCGCTGGTACGCGTTCACGCGTCCAATATAAGAAGAAAGACGTCACGCGGAGGCGTCAAGCAAAAACGTCGCGCGGACACGACTTTGCGCGACGTCTCTGCTCGACGTCTTGTTTGTGTTAGAAGAGTTTGTCGTTGATCACGACCGTCAGCCACAGGGACTTGATGACGGCCTTCCCCTGCAACAGGATCACTCCGGAGTTCGTGCCCTTGGCTTGGAGCCGGATCCACAACTGCGAGCCGGTGAACAACTGGATCACGGCGTCATTGAAGCGTCCAACGATGGTGTCGGGCGTCACGGCGGTCCCCGACACGGCCGCGTCGGGAACGGTCAGCGCCAGCGCGCTCGAGTTGAGCGTGCCGGCGGAGTCGGCGGCAATGAACAGCTGCAACCCGATGCTACCGGTACCGGCTTGGTTCTCTAAACTCATCTTCCCGTTGACGATCACGGAGTCGACAAACGAGGATCCGGCGCCCGGCAGGTCGATCCGCTGAAAGGTCGAAGCACTGGCGGGTGGGCCCGGCGGGACGAAGTACGGGATCGTGTCCCGTCCCGTCCCTTTGATGAAGCTGTAGACGTCCACATTGAAGATGGCGTGCCCTTCGCCGCATCCCGCCGCGACGCCTGCGAGCGCCACCACCCACAGCCACTTCGTGCGCATCCTGCCTCCTAATAGATCGAGAGCGACGTCGCCATGGTGACGCCGCGCTCGTTCGACAGCGAGTTGGTGTGCGTCCAGAATCCCACGTCGAGGCCGAGGCCGCCGAAACGCACCCCCCCACCAAACCCGAACTCGATCCGTTTCCGCTGGTCGCGCGCCACCCCGCCGCGCACCGCGAACAGGCCGATCCGCTGCTCCCCACCCACGTGCACGACGCTGCCGCGTCCGGTGTTCAACACGTCCGCCCCGAGCGTCGTGTTGCCAACGGTGTACGCCAGGTTGGCGATATACGAGACCGGCAGCTTGGTCTTGGTTTCCACGTGGTTCGCGACCGGCTTCGAGTAGCTCGAATCATGGTAGAACGCGCTGTCCAGACGTGTGTCGGGCCAGGTGATGGTCGCGCCGATGTCGTTCACGCCGACCCCGATCTCGATCGGTCCGGACACCCAGGCGACGCCGATGTCGCCGCCGATGCCGTGGCCGAACGTGTTCCCCGGCTTCGAGTACTGGGTCAGCGTCCGCCCGTCGGGCGTCACCGGGTTCGCACCGCCGAAAATCGTATCTCCGGTGATAAAACCGGCGTCGCCGTCGGTCCGGCCGTATCCCACGCCCACGTAGTAGTGGACCGCGCCGCCGGCGTAGAATCCGTGGGTCGAGTCCCCCGCGATGCGCCCGGCGTAGCTGACGGTCGGGGCGAACCCACCTTCCACCAGGCCGTGGAGGAGCACGCTGTAGCGGGTGTTGTGCCGGGCGGGCTGCGAGTCACGCAGGAAGCCGAGCAGTGTGTCACCGAGCTGAAATTCCACGTCGTCGTGCACCCACCCCATCACCCCAATCCGAAGGCCCTTGAATCCGAAGCCGGGGGAGAAAGGACGACTCGAGCCGCTGATACCGAATTGGTCTTCAGGAACGAGCTCCGCGGCCGCGCCGAGGTTGACCACCAAGGAGTCCTGCCCGATGGTGAAAGCCACGTCGTTCGTCGGCGTCGGGGCCTTCTTCACTTCGAGATAGAGCGGCAGGTTGAGAATCGTGTTCACGACCAGGATCGGATTGAAGCCCGACGACTTCGGATCGAAGGCCGGGTCGCTGGAGAGGTGCGGATGGTCGTGAAGAAACTGAATGATCCCGAGCGGGATCGGGATCGTCAGTTTGGGCTGCCCGCGCAGAGTCGCCTGCCGCGGCACGGCGCGGTACGCGGGGTTGTACCGCTCGAGGCTTCCCGAACGACCAAGGCTCAGGCCGCCCATGCCGATGCGACGGGCGTCGGTCACGAGCCACTGCGCCGCGGCCGGCGCCGCAGCGCCGCCCACCAGCACCACTAGCCCGAAGCCCAGAACGAATGTGCGCACGATGTTCCCCGTGAATGAGGGCTCAATCGGCCACCAACATTGTGAATGATCGGCGTTTATGCCACAGGTGGGCGTGAGCCCCGTCACGCACGAGGGCGGGAAGGCGACCCCTGGAACCGTATGGTGACCGTCGTCCCCCGTCCCTGCGCGCTCGTCAGGTCGATGGTACCACCCCAGCTCTCGACCAGGCGCCGGGCGATGGCGAGACCCAGGCCGGACCCGCTCGACGTGGTGGAAAATGCCGGGTCGAAGACGCGCGGCAACACATCGGGGGCGATCCCTCGGCCGTCGTCCTCCACGGCGAGCCCGCACCCGCCTTCGGAGATGCGCACCGTCACGCGCCGGGCGCCCGCGTTGCGGGCGTTCTCGAGCAGGTTGATGAGGACCTCCTTCACTTCATCTCGCCGCGCGGACGCGAGCGCGCCGGCCTCACCCGCGAGCGCAACCGTGGCTTCGGCTTCGGCACCGCCCAAGGTGTAGAGGTGCACGACCTCGCGCGCCAGGGCATGGACGTCGACGGGCTCGAGCGGGAGCGCCTCGGCCGCGGGCGACGCGAAGCGGGAGAACGCCCGCGCAATCGCGTCCAGCCGGTCGATTTCGGCCAGGATCCGCCCGGCCGTCTCCGCCAGCGTCGCGTCGAAGTCTCGCCCGTCCTTCTTCTCGCGCGCACGCTGCAGGTGCTGGATGCCGAGGCGGATCGGGGTGAGAGGATTCTTGATCTCGTGCGCCACCTGCCGCGCCATCTCGCCCCAGGCGAGCACGCGGGCCGCGCGGGTAAGCGCGGTCGCGTCGTCGAGTGCCACGACGCAGCCGTCGGGCGCCGGTCCCAGGGAGGCGAGCTGCACGCGGATCTGGCGCCCCCCCACCGCGAACTCGCGCTCCACGATCCCCTCGGTCGTGCCGTCGAGATACTCTCGCACGGCGGTCCAGACCACGAGCCATTCCGCCGGCGCCGCCCCTGTGAGTAGATCGCCGGGCGTGAGGGGTGCACCCAGCAGCTCGGCCGCGCGCGGGTTGGCCATGGTGACCCGGAGGCCGTCGTCCACGGCGATGACCCCGGTGGCCACGTTGGCGAGCACCTGGGCCGTGCGCCGGCGCGCCTCCTCGAGCGCGCCCTGGCTCCGCGTCACATCTGCCGCCATGCGCTCGAACGCCGAGATCACCGGCTCGAACTCGCGCGGCGCCCCCGGTGGGAAGGAGGGCAACGGAGCGCCGCGCCCGACCGCACCGGCGGCGTCGCGCAGCGCGGCGACCGGGCGCGCGAGCCCACGCGCGGTGAGTCCCGCGAGGTACACGGCCGCCACCAGCCCGGCCAGCGTCGCGAGGATGAGCACCAGCGCGAGGTCTTCCTGCTGCTGCCGCACGCGCTCGTCGTCGAGCAGCTGCGGGGCGGCCAGGATCTCCTGAACCTCGGGTGAGTCCGAGCGCACGACCAGGTACCCGACGCGAATCGAGCGGCCGGCCGTGCGGCCGTCATCGGTAAGCTCGAGCTCGTCCCGGAGCGCCAGGCGCACGAACGCGTCCGGGGCGAGCAACGGATCGACCAGACCGAGCTCGCCCAGCACCGGGGCGCTCGTGCCGGCCAGCACACCGTCGCGGAATAACCACAAGTCCGCGTCGAGCCGGTCGCCCAGCTCCACGATGGACCGCGCGACCGCGGCGGGGCGGTCCGAGACCACGGCTCCGGCGGTGGCCGCCGCGTCGCGCAACGTCTGGCTGATGAGCAGATCGCCCGCCCGCCGCGCCTCGTCGCCCAGCCGGGCGAAGCTCCACACGGCGAACAGCAACACCGGGAGCACGACGAACGCGCCGAGCGCCGCGGCGAGTCGCACGCGATAGCTGGTGCGCAGCGCGTCCAACACGGGCGGCAGCCGCGGCAGCCACCCAGCGACGAGGAGCAGGCTCACGATCCAACAGACGGCGAGCACGCCTGCGTCCACGACGACCACCAGGACGCCGCGCACCAGCAACGCCCACGGATCCCGCAGGTCGACCGTGAGATGCACGTGGTGCACGCCGTCCGACAGCTCGAGGCGGCGCTCGCCCCGCGCCGACCAGCCACGCCGCGTCCAGATCACCCGGGCGCTCGCCGTCGCCGGCGGCGGTGCGGGAGGCGACAGCTTGATGTCGTACGGCGGCTCGACGGGCGCCGCTCCCTCCAGGAAGCGCGCGACGCGCGCCGCCGGAATGAGCCGGGTGCGTGGCCCCACGCCCACGGTGAGCACGTCCGCGCCCGCCCCTCCGAGCGGCAGCACGAGCACGTAGTGAACGCCCGGCCTCCGATCCAAACGCTCGACCCGCGGGCCGCGGGCGGTCTCGGGCGAGCGGACCAGCACCGCTACCAGCGACGACGGCAGGTCCATGGTGGCCAGCCGGATCTCCGCCTCGGGCTCTCCCGCCCGCGTCCACAGCGCCAGACTCGCCGGGTAGTCGTCGATCGCGAGCGGCGAGGCGAGCCACCAGGCGTAGACCTCGCCCGCGGTGCGGGGCGGCAGCGCCGGCGGGGCGGTCCCGAGGCGCTCCAGCAGCGACACGGCCCGTGGATCGGCCGCGCTGCCCAGTCCCTGAGCGTCTCGCTCGGCGAGCCCGAGGCGACCTTCCACCGCCGCGCCCCAGGTGACGAGAGCGGCGGCGGTGCCGGCCACGGTCGCGATGCCGAGGACGGCCCACCGACGCGGCGCCGGCACGAGCACACCGACCAGTGCGGGGAGCCACACGAAGGTGTACCAGTCGGGCCACGCACCGTAAGGACTCCACAGCCACAGCCCTCCCAGGGCGGCGACCGCCGCCCAACCGCACGCTGCGGGAAGGGTCCACGGAACGCGGTGCGCCTCGCTCGCGCCGCGTACCAGCGCCGCTGCGGTGAGCACCAGCGCCATCGCCGCGGTCGCGACCGCCGCCTCCCACGACATCCACAACACGAACCCCACGCCGCCCGCCGGCGGGGCGATGCCTCGGCCGAGATAACGCACCAGGAACGGCGCCGCGAGCACGAGCGCAGCCGCGCCGACCACGTTCCACCAGCGCCGTGCGAGCCCACGGCGCCACAGCGCGCTGGCGGCACAGAGCGCCACCAAGCCGAGCAGCGTGAGCGCGCCGGCCGACGCGCTGAACACCCCGAGCACGGGGCGGTAGAACGCGGCGGGCGAGAAGAGCTCCGCCATGTGCAGCGAGGAACCGATCGGCGCGCGGGCCACGCACCACGCGGCCACGAGCACGACCAACCAGCGCCAGCGGCCCGGCGGCGCGGCGAGGCCAGCCAGCAGCAGCGCGGCGACGACGATGATCGCGGCCCGCTGGGTCGCGCCGCGCAGTGCCGCGAGCTTCGCGTCGCCCTGAGCAGGCGGCACCGGCCGGACGCTGAACAGCGTGTCGCCGTGCTCGCAGGAGATCGGACAGTAGTCGAAGACGTCCGGGTCGTGCGGTGCGAGGCCGGGGGTGTAGAACCGCAGCGCCACGCCGTAGGCGTCTTCGAGCCGCGCGCTCAACGCGCGGCCCCGATCCGGCGCCGCCGGCACCGCGTCGAGCAGCACGGTCCCCACCGCACTCCCGCCATCCAGCGTCTGGCGCCGGGCCTCGAGCGACACGTAGAATGGTGTGATGACGGCGCGCAGCTCCGCGGTGTCCCGCGCAGGAACGAACCGGTGGAGGCACGCCCACGCGAAGGGCTCGCCGTCGGGGGCGAGGATCACGACGCCCCGCTCCACCCCCGCCGTCCGCGACCCGGAGCGCACGGCGTCCCGCACCCGCTCGAACGCGGCTTCACGAGGCAGCAACGCCGCGGTCATGCCGCGCTCCGCCAGCCGCCGCGCTTCGGCGACGGCAGCGGCCAGCGCCCCCTTCAGCGCGGAGGAATCGCGCGGGAGCCGCCCCGCCCGCACCTCGGGCCAGCAGCACTCGATACGCTGCACCTGCCGCACCCCGAGCACCAACGTGGCCCCGAGCGTGAGGCAGGCGACCGCCACGGCCGCCGGCGCCGCGAGACGGAGGGATAGCGGCCGGCGAGACCTCCTGACGGCCAGCAATGTGACGGCGACGCCCGCCGCGCCCGCGGCCCACGCCCAGCCCGCCGCGCCCCCACGGAGCCACTCCGCGGCGGCGATGGTCGCGGCGCACCCGGCGAGCGCGACGTGAGCGCCCCGCTGCACCTCAAGACCCTCGTCCCCGACGAGGTGCGTTTCATTCTTGAGCGCGATGCCCGCCTCCTCGTACCGGTGGGAACGTGCGAACAGCACGGCCCCCACCTCCCGCTCGGTTGCGACACCATCATCGTCGAGCGCCTGGCTGACGACCTCTCCGGAGCGCTGGAGATCCTGCGCGCCCCGACGATCGAATATGGGGTCAACACCGCCACGAAGCGGCCTTTCCCCGGCAACGCCTCCGTCCGCCGCAAGACGCTGCACCGCTGGATGAACGACCTGCTCGGATCCTGGGAGGAGGCGGGTGTCGAGAGCTTCATCATTCTCACCGCTCATGGCCACGACCCGCACCAGGAGGCGCTCTCCACCCTGCGCACCCGCCAGGCCCGCGTCTTCACCGTCGACGTGTTCGCCCTCGACTTCTCGGACGACCTCGAGGACCCCGACGGACCGATGCACGGCAGCGAGCTCGACACGTCCCTGCTGCTCTACCTCGCCCCCGAGGTCGTCCACATGGACCGCGCCCTGGACTTCGTGCTTCCCGAGAGGCAGCGCACCCGCTACCTGCGCACGAGCGCCGGCTCCCTCCCCAAGCGCTCCCCGGGGTCGCTCGGCCGGCCCTCGATCGCGACCCGGGAGAAGGGCGAGCGGCTATATAAGATGATTTACGACCGCGTCGCGACGCGAGTGCTCGGAGTACCCGTCCCGTGAACGCCCTCTTGCTCGCACTGCTCGCGCTCCAAAGCCCCGTGGACGAAGGCACCCTGGTCGTTCGCGAGGACACGGTCGAGATCGCGCGTGAGGCGTTCCGCCTCACGGCGGTGGGCACCGGAGCCGGGGTGACGCGCTGGAAGCTCGCCACGACCATTCGCTACGACCGCACCCGCCCGGTGGTCGTGCTCGACCCGATCGTCGAGCTCGGCCCCGATTCGAGCCCCGTGAGCCTGGAATACACCGTCGCCGACCCGCGCGAGCCGCTGCGGATCCTCGGACAGCTCACGCGCGGGCGGTTCGTCGTCCGACTGCTGGGCCGCCGCACCGAGCGGGCCCGCGAGTTCCCCGCTCCGCCTCCCACGGCCGTGGTCGACGACTCGGTGTTCGCCCTCTACCTTCCCGTCGCCTGGCAGGGACGCCCCCGGCCGGTGACGGTGACGGCCGTCTTCCCTCGCGCCGGGCGACGGGAGCTGCTGACGGTGCAGGACCTCGGCGTCCAGTCCACCACCCTGAACCGCGACCCCGCGGCGCTGCGGCACATCACAGTGACGGGGGGTGAGGCCCGCCTGGTCCATCTCTGGCTCGCCGCCGACGGCCGGCTCGCGAAAGTTGAGGTGCCGTCGCGCCGGCTCGTCGCCGAGCGGGCGCCCGCGTCCTGAGGTTAGATTCGTCGCGTCTCGAAACTTGCCGCGGGCGCGCCGCGTATGAGGAAGCTCATGAAGCCTCTGCTGTTGTCCGTCGGGCTCTTCGTCTGCCCAACCCTCGTCATCTGCCAGCAACCCGTTCCCGCGGCCCTCTCGCTCGCCGACGCGGTCGCGCTCGCCCGCCAGCACAACCCCGCCTACCGGCAAACGATCCACGACCGGTCGCCGGCGGCGTGGGGCGTCCGGAACGCCTGGTCGAGCCTGTGGCTCCCCAGCGTGACCGCGTCGGGCGGCGTGGGTTACGCGGGCCCAGGCGAGCAGAACTTTCTCACCTCGAGCTTCTCGCAGAGCGTCTCGACGTGGTCCTCGAACTACAGCTTCCTCCTCGACTGGACGCTGAACGGACAGACGCTGAGCCAACCCGGGCTCAAGAAGGCGCAGCTGAACGCAGCGGACGCGGACGTCGTCGGCGCGGAGACCAATCTGGTGACCGCGGTGACCCAGCAGTACCTGACGGTGCTGCAGGCGCGGGACAACGCCGAGGTGGCGCGACAGCAGCTGGACCACGATGAGCAGTTCCAGAAGCTGGCGCAGGCGCGCTACGAGGTGGGCCGAGCGTCGCTGATCGACGTGCGGCAGGCGCAGGTGGCCCGCGGGACGGCCGAGGTGGTGCTGCTCCGGGCGCGCACCGCGGTCCAGGTCGAGAAGCTGCGGTTGTTCCAGCAGATCGGCGTGTCGGCGCCGGTGGACCTGGGCACGGTGCAGCTTACCGACACGTTCAGCGTCCAGACCCCGACCTGGCGCTTGACCGACCTGCTGGGGATGGCCGAGCAGCAGAACCCTTCGCTCAAGGCGCTGCGGGAGCGGGAGCGCGCCGCCGGGTGGGGCGTGAAGGCGGCCTCTTCGAGCTGGGGTCCGTCGGTGTCGCTGTCGGCCGGCTGGTCCGGGTTCACACAGAAGCTGTCCGACATCGATCCGACGATCGGGGCCATACGGGCGAGCGCGCAAACGGATTCGCTGGCGTGTGCCTATGAGAACGCCGCGTGGTTGAACTCGGGACAGACCCCGCTCAACTGCGCGGTGCTCACAAACACGGCTGTCCAGGAACAGGCCTTCCGCGACCAGAACGGCCGCTATCCGTTCCATTTCACGCCACAGCCGTTCCAGGCGCGGCTCACCGTCACGATCCCGCTGTGGGGCAACTTCCAGCAGCCGCTGCAAGTGTCGCAGGCCAAGGCGCAGCGGCAGGATCTGCAGGAATCGGTGCGCGCGCGCGGCCTCCAGGTGCAGACCGACGTCAGCCAGGCGTACCT
>Ga0137358_10000047_pt1 | contig 36124 bp, 45 predicted proteins | sample Mad1_20_16metaG_FD_105551 | JGI IMG/M metagenome (GOLD analysis project Ga0137358, IMG submission 105551) | Vadose zone soil microbial communities from Angelo Coast Range Reserve, California, USA - Mad1_20_16 metaG | ecosystem: Environmental > Terrestrial > Soil > Vadose zone | place: USA... | reverse complement strand
GCGCTCTCGAGGAGGTCTCTGCGTCTTTTCCGGCGCAGGACGACCGTCCCTAGTATGACGATAACCACGAGGGCGAAAACGCCGGCGGACGTGAAGATGGCGATCATTGCCGTTTTGTTGTGGAAGAAGGACACTCCCCCGGTCGAGGATGGGGCCGAGGATGAAGATGAAGATGGGGATGGGGATGGGGATGATATTATGGATTGGGAGGCGAGGGCATTGGTGATTGTAGGGACCGTGTCGCTCGAAGAGGCAGCAACGATGGGCGCTGAGCTTATACGGGGTGTTTTGGAAGGGGTTGAAGACGTAGAAGACGTGGAGGAGCTGGAAGAAGGAACGGAAGAACTCGCCGCAGGCGAGTTGGTGGCAGAGGGTCCCGAACCAGGAGTAGTACTTCCTCTGCTAAACTCCCTATTGAGCGAAATGAACTCGTAGCAGAGTATGAGCTCACGGTGTGTCCGACGAAGAAGCAGATGGTAAGGCTTGTGAGGACTGCGAGGACACTCCCTGACTTGTTGAGGGTTGAGTGCTTTGAGCTTTTGATGGGGGTAAAATAATGGCCGGTTCTAGGGTCGATATCGCCACGACGGAACTACCAGCCGCCTGGGTGTTAACTCGGGACATGATTTAAGGAAAGATATAGAGTAAAGAAAAGAGAAAACTAGAGAGGTAACGAAGAGGAGACTCCGTTATGCATGAACGGTCAGAACAGAACAAATGATGCTTTGGGGGGAGACGGCTGCGGGTCCATGCGACATTCGGATTGGTGGGATAATAAGCTTCAGTGTCCGAGGCCGTTGACATCGCGACGGCTTAGACGCCATCATTTCAGTTATTGTGGAACGAGACGAGCACGCAGACTGAGATCAAATTCACATGACTTATTACCACAAGAAAAAACAATGCTCATGATCAATGCCCAAATCCATGGTGCGGACTACTGTAACTGCCATACGTCCCTGCGTTGCGTTCCATAATCTCGCGCAGTGGTCCCAGCAATCTCGTGAACGCTTGAGCATCCAATCCCGCTACCTTGAGCCCAGGGAGGTCCGAACCAGGCGGTCGGCGGATGGCGCTCACCGTGGCTGCGCGAGGCGCTAATCTCAATAGTGAAAGTTCTGTTGTTGGGAGGGTGTAAGCCGGTGGCGCAATATTGAGCAGTCGGTGGAACTCACCCCCAAAGTAATCTCCTCGGGCCAAATGCCCCACGACGATTTCCCGTGTTTCCTCATCATCGCCTTGATGAGCTTTCGTAACTTCCGCTTCACCCTCCTCGACGAAGAAAAACGTGTCGCCCATCTCCCCTTGCCTAACTACTGCCTGGCCGTCCTCGTAGGCTTGACTTACGAGCGCATCCGCAATTTTACTGCGTTCCGTGGATGACAACGAGGATAGCAAGGTCACTGTCGAAAGGAACTGTTCATACATGGTCCGTCTGCGATGTGCTGCGTTCAGTATGATTGTCCGGAACGTGATCCGGTCTAGACACCACAGAGTAGAAGGGTCGACCGCAATAACAGATGCGGCGCGGGGATGGCCGTACATCAACGCAAGGTCTCCAAATGACGTGCCCGGAGTGCATTTTTGAACTAGTTTGCCAAACTCGGGGTGATCCTCCGCGTCCGGCGGTGGGTTATCAGAACCCCACGGACGGCGTCCTGAAGCGGGCTGGGGCGTACGAATATAGCAGTGCAACAAACCCGACTCGACGACATAAAAGTAGTCACCAACATCACCCTGACGGATGACTACCTGTCCCGCCGTGACGTGCGTTTCGCGCATGGCATTGAGCACGCCGGTCTCCTGTTCCTCGTCAAGGTCGCGGAAAAGGAAGTTGTTTTTCGAGGATGCTTTGATTCGGCGAAGTTGATCTTCTGTTTTTGGGTAGACGGGTAGCGGCTGGTGATTCTCACTGTTGACGGAGATCGGCTCGGCGCTGACGGACGTTCGCCGTTCCATGAGATTGAAACCCGGCGGATGGAGATAGTCACCAGGGGCTGGGGACTGGCTTGGAGTGATATGGTCGAGGACGGAATATGGATCTACTGGAGCCGGTTCTGAATCGAAACGGAAGCTGGGAGGAGGGAAAGTGGCGGATGTTGTGGTGGTGGGATCAGGCATACCATCACTGGAGAACAAGCCATTTCCAGAGACATTCAAAGAGCCAAAATTGCCCTGAGAGGCAGGAGTCTGCAAGGATATGCGTCGCGGCTCGAATGGATCGGTAAAGGGAGATGCTGTGGAGCGTCTGGGCTGGGGTGCGACGGGGGTATCGATGTAGTGGTCTGGGGGGAGGTTGGCTGCCAGAGATGGACGATGTGCGAGCGCGTTGCGGGTGCGAGTCCTCTGCTCCTCGAGACGGGACTGGAACCAGTTAGCGGAGAACTGGAGGACGTCCTTTGGTTGTACGCGCTGGACGTCCCTGGTTAAATCTGCGATGAGGGTGTCAAACGTCGACATGAAGCTCGCTATAAGGTTGTCGACCGGTCACAAACTTATAAGTACAAGGGCAAAACGTCCCACGCACACCATCTGGTCCTCGGTGCGCTCAAGAGCGACCACCCATCCTGCATTGCCACATTTCACATAGATATCAGTCTACTTGACAGTCGCATGCCCGTCCTATCCTACTCTGGTTCCCTGTCCCCCAACCATGAGAACGGCCACCATCACAACCATCACATAAAATAACACGACTAGCGATATATGGTAATGTTCTAGACCTTCCTTGAATTCAGAGCGCGAGACCCATGATTAGATTAATGCAGTGCCTCTGTGGTGATGCGGGTGACGGAGTGTGTTCACGTGGCTGTGCTTGTCCGAGTCGGCCTACAGGGGATGAACTCATTAGTGTAGCATATCTCCTTCCGCTCGCCCATCTCCACAGCGTTTTCGATGTCCCGTGCCACGGATTCTCTGGAGCAAGATGTGGGAGGGGGTGAGGGTGATACTCTCCCAACTTATGAAAACCTCGCACAGGAACATGGCCCAAATTCAAGGTACGCTATGGTTACCGGTTCGAGGTGCATTGCATTGCATTCAGTATTTTTCTTTCGTTGTGCAGGTTCGGCAGGTGGAAAAGCTGGGTAGAGAAGAGGTGATCCTTATTGCTTGTATTAGAAAAGTCTCTTAGTCTATTCCAAAGGGCCGCAGAGCGATATGCCGACACCACTCCGGAGGAGATTGAGCGCCGTAGACGAAGGGGCTGGGGCGAGGACACAGATATCGTGCGCGCTCCTTTCCGTATCTCCTTTCTGATCTTCTCATGGGCAAAAAATTTACATAGGCTGTTCCTCAAGACTCCCCCTCAACGGCCTCAACGTCAGGGTCTTCGTCTGTCGCCCCCACTCTGCAATTGCGCACTGATCTTGACACCTTACCGAACCCACACCCACAAATCCAGCCAGACGAGTTTCTTGAATATGACCCCTCGCAGCCCGTAGTTGGTGAATCTTTACGACCTGCCCACCTCGGACTTCATCAACTTGGTTCCCGCTTTCTCCCGCACACAACCTTTCCCATACGTACCTTGTTACCTTTACTCGGGGATCGTCTTCTCCTGATTGGTCATGACGATGGTCTCTCCGTGCTCAACATGTTTCCGCAAGAGTGGACTGAAGCCGGTCTGCAAACGAGGGGACCAGGTGAAGCCGAGGTGCACCCCATCTGGACGGGAGAAGGGTCATTGCTTTATATCTATTGGTGTCGTTGACGTGACCCTGACGGCTTTCTTCAGTGTTGTTCAGATGACACTTGTTGAGGTAGAGGACCTCGGCGAGAGCATGCCCCAAGGTGTGGTTCTGTTCCTGGTTAACTGCGATCCAGAAAACGGGAAAGAACAAGAGTCAACACGTATCTTGCGTATGTATAACCTGGCAAGTCTCATTAGCCTAGCAAAATGGGCGATATCCCGTAAACATAAAGTACGATGTCGGCCGCTCTTCATTAAGCTCCTGATACTAAAAAAATTATGTAGGGCGCTGCGCCATTGGATCTCCACAGACCGCCTGGCTGGCACCCACAGAAATCAACATTGAAAAAGAACAGGGCTTCTGTTAATTTAGCGAAGGGCCTAAAGTCACTCATGTTCGATCCACCGCATGAACCCGAGCCTCAATCATCCTATCAATCAATGCTTCAAGCTTCGCCAGGTTCTTCCCAGAGGGCCAATTTCAAGCGACCCGCTGCAGAACGCTCAGCTTCCTCACTTGACTCGGGTTGGGATGTTGTGGACGATCTTCCGCTCCGATGGGCGACTGACTATGTACCCCTTGCTGTCCCTGGATCCCGTCTTATGAATGCGTCGGTGTTCACGTATGCGCTGTGGCGAAATGACGACCAGCCCCGTGGCAGCACCTTGTTGGCCGTCGCGATCAAGTCTGCGGTGCTACTGTACGAATCGCCCAAAGGCGAGCGAGCATTTCGACTCATAAAGGTGGGCCGTACCCGATAGTGAGGAGTAAAAAATTCATGATGGAATCTTGATTGTTCGTTGTCCAGGAATTCTATACCCCACTTCACCCTCGCGGCATCATGTTTGTTTACCAAAGCCTTCCAGACAACCTCTCTCGGAGCACTTCGGATGCCACCGGCGTCCTGCGTCCCGTATCACCGCCACACGTACGAGGATCTCGTCATAGCATGCGCCAGCGCCCATCAACCTTTGCGACGACGGTGCTTAACCCCCAACTAAGCCTTTTCGTTGTCTTTGAGAAAAAAGTCGGGCTCATCCGCATCGTAAACTCGGCTGTGGGTGAAGTTGCCTTCTTTGAAGAGACCACCAGCCACACTTCGCGGGACTCTCTCGCCCACTCTCCCTACTCTCCCTCCTCCTCTTCCTCACTGACCGCCGGGAATCTCCCCTCGCTCTCAGGCCGCCGTTCGCGCACGTCGCTAGATGGCTTCGGTCTAGCAAAGGACAGCAATCGCGGTGCGTGGACACTCCCGGCCAAACTCGATCTTCCCGACCCCGGTTCTACACCCACCACGATGACCCCGGTAGATGTATGGAATGCCGCCGAAACTCAACCGCGGAGTATATACCTCGTCACGCGTGGCAAACAATCATTCGCCCTACGGTGCCCCCTCCCAGCTAACATGCATGCGGCCGTGCCGTTACTTACTTTTCAGTGGCGCTCGCCACCGTCGTTCGTCGCACCGCGCGTGATCGACGTTGAGTACGGTGGAAGTATTAGCGACTCCGCGAGCCCTATAACTCTAGCAGTGCCGCAACGGTGCCGCATGTTGCAGCTGACGGCGTTTGGCGAAGACGGTCTCGAGATACAAGAGATGCTCCTCTCGTCGCTTTTCGGGAAGGAGAGATCGCACGCAGTGGAAGAATGCGTCCCCCTCGTATCGTCCGAAGTCGTACTCGGGGAAACTGGTTTCCTCTGCCGAGGCGGACACTGGAACCGGCCGTACGACTCTCCGATCGACCTGAGTCGTTCGTATTCCGTGCGCAGCGGCGTGTCTCTGAACACTATGGCGACTGAGGAGGTCGTATCGCGGCTTGAATTGAATCAGGGGACTTACGGATGGCAGCGTAGAGGAATGGAAGATTGGAGAGTATTTTGGATTGGTGGTTTGGGTGAGATGGACGACGATTAGACGATTACTGATTTTTTATGATTCCCTGTAGTATAGTTCGTGTGAGGTGTTAAAGATGCCGATTTAAATAGTGATGCTGGAACTCTGGATCCTTTGGTGTGACATCCTTTGAGAAGTGTTAGTGGGAATCTGTGATTGCTCGGTCGTATAAAACGCATGGACATGTTTCTACTTACTACAGATTATCAAACATAGTAAAACAGACCTTGTGTCTACAAAAAACGTGACCAGTGGTATAGTAGCCTACTAAGTTGACCGTTCAAAAAGGTATGCAACAGTAGCCTCTACTTATGTAGCGGGAATAGGGATTAATAGACAAAAAGCTACGTGCTGGCGGTCGACATGTATCATAAGAGTTTGAGCGAGAGTCCTGACAAAAAACAAGTGTTCAACGAAGACCAGATATCCAATGCAGAGCGAACGACAACAATGGTGAATGATAATAAAACGTGAGTGTACGTTCCATGTTACCGTCAGTGGAGAAAGCGATATGTGGACCAAAAAAAAAAAAGGCCATCACGGCCATGATTATCATCATTTTTCATCATGATGTGGGAGGGATGTCTTTGCCACGAAGCCCACTGCCAGATCCAGATCCACTGGCCAATGGCTGCTGCGAAGGTTTCCGATCGCGCAGTACGACGAACGAACGATCGGTATCGGCAGGTTTGTCCGTCAACGCTTCCTCTCCCGGTCGCACTTTGTCACCATCGCTATGTCGTCTTGGTTTGCGCAGTTGGAACCAATATCGTTTTTTAGGCTGGTTCACCTCTGGAGAATCGTCATCCGTAACTGGGCTGACAACCTCCAAGAGTTGTGAGTGTCTACGGTACGATGACGGTACGTTGATTGCGAGTTGGGACGACGGTAAGGACGGTACTGCCCCAACTTTTGGTGGTACTGGAGCGTGCTCAATTATGGCACTCTGTGACTTCCTACGAACGTGAGCGTGAGGGGCCATAGCGCCAGGGGGGAGACTAGAATAAGGTTGTCGCTCGGCATTTGTGAAGGATGGTGTGACAGATGGGTTGGATTCGTGTGAATGCCGCTGGGGTGTGGGAGGTAGATCCAAAGAAGCAGATGGGAAGGTATACCCCGAGCCAGTTGCGATGGAATATGGGGTATCGAAATGCGATCGGCCACCTCCAATACGCGAAAAACCCGTCCCTGACTTTGCGGGAGATTCCGGGGGTGTCCCGTGGTCCCCAACGGAAGTATAGCCTGGTCTTGGGAACGGTCGCCACGCACCCATGATATACCCTGTGTCATCATCGTTCTCTTCTCTGTAGGGGCGAAGCGCATGTTCTGGTCGGAAGACGGAAGGCGGTGCAGACTGCGTGGGAGTCGAATCTTTTGGAACTGTAAGGGGTAATGTCGTCTGAGAAGCAATTTTGGGCAGGTCCGAATGTTTAGCACGGTGCCTGGGACTGTGCCGCTTGCGAGATCCACAGCATCCCACCAGTCCACAGACGCCGATGAGCCCGCTGTCAACTGTGTGACGGCTGTGGTCGAATCCTACTCCACCGACAATGCGAGTTACAGCTTCGATTATCTTGGCGATCAATAATAGAACGAGCGCCAGATAGACAAGGCCAATGATGAGTAAAATCACATAGGCCACCCACTGGCTTGCTTCGGTCCCGATGGATACCTGGATAACAGAGACAAGCCGATCAGGTACGTAAGCGAGGCAAGGGCCGCAAGGCACTTACCGTTGGCGTCAGGATGACGAGTAATACTGCCACCACGATCCGAGCCACACAGAAAAGGAAACTAATCAGGCCCATGCTCGCTCCATGACCCCAAGGCAGCCAGATACTAGTGACGAGGGCTGTTATCACCTCGATCAGCAGGATGACGATGGTCTGAGCGATGCCACTTTTCTGGCCACAGCCAATCGTTATACCCAGCGCCAGGCTTGTGGCAAAGAATATGCAAGCAAATAGCTGCGAGCCATGACGGTAATGGTTGTAAAGGGGACCAAGGGCAAGCAATGTCCAGGTTTCATCGTACAATTTGCTTGTCGAATTCATAAAAAGCCGGAAGATCAACAAGATAGGGATGATGATGGAGAACGCGATGAGGGACAAAGCAGCGAATGCAATGCTCAAGGCGGTCGCTTCATGGTGTCCAAGGGTCAGCTGGTAGGACGAGAAAATGGTCACTGGAAGATGAAATAGCATAAGGATACGGACGAGGTTGCCCTGGAGGACCGTAAAGTGGAAAGAGCTAAAGTCCAGACGAAGCCTGAACCAACGCTTGCGAGAGCTTTGGGAAAACTTGGAAGTTTTGAACAGGAAGTGCGAAGAGTGAGAGCGCTCCTCTTCAGCGGCCGTTTGCATGCTTGTTACACCATCCATGCTATCCTTATTTGCGTAATGGGGGTTCCGCGTTGGCCCGTATTGGCTCTTTGGGGTACCATTATGAAGGGTATGGATAATGAAGGACACTGTCGAGTCCAGGACCCATATAAATAGGCTAAGGACCACCGTCACGGCGATGATGGAGAGGAAGAGAATCAGGCAAACTGGAAATAAATCTTGGGGTCGCAAACCAACGGTATACGCAAATGACGATATCCCAGATGTGGCATTTTGTGGGAGTGTGAATAAAGTATTTGATATGTTGGCATCAATGAATAATGGAGAGTTCCGATCACTCAGTTGGGCTGAAAAATTAGAAGGGGGCTGAAAGGTCGGCGTTGAGAGTGGATTCCAGTGCTTCCATTGACTGTCGCCGCCTTGGGCCAACGTAACATCTTTCGATGCAGGATTGAATCTCCGTGAATGCGATGTATCAAAGTAGGGCACGTACTGTAAGAGAGCGTAGACCACGCCGTTTGCGTGAGAAGGGGGTCTAACAATGAGTGTTAGGTAAGGCAATGGGGCTGGGAAAAGCGAAGAAAGGGATGGTTACAAATAAATTCGGGCCATTGGACTGCGACCATAGCAAGGGCAGCACACCATTGCGTGTGAAAGAAGACGTCGCGCATGGACGGTGTGACTGCGGCCAGGGCAGGGCGGGTGAGCGAACGGGCGGACGAGGGGTAGCCAAATTAGCACGAGCTCCAATACAGACGATGGAACCATACCGAATCGCATGAGGGCTGGGGATTTTGAGAGCCCTTCGCCACTCAAGGCGCTAGCCACGACAAAGCCGACATTCTCTACGCGGGGCCAGAACCCGCTGCGAGACCATCCGGAGCGCCTGGCCCAGGCCGACGACATGCGTGCGGTGGCGACGAGGAGCCAGTAGGCGGCGCAGAGCGAAACGGTACCGTAGAAGATGAGTTTGGCATGGCCGTACACGGAACCCAGGGCACCAGGATGGAGAGGTGTGGTCGCGATATTCACGCAGAGCACCTCGTTGCTGAACGGGTCCACGGCGCGCAAGCTCGTCTGCAAGGTGGCGAGCTCATGACTTGAGCTGAGAGGTGCGTAGGCGGAAAAGGCGAATGGACCAGCTGGGATGGGGCAATATAACCCCGAGGTGTTGTCCGGTGATGGCAGAGGGGATGGAGGACGCAACGTTTGGCAGAAAAACGAGTTATTATCGTGAACGTTGAATGTTAGGACCGCTGTGTTCAGGAACAAAGTGGCTAAAGAATGCGTGTAAGCTTCAAAGAGACGAAGAATGGGAAGGTGTGAGGTGTGACGCACCCAGGTCAGAGCTACCATTGGCTGTTCCCTGTATTGGTTGGGGAGATTGGCCAAGTACGGTGATGTCCAATCGCCTGCCGAAAGATTGTGAGGTGGTGATCTGGGCATATACGGTCGAGACATTGAGCTTGAGGGAGGCATTGCCGGAGAAACAGTCGCTGATACGAGGGTTGGCCACCTGGGCAAGTGTGATGGGGAATAAAAGAGGCAGGAAGGTGAAGAGGAGGAGAAATGGGGAGGACATAGGTGAGGGGAGGAGAGAAGGGAGTAGCAAGCTGTGCAGGTGACCACCAATCTTTTCCTATTTTCGGCACATTACACTCGGTCTACAAAGTGCATAACTCTATCACTGGTCGTCCATCCAGTCCCCACCTCCCTGGACCCGCTCCATATATTCACCAACCCACGCCGCCCGTCTCGCATGCTCCGCCCGCACACGCGCCCGAACCTCGTCCGAGCGCCCATCACCGTTACCCCCACTCTGCGCTGACCTTTCCAACGCATTCATCTCAGTGCGCACCCGACCCTCGCGCTGTCGAAGCGCAGCACGTCGACGATTCCAAATCGCCGGGTGAGCCGTCAACACTAGCAGTTGTATAAACGTCTTGATTCGATACCCCACCGTCGGCGCTGTCATCGCATTGGGACGCGAATCCAACGCGCTGGTCTCTTCTCGGAGATTGACGCTTGCCAACGTGTCCATTAGCGTCTCACTGGCTGGGCGGTGGCGCAACGCCATGGGGGTTCGATGTGGCGGAACCGGCGCTGCCCGGAGTTGGACGTTTGGAGCCACGGCTGCTTCCGGGGGCCGCATGGGTGCGTCGTCTATGTGGGGAACCCGCGCATGTAGACGAGGAATTGCATTGCGGATCGTATTCCACGTCTCATACAGCAGCCACGCCGTCACGATAATGCCGAACACCGGCTTCTGGAATGGTGAGAAAAAATAGAGCAAAAATAGAGTTCGCAGCGTTAGCATAAATAAAGGACCGGCAAGCGCGCGCATTGGCACGGCTCGTAGCTCAGCAATCATCGCATTCTCCTGGCGTACACGAAGGGGAGGGAGTCCAATTTGTTGTAGATGCGCGTTGACATGAACAGGAAGGTGTGTATTGGCCTGTGGCGGGGGAGGGATCGGAAACGTCGGCGCCGACGGCAGCGGCATTGCGAATAGTGCAAAGGTATGCTCCAAAACACGGAGAGCATGCGTTTGTAGCGGCGTGGGCATCTTGGATGGATCGACGAGCCGGAGATACTCCTCACCACTGTAAGACAGATTAGATTCCGGAGTCATCAAAGAAATGGCGACACCCACTCGATGGTCACCAGCTCATACTTGATCCCTGCAGATTCGTCTTGCGCAGGGGGGTATTCTTCATCAAAGACGGTCGGCCATTGATATCCCCATTGAGCCATCAGCTGCTTTGCCAGGTTCTTCGACTCGGCTAAGCCACTTGGCGGAGAGTCATCGGGCAGGCGACCACATCTCAGGGCCGATGCCGCACACAAATGTTGGTAAGCGACGTAGTTGAGATACGCAACTGATACTGGAGCGAGACCAGGCACAGATGTCGTTGCAGGCAGAACCGCAGAGGGCGAGGAGCTGGCTCCAGGTTGTGCAGTGCGGGGGGAAGGGCCAGATTGTTGGCTCGACGGCGGCGCTGTTGGGGTGGGAGTGTCACCCCCCGCGTTGTAGCTGGCATGAGTTGGTGGGGGGAAGATGGACGTAGCAGTCGTAGCTGGTGGATTAGGATTGACCGAAGTCGAGGTAATGTTAGGGGGTGTGCTGGCCCAAGCTGATGGGTGGACTGAAAGGTGCACAACCGGCACATCATTCGGCGACTATCCGCCGATATTGACAATAATGAATACCATGAGTGGGAAAGCAAGCCTGCAGCGTCGACGCACCTTCCAGATGTCAAGCACCTTCTCGTCGTCACCCAGGAATCTGCCTCGCCAGATAAGGCGCTGACCCGATACACGTGGACTTCCTACGCAGACGTTTTCTATCTCGCGTTTGACATCATTGATAGTTCCAGTAGAGGGAACAGAAACTTGAATGGAATGGGAATGGGTGGGTAGCTCGACGCGGATGGGCAAAGACATGAAATGAGAGGGAAAGTGAATGATGAGTGATGTGAACGCCGCCTCAGTCGGCGAACGTGGAAGTCAGTCACGTGAACGAGTAGCATTGTAGTAACTACATCATCAGTTCACTCTATGTCCGTCCCCTTGGCTACGTCAACTCGACCCCATCCCATTCAATCTGAACACCCGGAACCGCCGCCCTCATCCACTCAACCAAATCCCGCCTGATTCGACAATTTTCAATAAAGACCTCGCTCAGCCTTGGTGGTCTACCAGTTTTGAGCCCATCAATGAAAGGGACGCCCGCACCTCGCTTGGGACTTAGATCCATGTCGCGAAGCGTCAGAGAGACGAGTTTTGGATAAACTCCCTCACGGGCAAGGAATGGGATGAGGGAGCCAAGAGTTGTGAGGGAACAGGCGCGAACATGACGCAGGTCCTTATGATTTCCAAAAATTTCGGGCCAGGCGTCTTTCCCCAGGTCCAGCTTTCCACTGAGGGCGCGTAGCTTCCCTGTAGGAAGCGCACTACACACGGCCTTCAATATCCGAAGCTTCTGCGCTGCGCTCCATAGAAGGTACTTGAATTGAAATCCAACGCTGAAGCATCGACTGCCCTGGAGGAAAAACGATGGCTTCCCAGAATTTTCGTCCTCATATGAGGTCGAATACCCATTGATGTGGAAAGCACGGTCAAATTGGTCTCCCCACGTGACACTGAGTGTCTCCAGGGAGGGGTGAGGGAGGTAAGATAGAATAAGTGGTACGACATCACAGCATTCTTGGCCTGTCATGTCATCGGTGACGCATGTGCCCTGCACTATGGTCTCGGGTGGAAATTGAAGATGCTCGAGGACTTGGCAAAGACCTGGAACATGGCAACGGAGGCGGAGGCACCGAAGTTTCGGAAGCTGGACTTTTTGCTCGAAATCACAGGGACCGAAAGGAATACAGCCAATCAGGACTAGTGAATCGAGATTGTGCATAGTCTGAAGAGCATTGAAAAGGTCAGCGTAGGATGGCATGTTGGACATATCGGCATTGCGATCAATTGAGATACTCAGGCTCTTTAAGCAAGTGAGGGCTACGGAGGTCCACGTTGGCAGAGCGTTGGATAGGAACAAGTGATGAAAGTTGGGGACAACATCTCCGAATAGTGACCGAGGGAGAATAGCAAACTGACTAGTGCTGATGGTTAATGAACGCATGAGGGGGGCGGGCAGCGTCAGGGTGTCGAGAACGGCACTGGTGCAGGCCCTTTCCTCGATAGTTAGAGTGCTCGCACGATGGAGCAATTGGGGGATGACATTCGACACATTCCCTTCGGAAGGCGGGTAAGGACCGTAAGGTACGATTTGTTCCGAAAAGGTTAGATTTAGAGGAGTACTTCCCGCCCTGCGCAACATCTCGGTCGTCCACTCCAGGCCAAGGTTGAATCGATGGCGTGTCCAAAGGGTGCGATGATCCAGCGCAACGTGTCTCCAAACGCTGCACACATGAGTGACGGTGATCCAGCCAAGTCTAAACTGTGCAAGGGTCATTCCCTCAGGAATAACAGCACGTTTCCTGTCAGGATTTGTCGGGTTGGCTTCTGCATGGAAGGCGAAGATCGCTGCAAGTATCTCCGGTAACAATCGTAGTACGGCGGTCCGCCGCGCACTGGTCCGAAGATGTTCGCCGATCACCAAGTCGAAGTCGATATCGTCAAGAGTTCTGGTTTCAAAGTAAGGGATTCTCTGCACTGCAGGGTCAATTCAATGGCAACTCACCGCATTATATCTTGGAAAAAACTCCCAGAGAGAGACTCGGTCACTCGGGCAAGAACTAAAGCATTGTTGGCTGCTGAGAAGCGTGTGACGGACTCAGATGTGTCATCCCAGACACACACTAGTCAAAATTGGGCGGTTTAAGCACCGCTGTATCATCAGAATACAATACTACTAGTACTGGATCAGACGTCGGTGGTAGTGGCCGGCAGACAAGTCGAATTGAACGTCGGGGGTTGAATGAGTTTGCTGAGACTGGGAACTAGGAGATATGACTACGTAATTTGTAGGGCTTCGCTACCGTGCAGTTGAGGACCACCCTTTGGTTCATCTTCAATGCCTAGTTTGAAACAAGTCAAAAAACAACTTGCCTAGTCAGGTTCTCTTTTGTAATCCGGTGGTGCCAAGGATGGTGCTGTGTAGCTTCCCATGTACAGTACTGCGTCAGAAGTCCCGATAGGCCAGTCAAGTGTGTGGCTGGCTTCAACCCGGCTTCAACCCATTATCAACCAAATCGTTTGAATGAATTGGATAAAGCCAAAGTGCTCACCGTCGTCTTTGTTCACTATTGTACACATATTCAAATCGTTTACAGTAGCAGCCTTTAAGCATGCTATTCAAAAAAGCATTGTCCAGCCGCTTATGAGTGCATAATCATAAACATGGCTTGTCGGCAACGCCTAAGATTAGCGACAAAGTGACGATTGGAATTTCTCCCCTTTGCCGTGGCTGAGCAGAGCAGAGCCATAATAGCAGCGCACCACGCTTTCCAGCGTGGAGCGCCGACTTTGCGAATTCTCATAATGGGCAGGTCTCAGTGTATTGACGATGATAAGGTCGATGCTTCGGTTGTCCAGGACGCCATGCAAAGCGCGACGGATGCGTCAAGTCGATTCTATATACATCCACCAAGAAAGGAGGCGTGGACGTGGAAGGTTTTAGAGGTGCGAGGATGGATGGGACCGTCGTGCTAACAACCGAGCATGGCGCCGACGCCTTCAAGGCACAAGCATTCCTCGGCCACTTACGCATACTCTTACGCCACTGGCGCCCACCAACACTAAATAATTCAATTTGGGCGCATTTCATGGTCATTCTGTTCCTTTTGCTCTGTTGGCTGCACATAGTCCGTGCCCAGTTGTCCATGCCCTCCCCTCCTTTCCTCCCGCCTCCTGCCTCCTCAGGTGCACAACCATCGACTCAGGGTAGCGTTCCAAATCCACAATGGTCCACATTACTGGGGAATCTTCTCTACTTTTACGAGGCTCAGCGAAGTGGCCGCCTTCCGATAACGAATCGTGTGTCCTGGAGAAATGATAGCGCTGTCAATGATGGTTCAGACGTCGGTCTCGACTTGTCTGGTGGCTATTATGATGCTGGTGGTATTTAGACCACTTTCCCGTCCATCCTGTGATGTTCTGAGGCAATCGCTGTACTGTACTAGATTACATCAAGTGTACCTATTCTCTGGTCAGCCTTCTTCACCGTCCGTATCCATCGTCACTGACATTGCATTTAGAGCTTTACCGTCATGTCAATATGCTGGGGGGCAACTGATTTTGGGCGAGGTGTTTGCGCCATGATCCAGCTATACCCACGTGGTGTTAACATCCCACCCAGGATACGATTTAGCCAATCAAACCGTCTACCTCGATGATATGCTGCGTTGGGGTTTGGGGTGGCTCATCAAGGTGAGCTGTATACCTGCGTGGTTTCTTTCTACCTTCTAAACACAGACTTACCCCTGCATAGGCGCACCCCAGCCCGCGCACCCTCTACGTGCAAGTAGCCGACGGTCTGATACACATCTCTCATATACCACTTCATTAGCTTAATTTGTCTATGTACAGCTAACCTGGATGACGCTTACTGGGGAGGTGATCTCAACATGCCACAAAATCGCCCGTCATACCAGATTAACGATACCAGGTGAGGCTGTGCAGTGGCTGTGTCATAGATTGTCTCCCCATCCATATAGCCCGGGTACGGATGCAGCAGCAGGCGCATCGGCCGCATTTGCCGCATGCTCCAATCTCTACGCCAACAGGAATCTGGGCCCTTCGTTCAGCACTCCAGCGTCTCTTCAGAATTCCACGTATGCCGAGAGTCTTCTGACACACGCACAAGATCTCTACTCCTTCGCCGTTAATGCGTCCGGCGGGAAGCAGACGTATCAGACGGCAGTTCCACAAGCCGGAATTGCGTATTCTTCGTCCTCATATGGGGATGAGCTTGCCATGGCTGCTCTCTTTCTCGCGTGGGCGACAAATTCGAGCGACCATTATTCGCAAGCCGAAAAAATTTATGCGCAGTATTCCCTCCGGGGGAAAGACGTTGTCTTTAACTGGGACTCTAAAACACCAGGATTGGCCGTGTTATTCGCCCAGCTGGCAAATACCGGTGCGAGCTATGCGGGCAACTTATCTGGTTGGCAGGCAGAGTCAGAGCGGTACTTTGACCGTATCTTGGATGGCGGGGGTCCTTCCTACAAAACCGAGGGTGCGTGCGGAATTATTTTTTTCCTCTTCGAAGATCGGAGAATGTACTCGGGCCGTATGGACTCACGAGGTTGATGAATAGGTGGACTGTTATGGTATCCTGGCGATTCTGATGAAGATTCTCTAAACTCCGCTCTCAACGTGGCAATGCTTCTAACCCGATACGCCCAAATTGCCACCACGCGGGACAAAGCGAAAGGATACCTCGTTGGTCCCGTCGCCTCTTCCATTTCCATTTCTCATCATGTGGCCTACTTCCAGGACTTTGCCCGATCCCAACTCGATTACGTCCTAGGAGACAATCCCATGTCAGGTGCGCTCCTCCCGACTCCAAAGTTACCGTAAATGTCCCACTCTTCTAACATATCCTACCTTACTTTGGGCCTTCCAGCATCATACGTCGTGGGTTCCAATCCGAATTCACCCGCCAACCCACACTCCGCCTTGGCCAGCGGCGGGAACGACCTCAACCGCATCGACATCTCTCCCCCACAAGAGGCCTACATCCTCTACGGTGCAGTCGTCGGCGGACCAGACAACAAGGACAGGTTTTTCGATATCCGTAGCGACTGGCCAGAGACAGAGGTAGGTACAGTAAAGAGCCTCCCATGCGTTAAGCTGAGTAAATCACACTTATATGTGTAGGTTGCGCTAGATTACAACGCACCGATGCTCACGCTGGCCGCGATGCATGTCCTGAATGACACCTCCGATCCGTATTTCACGCGCCTGCAGGCCGGCGCGTTCGCGGCCAAGAAACCCAGCGGCAACCCGTGCGACGCCGCGTTCCACTGCCACTCTGGCCTCTCCACGGGCGCAAAAGTTGCCTTGGCAGTTACACTATCCATCGTTGGTTGTACAATTATTGCTGCGGGAATGTTGTACTACTCTAGACGCAAAGGGGACCGATATATATATGAAGGTTAATAAATCAGATCGACTTGGACTTCTCACAGTGATCGGATACGAAGAGACGATACCCTCACATTTTACATCGGACTCGTCTGCATTCTTACAAACATCTCTACAATCTGTAATTATAGATATATAGCATGTGAAGGACTACTTCAATATACATTTATTGTCTAGTCATTGCATATCAGTGCGGGGGGTCTGCAATGATGCACAGATCGGATTCATGAAAGATGTCTTGCTCCAGGATCTCGTGCAAACGTTTATTCGGCCACATTAAATAATTGTGCTATGTTAAAACATGCTGAAGCGGCGCCCTCGTGAACGTGGATTGTTTCAATCAGTGCTTCAAGAAAACGGTGTGGAACGTCACGGTCGCGTGCACTACAACGGGTGAATTCTGTCCATCGTTGGATTCCACAAAGCGATCGGCCACAGTAGTCATGTAAGGCAAGTGGTCTTTAACCGTAAAGGCTGATTATAGTGAAACATGCGTGCATAGGGATAGGGAGACATGGCTCCTGACTTCTGAAGCCGGAAGATCATCCAAGTGTTGTTGTGTCTGTCTGCGAACCAATGAACGGCATCCTCCGTCTCACCGAATTGTTCTTATGCGAACAACAATTTTAGATATTCATTTTTGTCTAGCAATTGTATAGATCCAACCGGATTCAGTATACCTCTAGAACATATCGTTCCTCTTCTTTAAGGCCCTCCAAAAATGAATCTGCTGCCCTGGCGTCCATACCACAGTGCTTCTCCAGTGCTTTGACCAACGTCTCGTAAACGTCTGGGACTGGCCAGGTAGGGCCACACAGGTAAAAGACACCTTTGTCCGCGTGCAGCATCTGCGCGAGCGCCTCCACGTCGTCAACCATCTTGTGCTGGATGTAAACTTTCTTAGGACCGTCACGCGAAAAGGCGAGTCCCGCCTTGGTGATAATACCGTCCTTAATAAAGGCCTCGATCTACGGGACAAAGTTAGCAAGGAGAGTAAAATCTCGGCAGATAGCGGCGTAGAAATAGATCAGCTGGCTGTTCTTAGTATTTTTGCGTGTAGAGATCTCCGCATCGCAAGAAACTCGGAAGATGTGGATGATTCACATCATGGGAAGACAGTCTGTTCAGTATCGACGCACCTCTTCGCCATATAAATACTCTTGCGATTGATGACGGGACCCAAAGTAGTAGTACACAGGCCCGAGCGGGATGCCTTGAGACGCAAGCAAAGTGCGATGTTGTAGAAACGCGCGGAACGGTGCGGCACCTGTTCCTAAACCTGCCATTACGAGCGGCTGTGTGGGCTCCGCAGGGAGCTAAAAAATGCACTCAATATCAACAGTTCGAACACTTCGGACGTAAAGGAACGGACCTTCATTACACTAGGCTTGATTGATACTGTCACTTTTTGGCCAATCTTAAGCCCCGCCAGGTAGCGTGTACATTGTCCGTAGCGTGTGACTCCTACAAAATCCATCAGCGGACCAAGGCCAAAATGATGAAAGACATCCACTCACCGCTTGGGGTTTTCCAATCCAGCGTGACAACAAGCAGATCGACACGGTCCCCAACGACGCTCTGTGCGCTCGCAATGCTGTAGTGCCGTGGCTTTATATCACCGACTAAATTGCACAGATCTTCGATCCCGGGTCGAGCACTCGTGTATCGGCGGAGTATGTCAGCAAATGTCACCGTGTCCTTCTCTGAAAGCTTCTTGAACGTCGATACACCCTCGGGGGAGCCGATAAATTGCAACGTGTGTCTGTCCACGGGGTTCTTCGCATACTCCGCGAGATCAGAGTAAAACGACTTTGGTGGTTTCCCGAAAAGGTCGACTTGTTGTTGAAGCGCTTGAAGGACGGTTCGCGTGTGGACTTTGGTATCATCTTCCGGTACGGGAATTGTGACGAGGCGGGCAGGATCCACGCCATACCAGCTGCAGAAGTCCAATACTTCCGCCTCGTCATTCCATCCGTGTATGCCAAGCGCCTCACCGATCGCGTACTTTAGCCCTGTTCCCGTTGTGTCAAATTCGACATGGAACACGTTGCGATCATACTCTTTGGGTGTGAGACGGCGGTTGACGGTACAGGTCACTAGGTAGGTACGATCGGGAATCTCTGGGTGCAAAGCCGGGACTTGGGGGTATTGTTCCACGGAGTCTGTATGGCTGTCTTGCTCGACGAAAGCAGATGGGAAAAGCAGATGGCGCGCTGCTTCATGCCAGGATCCGAGTTTGGAATTGTTCGAACCGACTTCCACATCCTCTGTAGTGAAAATAATCGCGTTGAACTCAAAATCTTTCCGGGGCTCCCGCGTGCCGTTAGGCTCGGGTGTAATAGTGGAAAGTTCAACTTGAAGAAGACCATCCCACACCAGTGCAATTATTGTCGACATCTGGATCCCGTCCACGGAAGTACCATAGAGACTTTCAGTTAATTTCAGAATAGAATGCTCACTAGCCAGAGCACCCAAATATAAGCGCAGGATGGCCAGGTAGACGATCAGTCCTTGCAATGTATTCTCCGCAGCTCTCCCTGAACAGACCTGGGATGCTATAGCGTCAGCGTTGATGGTATAAAGCTTCAAGTCCCGGTCCTTAAGTAGCATTATATCCTCTGCAGGGAGACTGGACACCAGTTCGGGAACCGACCAGGATGTCGCCACCAAGACGGAGGCACCCCGCCCGGCATGCTTAAGGAGGGCATGGGAATTCAGTAGGTTTTGATCAAGGATAGCAAGGAAGTTGCAAACACCTCCGCTGTCCCCAGAGATGGGCAAGCTGACAGAAAGCGGGCTGTGGGTGCTCGGATAATTTCGCGGCTCAAGCCAGATACGATCCGCGGTGATACCCGTCGGCCGGGAGAGTACGTCATGTTCCGAGAGTAAGCGCACAGACACGTTGGTACTGTGAGCGAAGGTCTTCTCGATTCTTTGCGGAACGGTGGAAAGGGATGTGCCAGGGGCGCCAAAAAATAAAAGTTTAGCACCGATAGCCACGTCATGAGGCCTGATATCCGAGGGAAACAATGGCAGGTCGGAAAGGAATTGTAGCAATGAAAAGGATTTGTTTAGTAGTTCCGAGAGACGGGTTGGTATGACAGCTTCATGATGAATGCTTGGGGTTGAACCAAGAAGACCTAACACGCTACCCTGCACATTAGTATGCACGATACCGCGGGTGGCTTTGAGGGATGCATCTTCTATGATGTAGATATGTCCCACGGTTGATGGAAGGATCCTTTGGAACACATCTTCATCCCAGGGTTGGAGCACCCGGACGACGAGTAACCCGATATTTGGCGTGTTGGCCAAACTAGATTTGAGAGCCAATGCCAGCGGGCCATTGAGGACGACGATCACAAAGACCGCATTTTTATCACCTGTATAATCAAAAGCATGATAGCTAGACTGTAGCAGGACGCTTTGAACGCTGCTTCCTACTTGTTCTTTGGACGGTAAGGAAGGAATGTGAAGCTGTCCAACCTCGCGGGAAGAGCCGTGGTGATCAAACAGGTGGATAACGTGAGCTGGGAACTTATAAGCGAGGGCAGCAACATCGACCGTTTCCTGGGGAGTGGCGGAGAGTATGACGACGAATGACTCGGGAAAAAGAGATAAGATGGGTTTAAGAGAAGCAAACGTCGGAGAAAGTGTAAGCCGCTCGCCGATTGCAGAGACGGTAGGAATTTGGAGGACAAGTCGGCTATTCGGGGACGGAGGAGGGATGCAGGCCAGAGACGGAATCATCTCGGCGAGGCCGGGCGGGGTCGAGTAGGCGGTCAGGACGGACCCGCTAAGAGCATCTCTGCTTGTGCTCTGGGAGAGTCTGCCCACAAGGCTCAAACCTGCGCCAGCTCTTGTCTGCAAGGGCACTACCGAAGTCGCGCCCCGGTCGGACTTGGACCAGGCCTCGCTTAGGAAACCAAAACCTGCCTGTTGAGCGAGGTCATAAATGAAAAGGGTGGATGTGGTGGTAGAGCGGGAAGAGATGAATTCTACGACGTTCGACGGGGTGAGAGAATGGGGCAGCGCGGGCTGCTCGGGGAAGGGAAGGAGGTCAGTGTCGGGGAGCATGTCGAGGGGCGAGGCAAGCGCTGGCAAAAATCGAACCGAGTCGACTGCTCGGCTCGGACATCTTCGAGACCCGCGGTCACTAGAGTGCGGGCACCCAGTGCAGTCTTCTAACTTTACTTAAATGGCATCGCTTCTCCTTCCCTGCCTTCTCGACTACTCGCATCCCCTCCAATGTCACTTTCGCCACCACCGCCACCACCGCCACCTTATTCTGAATCCGAATCACTCGCACCCGCACCCTTATACTGCCCCGAGCAGCCATTGGCTTCGTCATCGCGCAACCGGGACACTCCATTGACTTTCCGTGTTGGCCTTCATGACCTTCGTGATCCACTTGTGCGGATAAAGCATCTCAAGCTTCATCTCCTGTTCCTAGACGCATTGCATCACCTCAGGCGAAGAGTCGAATCCTCGAACGACGGGTCATGGCCTCCTTTGATAGGCGAGCTTGACGGGGAACAGCGATGGTCCTGGTTTGTCAACTTGGCTGTCGAAAGGCGAGTTCCGTAAATGAGCTCGCAAGACCCACTCACATGGACTCGGGGGGTGATTAGATTTCAGCGTTGGGTCGAGCATCTTCCGCCACCTTCGAGATCGAACACGTTGGAGAAATTTGTTCGCAGAGATTTGCCACCCCTTGACGTTTGGATGGTCTTGCATGCGTATTTGCTGAATCCTCAGTCAGTGAGCCAATCGTCTACGACAACTCAAGTCTGATTTTATCTACTCGATCAAGGTCTTTCGCCGAAGATAGCATCCGCCTCGGGTCGCTGAGACCTCTTGCAACGCTCGCCGCTTCACTATCATTCTTCTTTTTCGATACTTTGGTGAGTGGATAACGTGACCCCCACCCCTCGTCTTTGTATCCATGGACTGAGTCCTTCGCATACAAGGATACCATCAATGACATGATATTATGGAAACCCCACGCGACCAGCAGATCCAACTGGGTCTCCAAGACGGGCTTACCTTTCGACCCTTTTGAAAGTGCAGCAGCCCTTCAACACCAAGAACTCATATGCCCGAAGTGTAAGGCCGCCATTAGCGTTCGTGAGTGTACCAGAGCTCCGTGACAACTCTTTGGCTTACGCGCACCTAGCATACATAACGTCTTCCGGGACGGGCTATGCTCAACAAAACTTCTCTCACGCATGTTCATCTTGCGCATTCGACATAACCAGGGAGAGACTTGCCGTAGCAAAGCTGACTATTGATCTAACTACGCATCTGTTGCATGAATCGCAGCCGGGCGTCACTAACGTGCAGCTGTTCCTCCCGTACGCTAGTTGATCCCTCTCGTGACTAACCTATACTCATGCGAGTCTCAGCTACACCCTACGCACTGAATTCGGGGAAGACAAATTGCGAGCCATATCCATCAAACAAGAGATGCTGAGCCTCAAACCAATTAGTCAATTCAATTCGCGAAAGTGGCGACAGGATCAAGGCGTCGGGGTGGCAATGGCTGAAAGTTTGAAGTGGAAGCTCAGCGAGGTGCAGAAATCGTTCCTTAGTCTTCAAAGGCCCAAGATGTGAGCATCTGTCCGGTGTTGGCTTTCTCTTCGTGCTGAGCAGGGAAAAAAGAGGAACCAAGGTTTTAGGTGCTTACTGCGACCAAAGACCATTTTCCGTTGAGCTGGTCGGGGCGGTATGTTCTACGCTTTCCTGCCTCGTTGCTGACGGATTGAGCTTTGTCCAGGTATTACGGCAAGGTTCTTTCGTTAAGAAAATACATAATCTCGGCTGGACATCGCCGAGTTATTTTGAGAAGCGGGAAGATGCCGTCGCTCTGCACTACGCGATTGTTCGATATCACGCGTGAGGAGAGATCACTTCTCAATCCATACAATTTCTTCATCACACCATTCCAGATTTCTTGATCTGATGTCTTCATCGCAACACATGTTGGTTGTGCCTACATTGGATATAGACTTGGTCTGGCATTCCCACCAACTTTCTGGTCCCCGCTATCATAAAGACTGTAAGACCAATATTGGACGATACGTTGATCAGTAGGTGCCCTTTACCCGATCGCTAAAGTTTGAGATTTCTGATGTTTACATCAGCGATGACAAGGTCGAACAATTCCATCTGTCGGATGCGTTTGACGCGACATGTCGGGCCTGGGAGGTTCGTGCAGACATTCTCCTCTCTCCCACACTGATACATATTCACACGACAGAAACGATACGGCATGTCATATACCCAATGTGGGTGTCCTCTCCCAGGGAATACTATCGGCCAGAGACTTGCGCGCCTTGTAACCCACGCTGGTTCAAGACACTATCCACTGTCAAGGCTCGCACCACCCGCTGATCAGCCTGAGATCCTCGCAGCGTCGCATCCTTCGGACCACAACACTGTTGCTGTCCTCGGTCTACCGAGCAACTCTACCGCCAAAGCACAACGCGAAAGCAAGGCTTTCCGGCGCCGAGAGCGCGAGGCTTGTCGCTTGCGGAAAGGGGAGATGACCCAAGAAGAGTTCATGCGCAACGCTGAACACACAGTGCCCTTTCTGGTACCTGTGCCTCTCACGCCAGCCGTCATGAGTCCTTGCACCCCTCTGGGACAGGTGATGAGCACCAACGACTGGGCCTCGGGGAGCTTCGCAGGATGCGCCGCCGTAAGCATGCACTGTCGTTTTCATTCGTGGTAGTGACTGACGCATTTATCATCCAGGACTCGGGTGCGGCTTGTATCACAGGGTCCATCGGTCTCAATGAAGGTTATATGGGGTCGTTCGACCCGTCGTGGTCTCAGCAGCCTACGATATGAGTGGGCTTAGATTGAGTTGAATAACAACATGTGCTTAGTTCATTCCTGGACTATTGGACGATTTTGGCCTATATCTCGAGCTGATACGAGAATCCCTTGTGTTTTCACTGGCTGTCATTTCCAGTCGACGACAATACGAGCTGCGAACTCGGATGCACTCGGATAAGGACGCGATACATGTGACGAGAATTCTCCTACGGTGAAATGACATGTCGGCAATACATAGTTCCCTTTAGGTAGGTCGAATCCTTTTTCTAATTCCATCATCGTTGCGAAGAATCACTGGCAATAGCGCGCAAAGCACAGAATGAAGAAGCTCTGAATACACCAATGGAGACCCCGCCGCCACATGGATCAAGGTTCATACATTCATGCTGTGATCAGTACGTACGCTCACCTCGCAAATACGTACGCTCACCCTCGCAAAACTGATACAGGCACAGAAGCGTGCGTTACACAATGGGGTGACTTCTTTTCCTAGGATCCTGGAAATCTCTAAACCCGGAAAAAAAATCGCTATTCTTCTATCTCCTGTCCGGTACCGTACCCCCGACCAGTAATTGGAAAAAAATCTAGATGACGAATCCGAACTTGATTGTGCTGCTAATAACTGGTTTGGATGCGGATCACGGTTTCAGATCAACTCGACTCGGCGCTTCTGATCCACAATGCCAGTTTGGACGAACCTAAATGAGCAACAAATTGAGTGACCCTGTTGGCAATTAAATCTATGTCAGGGTATGTAGTCGGCCAAGGTAGCGATATCACTAACTTGGCCAACTATATACCCTGCCATGGATGTCATTCCAACTGGGTCACACCTGCAACAACAGAAAGACCCAGACGAACGCCACAACCGATCTCAATAGGGCTCATTTGTCAAGTGCCCCAATATTGATCCAATGTTTGAAGCATGGGTTACCGAACCGAAGAATAACCGATAAGCATCGGTTGTCATCCACGATGTCATGGACCCATCGTTGTCACGGTGGGTTAATACCGCTAACTCGAGTATGGATTCTACCGCATTCAGGAAAGTCGAGACCCGTAATCTACAGTCATGGTTACTATATTATCGCGTCGTCGGCTAAGCTGCAGTTGACAGCCACGGTGCCATTCTGGAGGCTGTCCGAGTCCGCAACCGCGACGGGCTACTGTACTACTGTAGCATGATGCTAGCGTCGGTCGAGCCTTCCAGACGGAACTTGAAAAAGTGTTCTGACACTTCTTCCCTTCTTGTCTTACGACCAACAAACAACACCGGGTCGGCCGGGTCGGGTCCCTGGAGACCGAGACCTTGATGGGCTAGTACTGTAGAACAGATGGTGATGTTGCGATAAGTACAGATCGACGCATCAATGTCAACCCGATCATAATGCAGGATCCTTGATGCAGATTGGCACGCACTGTGCTGTGCATTATTTCTTCTTTTCCGTATCACAGTAGCCCGATCCTGCTCTCGTGGTTGGACGGACGGCACAAATATCGCGTATCGTGCCAAATTATTATCCCCGATCGCTTCACTGCATACAGTTTTAATTTGTGGCAGCACTCGGCGCTCGGGTACAGTGAGCTGCTTCCTTTTGTTGGGTTGCCTCTGTCATCCCTCCCTCTTCACAAGAGTGACCGAAACTGTTCGGATTCCAAGGAGTGCAAGTGTTCGTCTAGGAAGAGAATGGGGACAAACCTGGTCGAAACACACAGATTCCACCATCCGCCTTCGTGTAAATTTAAACTTCATGACATGATGAATTTGAAATTCATATTCGTCGCTTTGGGGAACATACATGTCTACTACCGTAAGTTAAGTTACTATGGACTTGTCCTACAGGCGCCGTACCATCACGCCACTGGACTGAATCCTTTCTTGCGCCCGGATTTACATTTCGGAGCAGACATGATGCGGTGGAACGCGGCGTTGCGGTTCACCGGGCGCCGCTCTGATCAATTATTCCACCAGCGCACAGCTGGCAGTCATACAGTGACAAGGCTTCTCACGAGATGCCACGCGGACGGAATGAACGCATAACTACCAGAAGTGGACTGTACAGTACTACATAGTGTGGGTATCCTGGAGGCCCACCATGACAACCACGAAGCCAACATTAAGTTATCATCGTTGGGAATTCGAACGACCCGGGGAATGAATTGGACATTTCTCACGGCAACTGAACATTTCATTTCATCTGAGAGCGAGTCCTCCACTGGCCACCGAAGCAAAATAAAGTTCCGTGTCATTCCGTGTGTCGTATCTGATATTACCGTACTTTCCGTCATCTCAGACTTCTAGCGCGAAAATGAAACATGCTTGTAAAACCGTATTCTATACTGTATTCACGACCCTGTAGTCACTGCCCACTGCCATCATGTCGTGGCGTCCGAAATTTCAATTTCAAGAAACGTTGCCGCACACAACCTGTCACTGTCAGACGAACATGATCATGCCTCGGTACGGGGGATGCCATTTTTTGACGTGGAATCGTTCTCGGACGGGCGCTAAATTATTCACCGGGCGTCTTGCTGCGGATGTGATGGAGGAATGGAATGAACTGCTGTATTAAACGCCCGATATCCCTCCGCAAGTTTGGCGTTGACAGGCAGTGACCATTCGTTCTTGTTGTACACTTGTAGTCATCCCGACCAACTGAACCAGAAGCTACTCGCTTGGCTCAGAACCCGGAGAGTGGCGCCATCCAGTATCCAAGGCGCGAACCGGTGGATGTGAATAATTAATTCTACCAGTAGCTTAGATCCTACCTCCCATCTGATCTGTGAACATTTACAATAAAGTTAGATGACAACGAGATCTGAACCCGGATGTATACACCAGGCATTGTGTCTCCGAATGGAGATCAAGGGAGCAAAGACAGCCCTACAAGCCAAACAGATTGCTCGTAGGCTTGAAGCGCTCCGAAATGTCGATTGTGAAGCCCGAGATACACACAAGCGCGCGCAATAGATGCGGACCCGGGGAAAGACGTCAGAATAAGCGGTCGTAAGGGAGAGAGGTCAAAAGCGCCACAAGAGAAGTCCCAGTGAAGAATCACCATATGGGCTTCGTTGTTCGCCTATCGCAAGGGGAAAGGTGGGCGTTGGCAACCGGGTTGCAAGACTAATACAACTATTACATGGTGAGACAGACTAGACAGTACTTGTGATATCAACAAACTCAGGATTCTCTGACCGTATTGTTGAGCCTGTCACCCTGGCAGAATGAATGTTCAGACGAACCGATGTACGATCGACAGACCGAATCACAGGTAGGCTACTTACGGTATCACCCAATCCGGGCGAGATCAATCCTTCTTTCGTTAGGTGAGGATCAACAGCAGCGGCCCATATCTACTCCAAAGTAAGAAAAGGCGCTACGCGTATGCGCATGAATATGATATCCCACCTCTAAGCCCGGGAATTGCCCCGACAGATTCTTCAGTCCCTCTTCCGAGGCCAAGACACACAGTAACTTGACCTTGTTTACTGGAGTATGTTTTCGAATCTTAATACAACTGTCCAGAAAGCGCATGAGTATACGTACGAGGAATCCCCCAGTCTGTGATCATGTGCATAGCAGCCGTTGCAGTTCCACCAGTAGCGATTAGGGGGTCCAGCAAAAAGATTAGATCAACGGGGGGCGATGCCGGTAATTTGGAATAATCTTTATAGAACATTAATGTCAGTGCAATGAACCCGAGTCGATGACAGACTGACATTCTACGGGTTGTAAGCTCACTTTTTCTCTGTAAATGCCTAGATGATAGACAGGTGCGTCACTGTTCATGCATATTAGCGAACAGTCCCGAGGATGATGAAGGCAAGGGTGGTGGACACACGGGAACAGTGTCAGAAGGCCATCGGCCATGCCTAATCCTGCGCGCAGTATGGGCGTGAACCCAACCCTGGGCTTGACCACCGAACCCTTGAAAGTGCCGATCGGCGAGTGCTGTAGCAATTATCCGTCAGGGGAAAAGCCCACGCATAAAGTATTATTTTGATTCCAATCCTTACGCCTTGTACACTAATCTCTTCTAGATCGCGGCTGGCCTCGTATCCGAGCATGATGCTGAGTTCATGGATGCCCTGTAGCACTGCACTCAGGGATTGAGCTGGCCCGAATAAGATATGATGGACTTTACTTCGCGGAACTCTTTTGACGTGGTCGATACCTGGCGCAACTTTGCCAAGCGAGTGTTCACGAGGGGGTGAGAGAGGACGTGTATGTGGTCTGGCATCGCCGATAGTGATTGCAAACTGGCAACGGGGACGGGCCGCGGACTCGGAGATGATAACAACGGCGCTCGGCGCTGTTCATTGTGGGGCTGACTGGCTGGGCATGTCATCATGCGCTACTACGCATCAGGAATCCGCGCCTTGTTGCTTTCCAAGTTGCAATGACAACGAAAGGTTCTGCAAAGAGCGTGGCCCCGACATAGACGTTATTGTTGTCATTTTCGCAGTGTGTCACTGGCAGACCTTTCCCACCCATCATACCATTTACCATCCTTTCAAACGGTGACACCCTCTTGCAAGTGCGTATAAAACCTCGGATTCCCAGTGACCTATTTTCATTTTGATGTGCTTTATTGTAAATCAATTTAGTTGTCCGCCCTCGCACTGACAATCTAACAGTATCACAACCGACCATTTGTCCCTGGTCATCTCCTTAATGATGGGCTCAGATATAGATCGGATGTTTCATCGGAGTTGGGGATTAAATATGGCCAATGTAAGTGATCACCGACCTGGTTCTCTTGCAACAATTACAGAGTTAGACAATATAGGCTCGCTTTATCAAAAGGTGACCATTGCGACACTCTCCGGCGATGTCCTCCTTGAAAATTTCGATTTTTGTCTGGATAAGAACGAAGAGATCGATCCGTGGTATGCGAATTATGAGGAGGATCAGAAGTGCCCGTATGGTGCATGGTATGCGCTAGTGTGCCAGAGATAGCGATACACCGTGTTTGCATCGCCATGTCGCCTAAATTTGCGACATCCACTATATGCCCAAGAAGACGTCTAAGGGAGATGTCGGGCGTCTGGCCGGCGTACCGTATTGTCATATGGGACTCTGAGGACTTCACATCGGACGAGGGTAACTTCATCGCTCCCCTTGAGCAACGTGATCGCATATGTGAAATCAAGCTCAAGCGTTTTACGGGATCGCAACCGGAAAACTCATGCCATTGATGCAGGAGCCATTCCCGGCATTGACAAACCTTCAAATCAAGTCGCGTTTCGCGCAACGAACTCAGCCAACACCCGACGAACCAATACCAGTCCTTCCCGATTCATTCTTGGGTGGTTCTGCCCCACGTCTACAATTTTTCTAATCGGAATCGGAATCAAAATTCCCAGCATTACCGAATCCGCTTCTGTCTGCAAGTGACCTCGTCCATCTTTACCTCTGCGGTATTCCTTCCGGGTATATTTTACCCCAGATGGCCATTGCCCTCTCTGCGCTGACCGGGCTTGAAGACATGCGTCTTGTCTTTAGCCTAGCCGACACAAGTTCCGACTCTGAAGACCCACCTCCCGTTCCACTGATGTGCTCTCTCCTCCCCGCTCTTAAAAGGCTGGGGTCATCGATGTTCCTCAATCAATCATGTCAAAATAGTGGCTTCCCCTCTCCGACATGAAAGAATTTTATATATCTACTCATTATCCAGCTTGGCATACAGCGCCTGAATCCATCAGAGGACTCGCTGTGGCTGGAAGGTTTGCGCCAATTTTCTGCCGCAAGGACTCTCTCACTGGGGTCTATACACATTGTGCCATATATCGCATCTGCGCTGAAACAGGCCGTCGAGGAAGGAATGACAGACGTATTACCTGCAATACGAGAACTTTCCGTATCTGGGTCTCTATCAGCGGGACCTATCAGAAGCCATTGGACGGTTTATCTCCGCACGAGGACTCCCCGCGTTCGAGTAGCCCCTCGCCTTCGGGTGGCTGGTCAATGCACAGGATGTCAATGACGGATGAGTGTTTTCTACTTTCCATCATTAACATTTCCCATTTCGTCTCATCCACTTATTGCCTCGTCTTTCTTGATGCTCGTTTTCTTTGACTCATGAGATACCAGTTACAGTACTTTAACTACTGTCTTTGTCCCCTATGTGATATCTTTCATATAGACCATGGCATTTAGTATTGCAGGAGAGTTACAGTATCTCAACGATTCTACAAAGTGTGGCACGAATTTGGTGATAAGAGTGCGTCAGTGGTTAGCGCTTGGCAGCCGAAGCTGGAGCACCGGGGATCATTGAATGATCAGGCGATACAACGCAAAAATGAAAATGAAAATAAAACAAATCAAGGCGATCTTCACTATCCCTTCGACGCCGTCTCTACTTCTCCCTCCTTCCTCGCTGCCTCCTGTAGACCAACTATGATGTGTCGGCTACTTCAAGAGTACCGAGCGCTTAGGGTATATCCAAGTTTCTTCTCTGAGCAAAATTCTGGGGCACTGCAAAAATATCGGGCTGCCATCGACGGTCTCCGGCCAACGTCACCTCGGCGATCTGCCCGCATCACGCCGACAAGAGAGCATCCTTCTCTCACCTGCTTTCATGTTCTCCTAGTTGACCGCCGCGTGTCGACGAATGCGCTACTGTTGGGCAGAGACTACGTTGGTGACTACAGGTGGCAGTGTTCACGATTCTGTATGTAAATTAAACCGGATCTTCATCATCGATTTCGTATGAATTGCGCGGGGATAGCCGTATTGTATTACGCCCTGTAGGACACATGGTCGATTGTGGAGTGTGCATACTACACATACGCGATCTCAGCCACACTAAACGCCTGAAGCACATCCGATCCAGTGTTCTCGTTACTGTATGACGGAGGATTCGAGTTCAGTAGAAAACCCAAGTTCAAGACCATTGCCTCACTACCATCTTGCGAGCGATTAGCTAAGAACCCTAGATGAAGCGACTGTTAGGCGAGCACACACGAGCCTTCACGGACCTCATCGCCTCTTATATTCGCAAGGTTTCAATAGGTCACCCTTCGTCAACAATTTGTTCCAATCTTTATCGATTCGCGGCTCGCGACTAGTCTTCTCGAAGTCGAAGAGCGTGAAATGAGTATTGCTTTGATCCTGCGTTCGGAGCGCTAAAGACTAACATGAGAAGAGGTGTATGAAGCACATACAATAGTTTTAAGTGTAAATCCGAAGGATTCAACAAAATTCCGAAATTGCTGAATATCCGTGATGCGACTGGCCACCTCGGCAATTTTGAGTGCACCACTGGTATCAATGGTAAGTTGAGAGGTCTGGGATAAGATCCCAACGCCTACTTTGGACACAGGATTCTCCAGGCTTCACGTATGCAGTTCGGCCAGTTCGTACCCATGAGACTTAAAGAGCAAACCACTACGTTGACTATCTGGGCATGACCCGGACCTTGTCCATCACCATCAACCTCAGATCCGGGTAATGGTATGCGGTCGAAGATATCCGCTTCAACGACAAAGGCACCATCCGCTACAAGGTCGAACGACAGTACAGTATAGCCCTTTGGGACGAGGGCACGGGCCAGTGCAGCATCTCCGCAGCCAAGATCAGCAATGACGGTGCGCGGAGGACAACAGGATAATGTGGAAATGTAATGGGAAACAGGACTAGATGGCCAAAACTCGACTTGACGACGGAACCCCTTGTGATACTGTGGATTCGCGTAAGTGAATACGGGCAGGAAGACGCATGAAGAACGAACGTCGTCGAATACTGTGGGATCCTCGCGCATCATTGCATGTGCATGGGCACTGTCTGATTTGTAGAGCTCCTCGTTGATCCACCTGCGGCATATTGAAACGCATGTTCAACGGTCGGACACCCGGCGTGAAAGTTGTGGTGAATTACACACCTGAACCGCGCGCCATCCAAACTCTGTTTCATGCCATGTTGGAGACTAGTCAATGGTATGTCGCGGGATTCCGGGAGTGGACGAGATTTCATTGGAGACAGCGTCTCTGTGACCTTTTCACCCAACGTTTCCCTTCGCTTGTCTTTTTTTCTCTTTCTAGATGCCTTGTGTCGTTCATGTTCTTGTACCGCAGCAGGAGTTGGAGATTGTTGAGATTTGTTGCGCTTTACAGGCCTGCGCTTCTTCCCATGAGGTCGATCACCATCCGCAGACACGCCTGGACTTTTGCCTTCTTGGCCTTCTTTCAGTCCATGTCGCGTGTTTTCTGCAGCAGGGCTCGCCGCTAGCTGCTCCATCAACCTCTCCACGTTCGCGGTCGCCGATTGGACTTTATCGACGTTTTGCTTGGATGCGCGTTTGCGCTTTCTGGATGAGACGGCGACGGGTTCGTTGGGAACGGACCACCCTGGGACGTCGAAGAGGGCCATGATGGGTGCTGAGTCGTGCAACACCTGTGGTAGTACGACTACCCCTTTCGGATTTGTGCGCAGTCTGCTCCTACATCGCCGTCACCTATCCGGCGCTTTTCAGGGTGATGGCCCTACGTAACGCGGCGTATGTCGCGTACATGCGTGATTTTCACCTCATGGTAGTAGCCGTCTCCGCATAAGAAGGGCCAGCCTCGTTTCGGACGTATCCAAATACCACCCCTTTCTATCTCTCGCATATTCCACATGCCAGTGAGCTTTGGTACTTTCCATGGCTTTCGCACTTGACTCTAATGTGGTTTAAAGATCATAGTTAGGTCGAACGGGGAAGCCAGTTCCCAGCCCCAATCTCAGCAATTATCTGGATTCATTACTGTGGGCATTTCCTACGCTCTGTTTTTGAAGTCTTTGACACGAAATAAAACGCCAGCATGAAAGCCAACTTATGAGCCTACCTGGTGACGTCTCAGGCGACGACGTCCATAATATCCATGAGCAGAGAAATGCTCCACTGTTGACCCGTGGGGCATATCGTAATGAGAAAATACGACAAGCTATAGTTCAGTACGGTGTCTTTGGCAATATCGTGGAGTCACGGTGCGGTTCTGGCCATCTATCAAGTGTTCCCCATCGCTGATACGGTGAATGGCTTATCAAGGCTAGCCAGGTCTGACAGCGACTCCACGCGATTATATCTCAACACCGTGAGTGGCTGTTCCCTTTACTTGTGGTTCTCCGAGTCAATTCTGGCAGAACACCCCCTTATCAGCCCTCGTATGTGGGGTTCAAGGATCAGGCAAATCTCATACAGTGTCGGTCATTCTAGAGAATATGTTTGTCACTGGCTGCGGTGCACTTGGGCGGCTGGTAAAGCCGTTGTCCGGTCTAGTTCTCCATGTTGGTGAGACTGGGGCATGTGCTGCTCCGTGTGAAGCAGCATATGTTTCAAGGTCTGTGATCGACAATGCCCAACCTCCCCCTGTACGCGTATATGTGGCACCTTCGTCACTCAAACGCATGAAGAGGGTCTATGAACACCTGGGGGGTAATCTCGAAGTCAAACCATTATTATTTTCCGAGAGCGAGCTCGATGCAGCGGCGTTCTTATCTCTGATGGCTGTCAATTCCTCGGAGAATGCACCCCTATATATGCAGACGGTCCTTGTAAGGAAATCTATTTCTTTGAAACCCCAGTTGATTGATTTAGCATTTGAACGGCAGAGCATTTTGCGGGAATTGGGCGACGACTATACCTATTCTGCATTCATGAAACAGCTGGAAGAGAAAAAGAAAGAAATGAATCCAGCACAAAAAGCGGGTCTCAAACAGCGCCTTGATCTGCTCCAAACGTTCACCCGTCAGACAAGAAGTCTTCCCTTGGCCAATCTGTCCCGCAATACCGTGGCTATGAGAGAAGAGGAACGCTTTATTCCTGGGATGATCACGATTATTGACCTTTCGGACCCATTCGTTGACCCTCCACTGGCGGGTGCTATCTTTGAAATCCTTATCCGCCTATTTCAGAGAGCAAGTGTTGATACGGGGAAGGTTCTTGTTGTTGACGAAGCTCACAAGGTTCCGAGTCTTTGTTGGGATATTTTGTTACTTGCTGGCTAATAGCTCGTGTAGTACCTCTCGGACTCGAACAGCCCTACCGGCCTCACGCAGGCGCTATTATCACTGGTTCGCCAACAGCGCCACATGTCAATGCGTGTGGTCGTGAGCACGCAAGGTTCGTGATTGATGGAAATATTGCACCCTCTCAATCCTAAACCGTCTCCTAGAGCCCACAGTTTTACCATCTGCATTCCTCGCTCTTTGCGGTACTATAATATTGCATCGCTTCGCGTCCCCAGCGTGGTGGGAACACTTGAGAAAACATATTTCTGCGAAGATGTCAAGTGAGGAAGCATTTGATCGCGTCGTGACCCTCAAGGTAGGGGATATATCGTCATGAGTCATTGCGGACAGCTGACATACTTGTACATCAGACAGGAGAGGCGCTCATATGTTGCCCAACTGGCTTATACGTGAATAATGCAGACAGTCAAGGTGGTTCTGTGTCAAGGCTCATGCAGTTCAGTCGCAATTTCATCGTTGTCCGGACTCGGAAACGTGTTACAGCTGATGGCGGAGTGTCCATTATGGCGGTCTAATCTCTCCGGTGCTTTATTTTTGATGAAGATGTATGAGACGTCAGTTGTATATCCCACTCCGAATAGATCTACTAGAGCACAGCACCTCCGAACGAATAGTATATAGCCTGTCATGTGACCTGTGCCAAAAGTGCGGACGCGTCAACTCACACTATTACTCTACTTTCATCAACACGCCCTGTAATAGCCATGAGCGCTCTCGCTGATGAACTGATGGCTGACCTTGACGGTCTCTCCGACACAGGGGATGACTACAATGATGAGGAGTCGAAGGAACCAGAGTCATCAAGTGGACTCAAGCGCAAAGCCACGACGGATCCTGACGAAGACATATCCGAGGACGGCGAGGGAGACGCAGATGGAGAAACGCAAGGAACAACTGGAATGGTCCTCGAAGGGGGCGTCAAACCCGCAGATGAACTGGACGCAGAGGAGGTGCAGAGAATGGAGCTCGGCGCTGTGGATGATGTACGAAAGGTGGCTCGGCTTGAGGGGAGCAGACGGATGACCGAGATTTTGAGCGTATGCTCCCTCTTCTCTTTTCTGCCTCACTTTGATGTTTGACCCCTTTCGGCACAGGAAATCGAACAGTACCAAGCTAATCCCTCATCCAACGAGGCAATGTCAATGCCAGTACACTCTAACCCTGAGTACAACGTCATCGTCCAGGCAAACAACCTTTCCGTTGACGTCGACAACGAAATTCTTGTTGTACACAAGGTAACTATTCCCTCTTCCGTGCTACGTTTTTTCGCAAGCGTTGACTAGACTAATTCCTTGCCGGTTGTAGTTTATCCGAGACCACTACGCTCCAAAGTTCCCTGAACTCGAACGGCTCATCACTGACCCAAACATGTACATCAAAGCCGTTAGAAAATTGGCCAATGACGAGGTGTGGGGTCAATCTATCATCACACAGTGAATTGGTCTGTATTAATCGACCGCTTTGAAACAAGGATCCCACCAGAGCGGATCTCAAGGAAATCCCCGCAGCAGTTGTTATGAGTGTCCTGATGGCCGCAACGACATCAGCAGGCCAGAAGTTATCGGATCCAGAATGGCACTCCGTAGAGCGTGCTTGCGATCTTGCCGACCGTCTGGAGAAGGTTCGGACAAAGGTAAAGAGCACAATTGATTCGCCGGTCTGTTAATGGGCTCACCAAGCTCAAATCAGATCTTCATGTACGTCAGTTCGCGAATGAATGTCCTTGCGCCAAATTTGTCAGCTATCGTCGGTGCAACTACAGCGGCCAAACTACTCGGTGTCGCAGGCGGCTTGAGCGGACTTGCTAAGATGCCTGCCTGCAACGTCCATGTGAGTTTCGAATCCCATTCTCTGCTGTTGCCAGTCGTTGAATATCTGTTGTCGTAGCTTCTCGGTGCACAGAGGAAAATTGCAGCTGGTTTTTCCAGCGTGTCACAAAGACGACATACTGGTTTCGTGTACCAGTCCGAACTCATTCAGAGCACACCTCCGGAGCACCAACTTACGCTGCAGCGAACTGTGGGTGCTAAATGCGTTTTGGCTGCCCGAATGGATTTGGAACGAAATAGGAGAGATGGTCTGTCCCTACCACCGTAACCTAGCGTGGCTTGACACACCCTCCCTTGTGTAGGTGGTTATGGGGCCGAGCTTAGAGAAAAGATCGAGAAACACCTTGATCGGTTGACCGCGCCCCCGCCATCCAAGGTTGTGAAGGCACTGGCCATACCGAACGATGGCCCAAAGAAGCGCCGTGGCGGCAGACGGTACGTTTTTCACTTCCTTCTGCCAGTTTCCAGCCAGCTTCAATTTCTGACGCGCCAATTCCGAGTTTAGCGCTCGCAAAGCCAAAGAGGCATACGCACAAACGGAGCTCCGAAAACTGACGAATCGTATGGCGTTCGGTGAGGCAGAGGAAGAAGTCGGCGCATTTGATGAGACGAAGGGCCTCGGCATGATCGGCGTGGGTACGGGGAAAGTCCGTGCCAACGTGGGCGAGTCAAAAAGTCGGGGTAAATGGATTTGTCTTTGATTTTGATTTTGGTTTGCTGACGCGTTGATATCTGATAATGCAGCCAAAATGTCAAAGGCGAATCGGCTGCGAACGACTACGCTTGCACGGGCTGCGAGTTCGGCACAGACATCCGGCACCGCGTCATCGCTCGTCGTTACCCCGGTACAAGGGTTTGAGCTGACAAATCGTGCTGCGGCCCAGCGTGTGAAGGAAGCAAACGATCGTTGGTTC